>Ga0210057_1010496_pt1 | contig 10470 bp, 4 predicted proteins | sample CryGeyCG2114_010_2_FD_183968 | JGI IMG/M metagenome (GOLD analysis project Ga0210057, IMG submission 183968) | Groundwater microbial communities from aquifer - Crystal Geyser CG10_big_fil_rev_8/21/14_0.10 (SPAdes) (version 2) | ecosystem: Environmental > Aquatic > Deep subsurface > Groundwater ...
GCGTTGCTGACGCTGGAATTGGTGAGGGTAATTGCCTGGCCGCCGGTGCCGGATTTGAGTTTGACTGCCTGCGCAACAATCACGCTTGCGCCGCCAACAGTCTGCGCCGATGACAAGTCAACACCGGCAAGATCGCCGCTGGTAAAACTTCCCAAATCAAGAGTAGCGCCGCCCACGGTAATGGAAGAACCAATGGCGCTCGAAAGTCCGCTTAGCAAATCAAGAACAGTATCATTGGTCAGCACGAGCGCGGTTTCCCCGCTCGGCAGTTCTGCCTGGCCGGAGGTGGTTGAGGTCAGCGCCGGGCTTTCCGCGGCGCCGTCCGAAAGCGCGGAGCGCGCCGCGCTGTTGAACCACGGGTCAAAACTCACATTGTCGCTCACCGCGTCGCCGGTGCCGCCCTCGTTTGACAAATGTGTTGGTCCGCTCAAATCACCCCAATAGTTTTTGGTGGCGTCAAGTTCATAGGACAAAAGAGTAGAGAGCAAGCTTACCGCTTCAAAACCATACGCGCCGGGTACGCCGTCAAAAATATTTTCCTGTACTCTGTTGCCTGTTCCGAAGTTTGCATCACCGAACACTGTCGCCCCATCTAAATCAATACCAACGCCATACGAGTTCGTTGAATCCACGATGTTGCGCGTGAACGCAAAGCCGGAAAGCACGCCGGATGGAGTTCCTTCGCCCCACATATAAACCACGCCGTCCGTATTGGTGAACACGTTGCCGGTTAACACGATATCGGTGAGATTATCGTTATCCAAATTAATTGGAATGGAGCACTTATCAACGGCATTATTTGAGAATGTTAAACCAGTTACACTAGCCGAGATTGGACTTCCTAACGAACCGCCAACTTTCCATGGATTGCAAACTTTATCCGCAGGACCATTAAATACATTCAAATTCATAGTCACATCAGTCACCGCGTTCGTGGGAGTTCCCCCTCCCACGTACACTCCAATGGAAGGGCTGGTGGAAAGGTCAAAGGTGCTCTTGGTTACACTAATGGAATCAAGGGCTGATCCGGAGGAATCAAGCGTCAGTGTTGTGCCGCTTCCGCCCATAGAGAATCCAATGCCCGAAAGCGAAACATCGCTCGCGGCAACAGTATGCTTTCCGACCAGAGATGTGGCTGTGGGGCCGGCTCCTTTGATAGTGACACCCGTTCCAATGCTCAAATCTTCGGTAAACGTGCCGGAAGACACAGTAATGGTATCATTCGCGCTGGCCGCAGTAATAGCGGCTTGAATGGACGCATACACACTGCTTCCATTAACCACCGGAGAAACCGTGCTTGATGTATTTGGCTGGAATCCGGCTGTATCCTCGCCCGTATCTGTCCCACTTCCAAGCCACGGCGCAAACGCGATAGTGCCGTTCAGTGAGCCGCCTTGAGAGGATGTGTTATACGTATTTGATGAGACAGTCGGGCCGTTTGCGGAACCCCACCAGTTGCTGATGGCGCTGACTTGAGCCGCAGCTTCGTTCTTGAGCGCTTCGCCGGTATCTAAAAAGCTGTTGTTGCTTGCGGTTACTCCGGCAACGCCAGCCCCTATCCGCAGCCCTCGCGACCCCCAATTACTGAACACGTTGCCCGTGATAGTTACCGTATTCATGGTAGTGGCAATGCCTTCATCACCGAAGAAGTCCGTGAGGAAAGCTACCATGCTCCCGTTGGTATTGCCTTGAACATCATTATTAGTGAAATTGATGGGCCCGGTCAGGTCCGAGAGTATACTGCTGATGATGATGCTGGAATCCAGAGAGGGCGCAAAGACGTTACCGTCAATCGTGATGGTGTCAACGTCGTACAGGTCAATACTGTCGCCCGCGGGAGCGCTGAACGTGTTGCTGTAAATTGTCCAGCCGGAGTGTTTGGGCGCGGAGTGGGCCGCGTAGACAGCATCGGCATAGCCGCCCACCGTGATATTGTTTCCGGTCACGGTCAAATTTGTAGAAGGCGAATTACCGTTAGAGCTTCCGCTGACCCAGATACCATGATTATCGCCTACCGTAGTAATAGTGTTGTTGCTGATAGTTACGCCGGATGTGCCGCCGGAAGCAGTAATGGCAATACCCAAAGCGCTATTCGCGGTACCGTCCAGGGGGGTGATGGCGAAGCCGTCAACCGTGACGTTGCTGGCCTGAATTTGGACACCGTGTCCGGTCGTCGGGGCGATAGTGGCTCCTGTCTGCCCTTGCAATACCAGTCCGGCGCCAATAACGACATTTTCCGCGTACGTCCCGGCCGCTACGGTTACGGTGTTCCCCGCGTCTGCCGCAGTAATGGCGGACTGGATAGATGGAAAGGAGTGGCTGCCAATGGAAACCAGGTTCCCGGCTGGCGTGCCGAAGTCCCCGTCCCCATATTGGCTGGTTTCTTCAAGTGATAATGAGCCAACACTTGAAACAATCACAGCCTTTCCTTCTTGAATGTTTGCCGATGTGTATGAAACCATGTGTATAGTCGCTGGGGTGCCGGAATCATCTTTCAGTGCTAGGTCTCTAGCAAGGGTCTGCGACATGTCAATGGCGCTTGCGGTATAGTGGCAATACACCCCGCCATTTACAGAAGTATCGCTGTTTTGACAAACCACTGCTGATTCCCCAGCTGGTATAGAATATGCCCCTGAAATTATATGATTTGTTGCGCCGTCGCCATCATTAATTTTCCAACCATTCAAACTGATTGGGCTCCCAGTTGTATTCAGTACTTCAATCCATTCTTTACCTGCATCTGCTCCGGTCGGATCCGCCATAAATTCCGTTATCACTATTTCTTTGGTACCCGAAGGATCAGGACCAACCGTAACCGCATACATTACTGTTGTTGTTCCGTCTTGGGCGGTAACTATCAGCGTATTGCCGGTTACTACCGGATCAGCAATGCCGGCATCGTTCCATGTTTGGTTGCTCTCGCCTTCAGCCAAAGCGGCCAAAAAATCAGATTTAGCAGTCCCGAACGGAACATTGGTAATGGTTTCACTGCCTGTCCCACCGGCGCTGACAGTATAGGTTTCCGAAGTAACCGTAGCAACAGCGCTGGCAGGCAGCTTAATTACGGTCAATGTAAATGTTTTTGCGTCAGTAACAACGCCTTTAGTGATTGTCGCGGTCATGATAACGGTCGCATTGCCCGCCGCAAAGGCCGGCCTGTTTACTGTCTGTCCATCATTGGAAACTACAGCTGTATTGTTTGAGGCCCAAGTAATGGTTGAACCATTGCTTCCGGATAATGGCAAGGTATTTAACGCTAAAGTAATGTTTGATAAATTGGAATTGCCGCCCTTGATTGAATCATCTACCAAAGAGGCTTTGTCCGCGGCCACAAGAGCAATGTCCGGATCATCGGTAACAGTAACCGTCACAACATACGCCTGGGTTGAACTATCAGCAGAGGTGACGGTATAGGTTACCGGCTCGGTGAAATTTTCGGGCGCTCCGCTTAACGGGTTGACCGTAGCTCCGGCAGATACTACAATGGTTGGAGCAAGAGTTGTCACATTAGTGCCGAAAGGAACTGACACGGCAATCGTTTTAGCACCTTCATCAACAACACCTGTGGCTGATGGATCTGCAAAACTGAACGAGGTAATTGCTTTGGCGGGATTTAAGGTAATAACGCCATCTGTGAAAGTGGCGCTAATTGGATCGAAAGCGCCATCAGTAACTTCATTGGCATCGACAAAAGAAAGATTTGTATTTGTTGTCGTTGAAGAAGTAATATTAAAATTCAAGGTTACAAGAGCATCATTCGGTATAGTGATTGGCGTAACAGCTGTGGCATCAACCCAATTAATAGCAATTTTATTATCTCCAACCAAGTTGGCCTGTGCTGCTATGGGAAGATTATTAAAAGTTGTGTCTATATAGGTTAAGAGAGTGTTGTCAAATTGAATATACAAAGTCACACTCCCCACATTTAATGCGAATGCCGAAAAATCACTCGCACTTATAGGCACATTTATAGTGTCCCCATTTGAGGCGGCTTGTGAACCAATCGTTAATGTTGGCCCAGCTGCTTGTACAGTTGGAACAAAACCAAAACTTGAAACTATGATTGAGAAGGTAAGCACATAACTTACTACTCTCTTAAAATTGTTTAGCATATTATTTTCCTTAATTAAATATTGATTATGAAATAATTAAACTACAATTACTGATTCCATGAATTATTTACATCTCCCATCTTTACGCCAATAAAGTCTTGATTAAGCGTATCATCTGTCAAATTAGTATAAATTCTAGTCAACCCGGTAATTAAATAATTTGTTATATTTAGTACAGCTTCAGATGAATAAAATTTCCATGCCCCTGAAAATAAATCACTGTCAAGTCCAACTATAAATCTACCTATTTTCCCCTGATCTGCACCAGAGAGGCCACCACTATTATTTACATCACCAGAAATAGTTTTATAGATTGAATCAAATAATTCGAGACCTACAATATGCCTACCTATTTTTCCTTGATCTGCACCAGAGAGCCCGGAAGCGGTGTCATCTTTATTAACCCTAACAACATAATCACCTCCGCTCACAACATCAGTAAATTGATATGAGCCGCCTATATCTGTCGTGGTCGTGGCTATGTGCGCGCCAAGCCCATCCTCTAAAATAACCATAGCCCCTGGGACTGTTTTTACTCCATCATAGTATTTGATTATGCCGGAAATAGTATGCGTTTCAGACACCAAGGAATTAAGGGCGTTAAACGCATTAATTCTTTTTCCGGTGACAGTTTTACCGGCATGGCTTAATACATCATCACCGGTCTCCAGTATTGTGCTTTTGACTTCAGCGGACGTTAAACTCGGCTTGTAGCCCCAAACCAATCCTGCCAGACCGGCTACATGCGGCGCGGCCATGGAAGTGCCCTGCATATAGTCATATTGTTCATCAGAGCCGTCAGAAAATTTCGTAATTTTTATGTCATCAACCAAACAACCATCTCCCCCGCCCGTATCCGAATTGCCATTAGCCACCCATCTGAATTGGAATTTAAAATTACTGGTTAAATACTGATCCGGTATTAAAATATCCTTATAATGAAACAAAGATGCTCCAGCGCTATCCAAAGGATCTTCTCCATTTAAAATATCAAAGGTTGGCTCGTCCCACCTAAACTCGCCTCCAAAGTATGGATCAACTGCGGGTGAAAAACTAGCCCCATCTGCACTATATTCTAATTGCATATAATCCGCCCAGCCATCAGTAATATATTCTGTATCACACCTAGCCCAAAAATCTATTGTTGCACCCGTAGCGCCACCAGCGCTCAAATCGTAAATTTCGGAGATAATTGTAGTGTCAGCTGTCTGCGTGTATGGCAAATTGATCCAATCACCATATAAAACATTGCCCCAAAAAGTACCGCCGTCTAAATCATATGTACCCCAATTATCGTTAGTACCGCTCGTAACCCAACTATTTGGTACTGCTGGTGGTGTAATGCTTTCAAATGTTTCAAAAAGGACTACCGAGTCAGCGATGGTGCTAAAGATATTCACCCCGGGCGCACCAACATCAACAGAGGTTGAACCATAATTGGAAAAATCAGCTAATGCATCATTTTGGTCGGTTGCGGCAACAGAAATAATATTATCTAAATTATAATCAGAAGGATAACTATGAGTACTTTCATTGTTAGCTGTTTCATTGCCAGCGGCCGCAACAAAAATACCACCCGCGGTTTTGAAGCGATTAATCTCATCATATTCAAATTGAGAGAATGTGTCGCCACCAAAACTGGCGTTTATTATTTTTGCGCCATTTTGGATAGCAAAATCAATTGCTTTAATTTCAGAAGTAATGTCTAGTCCAAATTTAATAGCCATTATTTTTGTTTGCGGGGCGACACCTATTACACCTTTGCCATTATTTTTAGACGCCGCAATGGTTCCGGCAATATGTGTACCATGCGAAGATGTGGCTGGTAACGGCGTATTGTCATTGTTTTCATAATCATAACCATGATTACACCCCCCAACAATTGCAACGCCCTTTTCATCTTTACAGTTTGTGCCGTCCCACATATTTGTAGCCAAATCAGGATGATTATAAGCTACACCAGTATCTATGATGGCCACAATAACTGGAGTAGAAGTCGCCGTCTCGCTTATTACCCAAGCTTCCGAGGCGTCGATATCTTTATCTACTGAGCCAGGATTGTTAGTGGCGTATGTTCCACCCACTGTTTGGCCCGTATTATCTAATCCCCACAAAAGACCCTTATTAGTGTCGTCTGTGTTTATTATTGCGGGGTAACGCCTGTAGTTTGGTTCAACATACTCAACATTTGGATCACTTTTTAATTCCGTTATTTTATCTTCAACCGTCCTACTGTCTTTAATCCTTAAAACCGATATATTATTTTTTCTTAAATCTTCTTTTCGCTCTAATGACCGAGAGTTAGCAAAATTCAAAGCAGAGGCGCGGCCGGAAAAAGTATCCAAATTAATCTTGTCGCTTTTGTACTTCACCAAAATTTCACCCTCCACATAATCCTTTCTCTTTGTTTCTGCCTGTTGAGATTTCGCTAATCCGGACTTTTCCTCCATCTCTTTCGGCGCGGCGTTTTGCCTGCCAAAAGAAGGACCAGAGCTATTAGATCTAACGCCGGTCCTTGACTGCTCAAAATTTGCGCTGGTCTTTTCGGCCGCAAAAACAGGCAAACTAATACTAATATTGCCTATAACAACAGAAAAAATCAAACAAAACGAGAGAAATAAATTAACTTTTCGGGGTATTCTCATTAACGTTACCATACACCTCCACCCCCTGCTGTCAAGCACAACCATGCTAAACACGCCACACGGTTGGCGTGTTTAGGCGTTACAGCATAATAGTAAGCAAAAGCAGAGCAACAAAGCCCAAACCGGACGCGATCTGAAAATATTGATGCTATTTTAAGAACACACTTTTGGCGGGTTGAAGCGCCACCGTTTCTATGCTATGGTATAGACACCATGCACTCTATGGCGGACTTCACCGAGCTTATCAGAACAGCGGTTGCCAACAACAATTACCGCATCTCGCACCACGCCCGCCAGAAAAGAGGTAAGCGTCGGCTTACTTTTCGGGAAATCACCACAGCCATTACAAACGGCGAAATCGTGGAAGCTCACCCCCAAGATTCCCGAGGTCCAAAGTGCCTGTTTATGCATCCGGTTCGTCCGAACCGACCGCTCTACGTATCCTGCGGATGGGACGGCAGCCAAGCCGTAATTATTACAGCCCACTGGCGCGACCCCGGCCGGTGGCATGACTGGCGCAGGCGCATCAAGAAATAACACAACCCATTATGAAAAAACCATGCAGCTTCTGCGAGGGCGGCGCCCTCCACAGCGAAATCCTTCCCCATTATGACCAGCTCTGGGGCGATGAAACGTACCGGTTCGAGAACGTGCCGGCATTAGTCTGCAACGTGTGCGGCGAAATCTACTTTGAGGCCAATGTGGATCAGGCAATGGATAAAGCCTTGGCCGCAGCCCAAGCATCCAAACCCGAACGCTACGCCCGCGTACCCCTCTTGGATCTGCACCCCTCTCTGTAGGGCGGGAAAACGGCGCATCAGAATACTGCCTTTACAGCATAATCGCGAGCAACAGCAGGGCGACAAAGCCCAAACCGGACGCAATGTGCTTTGGGTGCTGTTTACGGATTTCTATGAATACCATGAGCATAAGAGATATAATGACAAGCCCGAGGAGCAGTTTAAAATAGAGCGAACTTGCCGTAAGCAGGGAGTGGATCACACCGGAATCCTGCTGGCGCATAAAAAAGTACTGGCTGGTGAGTGATGGCTTAACTGGCACAATATTGTCCCAGGAAATATCTTCGGTGATAATCGTGCCGTCCGCTGCGCGCGCGTAAAGCGCCGGCAGAACAACGGGATTGAACACCTGGATTTCGTCGGTTTCAAATATAATAGTACTGCCGGTCCACCAGGTTCCGTCTTCCGAGCTCGGGGTGAGTTCAATGCGGTTGTTATTAAAAAGGACGGTCGCTTCCAGAGCTCCGGTGACGCGCGCCTGGGCGCGCACAATGGTTGCGCCGCCCTGTTCGTCCTCTGCAACATACACCTTGCTTTCTTCAACGCTGATGGAAAGAACAGGAGCAGTATCTTCGTCAACTTCGAGGTATTCCTGCTCCCCGAGTGCGCGCTCGCTATCTGGTTCGCCGGCGCTCTCGGCCGGCTCAACAGGAGGCAATGAACTCAAGGACAGCGGGACTGCCTCAATGTCGGTCAATATCGGCAACGGGATGTACGGCGCGCCGAAATGCTGGGCAACCAAGGTGGTGTCATGGCCGCTGTACAGGCCGCTTACCAAGCCCACGCCAATGTCGCGGTACTCGGGTTCAATGATGTTTGCGTAGTGCGTGGGGCTCGCCACCCAGGCATTAACCACGGATTCCGCGTCCGCAAAGCCCATGGCCAAATTTTCGCCAGCAACCCGGTATGAGTATCCCGCATCCCCCAACAAGTTAGATACACGCGCGCCATCCGGGCTTGCGTGCGCAAAGTACTGGCCAATGAGCATGTCTTGCGCCTTGGCAAGCGCGGATTGGGTTAAGAGCGTGTTCTCCGCAAGGCTGCCCACGCCAAGGTTATCGCGCACCGCGTTGGTGAGGGTGATGATTTTTTGCTGCTGTTCGCGCAGCACATCCGGCGAAAGCCATGCCGTGGCCGGAAGCATGAGCATGAATACGACAACCAACGCTTTGACGGCGAGCACGCTTCCCGCGTGGAACAGCACGCGCTTGGGGTGCAGGCTGCGCGGATGGTAGTTGTTCCCCGCGTGCGGGATAAAAAAATCGCGCAGCATGCCCGGGCCAAGCGGATTGCGTCCCCGCACCACCTCATCCCTATCGCTCATGCCGTCTCCGTCCGTATCCGGATTATTCGGGTCAGTGCCAAAATACTGCTCCGCTTTGTCGGAAAGACCGTCTTTGTCCGTATCTTTAAAATTGTTCTTTTTTGTGCGTTTTGCCATAGGTATCTGCAATAACTATATGCTACAAAACCTAAAAAAGCAACAAAACAAACAGCCCGCCGAAACCGGGTCCCCGCGAATCCGCGAAGCGGACGAGTGGGTGGTCTGGGCGGGCTGTTTTAAAATCCTTATTCGTTTCGCAGCGTCGAATTCACTTCGCGCTGCGAAACACCTTGGAAGGGGGTGTATGAGGGGGAAAACCCTCCTTGGGGTTTCACCCTCACTTTCTTTACATCATCCCCATGCCGCCGCCCATGCCGCCCATGCCCGACATGCCGCCATGGCCATGGTCATCTTTCTTTTCCGGAAGGTCGGTGATGACCGCCTCGGTAGTCAGGAACATGGATGCGATGGAAACCGCGTTCACGAGCGCGGAGCGCGTCACCTTGGTCGGGTCAACAATGCCCGCGGCAATCATGTCTTCGTACTGGTTGGTTGCGGCGTTATAGCCGGTTGAGCCGTGCTGCTTTTTGACCTCTTCAGCGACAACAGAGCCATCGCGGCCCGCGTTGAACGCGATCTGGCGGATGGGCTCTTCCAAGGCGCGGCGCACAATGTCGCAGCCGACTTTTTCGTCCGCATGCTCGGAGCGGACGTGGTCGAGCGTATCCATGGCGCGCAAAAGCGCGACTCCGCCACCGGGCACAATACCCTCTTCAATGGCGGCTTTGGTCGCTTCCAAAGCGTCCTCAATGCGGTGCTTTTTCTCTTCCATTTCAGTCTCGGTCGCGGCGCCCACTTTGATAATGGCAACGCCCTTGCCCAGTTTGCCCAGGCGCTCGTTGAGCTTTTCTTTGTCGTAATCAGAATCAGATTTCTCAAGCGCGGTGCGGATTTCGGCAACACGGCCGGAAATGGCGGATTGTTCGCCGCGGCCTTCCACGATGGTGGTGTCCTCTTTGGTGGCAACCACCTTGCGGGCGTGCCCGAGGTCAGAGAGCTCCGCGTTCTCGAGTTTCAATCCAAGCTCTTCGGAAATAATCTTGCCGCCGGTCAACACCGCGATATCCCCGAGCATGTCCTTGCGGCGGTCGCCGAAGCCCGGGGCTTTCACGGCCAGAGCCGTAAATGTGCCGCGCATCTTGTTCACAATCAAGGTCGCGAGAATCTGGTCGTCAAAATCTTCCGCAATGATCACGATTTCCTTTTTGCCGGACTGGATGACTTTCTCCAAAAGCGGCAAAATATCCTGCACCGATGAAATCTTCTTGTCGGTGATGAGGATTGACGGATCTTCCATGACTGATTCCAGGCGCTCGGCATTGGTGATCATGTACGGGGACGCGTAGCCTTTATCAAACTGCATGCCTTCCACGAATTCAAGCTCCATGCCGAAAGACTGGGACTGCTCCACGGTGATGGGAGCCTCGTGCCCGACTTTTTTGATGGCCTGTGCGATGAGCTTGCCGATCTCTTTGTCGTTCGCGGAAATGGAAGCAACCTGGGCCACGTCGTTCTCGTTCGCCGGATCA
>Ga0210057_1010497_pt1 | contig 10469 bp, 10 predicted proteins | sample CryGeyCG2114_010_2_FD_183968 | JGI IMG/M metagenome (GOLD analysis project Ga0210057, IMG submission 183968) | Groundwater microbial communities from aquifer - Crystal Geyser CG10_big_fil_rev_8/21/14_0.10 (SPAdes) (version 2) | ecosystem: Environmental > Aquatic > Deep subsurface > Groundwater ...
CAAAATACAAAAAGTTTTATAAACTAATTTTTGTAAAACTTTAATATACAAAATTTTGAAATCAAAATAAAATGGCAGAAAAAGAATCAAGTTTAGAAAAAATTCAGAGACTAGTTTCAAAACAAGATACAATAAGAAATGTTGCTACAAGTGCGCATATTCACCATGGTAAAACTGCTTTTACGGATAATCTTCTTGCAGCTGCTGGAATGATGGCTGCAAAAAATGCCGGAGACCTTGAAGAAGGAATGGCAACATGGCAACATACGGATGAGCAAGAAAGACTCATGACTGTTGATGCTGCGAATGTTTCGATGGTTCACGATTACCATGGAGAAGAATACCTGATCAATCTTATTGATACTCCCGGACATGTTGACTTTGGTGGAAATGTTACTAGAGCTATGAGGGCAATTGACGGAACATTTGTTTTGATCTGCGCAGTCGAAGGAATTATGCCTCAGACGGAAACTGTTTTGAGGCAAGCTCTAAAAGAAAGGGTAAAGCCGATTCTTTTCATAAATAAAGTTGACAGGCTAATTAACGAACTGAAGTTTACTCCCGAACAAATGCAAGAAAGATTCATGAAATTGATTGAAAGTTTTAATCACCTTATTGAACAGATTGCCGAAAGTGAATATGCTAAAAAGTGGAAAGTTAATGTTAATGATGGAAGTGTTGCTTTTGGTTCTGCAAGAGAAAACTGGGCTCTTTCAATTCCTTTTATGAAAAAGAAAAATGTTAGTTTTAGAGATATTTACAAAATTTATGATGAAACTATTCCAAAAGAAGAAAGGCAAAAATGGGTGTGGGAAAATGCTGCTTTATATGAAGTTGTTCTTGATATGGTTGTTAAACATTTACCAAATCCAATTGAAGCACAAAAATATAGAATTCCAAAAATATGGCATGGAGAAGAAGACTCAGTATTTGGGAAATCGCTTTTGAATTGTGATAAAAAAGGAGAGGTCGGATTTGTTGTAACAAGAATCGTTATTGATCCTCGTTCAGGAAAAGAAATTTGTGCAGGAAGACTTTATTCTGGAACCATAAAAAATGGAATGGAAGTTTATTTTAATAATAAGGGAACTACTGGAAGAATCCAACAAGTTTTGGTTTATAATGGAATTAAACCCGAACAACTTGAGTCCGTTCCAGCAGGAAATGTTCTTGCAATAAGTGGAATTGACGTAGATGTTGGTGAAACCATCACCGAAAAAGAGCAAACTCCTTTTGAAGAAATAAAACATATTTTTCAACCGGTAATTACAAAATCAATTGAAGTCTTAAAAACTGCTGACCTTCCTAAACTTATTGAAATCCTCGGCAAAGTTGCGAAAGAAGACCCTTCGATAAAAATTTCGATTAACGAAGAAACGGGAGAATCTTTAATTTCAGGAATGGGGGAACTTCATTTGGAAATTATTGAAAATAGGATTAAAACTGAAAAGGGTCTTGAAGTGAAAACCTCGGCACCGATTATTGTTTATAGGGAAAGTGTTTTGAAAACCTCGGCACCTAGTGAGGGAAGAAGTCCGAACAAGCACAATAGTTTTTTCATAAAAGTTGAACCTTTACCGGAAGAACTTTCAAAATTGTTAGATAAGGGGGAACTCCCTGAAGGACGGGTAAAGAAAAAATCAGAACAAGTTACAAAAGTTCTTTCCGGAATAGGTTGGGGTGCAGACGAAATTAGAAATGTTAAAGACCTTTACAAAGGAAACATTTTATTTGACGAGACACGGGGAGAAGTTCACATTGGTGAAGTAATCGAAATGATTATGGATGCCTTCGAAATGGTGATGGACCAAGGGCCTCTTGCAAGAGAACCTTGTATGAATCTAAAAGTTACACTTACAGACATCAAACTTCATGAAGATGCAATTCACAGAGGCCCCGCACAAGTCTATCCTGCGGTAAGAGACGCGATTAAAGAGGCTTTCAAGAGTGCTAATCCGATTGTTCTTGAACCGCTTCAGATTCACGTGCTTGAAGTTCCCGAAGCAATAATGGGTTCTGCAACAAAGTTAGTTGGAAGTAAAAGAGGGCAGTTACTTGATATGAGACAAGACGGGGGAACAGTAATTCTTGAAGCTAAAATTCCCGTTGCTGAGATGATTGGATGGGCAAGTGACCTAAGAAGTGCTACAGAAGGGCGTGGAATTTCTTCATTGAAAGACCAAAGTTTTGAAAGAACTCCTCAATCTCTTCAAGGAGATGTTATAAAGAAGATAAGAGATAGAAAAGGACTTGCTGAAAATCAGTAATTTTTTTGGAATTTTTTAATTTTTTCATACTTTTTCAATTTATAAGGAAGGTACATCTTTTTTGTTAAAGTGATTTGATTTTTATATTGTTCAAAAATGTCCTTAGAAATCATAGACTCAAGTTTTGGAATTAAAGGAATTAATTTATCCCTTATAATTTCATGCTGTGGACAGATAGTAAAGATTACCCACCAGTATTTTTCATCTTCTTTGATTATGTCGAGGGGAAATAATCTGCAATCGAGAGGCCTATCTTCATAAAGAGTGCATCTATTTTCTTTTGCATATCTGCAAGATTCGGTGTCCATTATGAATGCTACTGAATTTATTTCTTTCATAGTTTTTCCAAAATTTTCTAGATGGGAATTATACTCTTCTTTTAAAATCCACGGCAGATAACAACATTCAGAACATTCGTGACATTCTGGGAATTCTATTTCTTCGAAGAGATCATACATCTTTTCTATGATGGGATTAAATTTGGAAATCATAATTTTTGAACGAAAACCATTTTTATTAAATTTTTTGTTTATTTTCAATGAGTTTTTTTATTGTTTCATAAATTTCTGGATACAAACTTGTATCGAAAACATTCCCGTGGAAAAAATCAAAACCATTACATTTTCCATTAAAGAAAAGATTTTCTACTCCTTCAAAATAAGCACTTTCATTTTTAACAATTCCATCTCCCACCGAATTTTCCCAAAAACAACCAAGACCCACTAGATTGTATGTTGGAACTTTTAACTCTGGAGCTTCATTAATCAGGTTCATGAAAGAACTACTTTTATCCATTTGAGCACACTCAACATCTACACCAAAAAAAGAACAGTAATTTAAAACAAAACCATCCACCCCATGATTTGGAACGGTTACAAGTATTAATTTTTCTATTTCCTCTCCCCCATACAACTGAATATTTCTTCTCACAACCAACCCCCCCATACTGTGGGCGACAAGAATAACTTTATCTTTTCCGGTAAGATATTTTACATTAAGAATTATTTCATTTAAACGCGACGCATATGTATCCATATCTCCCCATTCAGAATTCATAGCAAAAGGGTCGCCTTCTTTTGACGGATCTAAATAGTAAGTTGGTTTAAAGATGACACTGCGATTTACTTTACCTAGATAGCCTTTTGACAATTCATCATATGTATTCTGATATAAACTTCCTGCATTGATATATCCATCATTTTCAAAACTTTGAGATAATCCATTTAATGCATCTAAACTTGTTTCAACAGAAAGTTTCTTATTAAAATTATGTCCATGGATGAGGATTATGGGGTAATTTAAATTGGCATCTTCCATACAAGGATAACACTCATTATTCAAACAACATATTGGAGAAGGTTCTTTCAAAACAAAGGTATGTGCTGGAATTTCTGCACCAATATTTATTTTAGAGAAATTAATTTCTGACAAATTTTTTGTTATTTTCATTTCACGAACTATTGCTGAGTTATTCTCCTCTTCAATTATATTCAAAAGATTTTCTTTTTCACTTTTTATAATATTTAATAAATAGATTTTTTTAAAAACAAAATCCTTTTCACTCAAATTTATAATTGCGAGATTGAAGTTCCCAACAAATAATTCAGCAATTTCAATAGAGTAATTACTAAAATTATACTCTTCGATAAAAGCCAGTTCTTCGTGCATTAAAGTTAAATTCTCGACCATTGAGTTATACAAGTTTATTTCGGATTGCAATGAAGAATTAAAGTGATTAAATTTTAAACTTACATTTTTTAATTCTTCAATAGACAAATTAATCTCCTTCTCCAAATCTGAATATTTTTGAGATTCATAAAAAATTATTAATTTGCTGACATTTGCATTAAAAGAATTTATGAATTCATTAAATGAAACTGAATCATTTTCAAATTTTGATAAGTCTAAATAAGAAAAATTGAACTTTAGTGCATTTAAATTGTTTTTTAAATTATAAAATTCCTTATTTACGAACTCTGTTTGGTTCTTTAAATTTTCCGCTTTTTCCTTTTGCAAATTATTCAATTTATGTTCTATAGAAACAATTTCTGTTCTTGATTTTTGATAATCTGTTTTTGTGTAACATAATTTTTCCCTCAAAGTTTCACAACTTAGTGAAACTTCATAAAGTTTTTGACCATATGATTCTTCATTAATTTTTACTGGAATTTTCTTTGAAAAAGGCATTGAAAAACCCAGAAAGAGACTCTCGTTATAAAGAAGCTCTCCATTTCCCAAATCTTTCATAGAAAGTTTGCAACTTGCATGACAAAAAGGATTAATCAAAACTCTTGCTTTTACATCGAAAGTTCCTTCTTCTCCATTATTAAGGATTAGGTTTTTGTCTCCAGAATTCAGGGAGATAAATAAATCATTTCCGATTAAAGCCTTGACATAAAGATAAAAATTAATAAAAAATAAAATTGAAAGAATCATAAAAATGAACGCAAATATAAATATTTTAATTTTCAATTTTTTAGTCTTCTCTGCATCCTCAATTTGTTTTTTTTTGTATCTTATAATACTAACTTCTGAAATTAAAATGACAAGAAGAAAAACAAAAATTCCTACAATTAAACTGTTGAAAATTATTTCCCCTGTTTCGGACATGGGATAAATAAACGAAATTGCTGTAAGAAGAATCTCCATAAGAATCATTAATTTGGTAAACCATTTCATTTGAAAAGTAAGTTTCTCTTATTTTAAAACCTTTTTTAAAAATAAAACTTAAAATATAAATTTTTAAACCTCTGTCACTTCGATGAAAAATGCAATTTAACAAATTCTGGAAAAGATCGATAGTAAATAAGCTACTGGTAATTCTACCCTTCATATGGATTTTGCTTGCAATCGTTTTTGCATTTTATGACTTAGAAATTTCAAAATTTCTCTTTAATTCAGAATCTTCGGTGGGAAAACTTGTTGAGTTTTTCGGAGAAATCCCTGGAATTTTTTTTGCTATATTTGCACTTTTCGTTTTAAACACTAATGCCAAGATTAAAAATAAAAATTATAGAAAACTTTTTTTCCTTTTCCAGATTTTATTATCTTCTTTTTTGTTTATCTATTCTTTGAATTTAATTTTTGATTATTTTAACATAAATTTTAGCTTTTTATCTCTTGAAGGAATTTCAGTCTTCCTTATTTTTACCTTAATTTCATTAGGGGGATTTTATTTATTCAAAATAAAATTTTCAAAATTCTCTAAAAAAAATTATCTGTTTGCGAAGCTAAGCGTTATTCTTTTTATTCTCTCTGGATTTATCATTCAAGTTTTGAAGTTTCTTGGAGGAAGAATTAGATTTGCAGATCTTGCAATTGATTTTTCAGACTTCACACCTTGGTTTGTATTCAACGGTTTTACAGGTAGTAGTTCTTTTCCTTCAGGACATGCCTTCTTTGCATGGATTTTAATTCCATTATTTTTAATTTTTCCAAAAAAAGGTTATCTTAGAATTGCAACTCTTATATTGTCCTTCTTATTTGGAATATTTATTTCTACTTTTAGGGTAGTTTCTGGGGCCCATTTTGCTTCGGATGTTTTGTTTTCTGGAGGAATTACATTAACACTTTTTTTGATACTCTATAAGACAAATTTTTCTAATAAATACAATTTGTCGACGACAAATAAAAAAATTGTTAAAAAAAGAAAGCAATAGAAAGATTTATAAATATAAATTTTCATAATCAACTATGGCTAAAGGAAAACCAAGTATGAATATTGTTTTTGTGGGACACGTTGACGCAGGTAAGTCGACTTGTGTTGGAAGAATGATGTTTGACGGAGGAGCAGTAACTGAACAAGAAATGAAAAAGCTTAGAGAAGAAGCTATTAAATACGGAAAAGCAGGTTTTGAATTTGCTTATGTTATGGATAATATTAAAGAAGAAAGGGAAAGAGGAGTTACAATTGACCTTGCTTATAAAAAGTTAGTTACTGACAAATATGAAATTACAATTATTGATGCTCCAGGTCACAGAGATTTTGTTAAAAATATGATTACTGGTGCTTCACAGGCTGATGCTGCATTTTTAGTTATCGCTGCACCTTCAGGAGTTCAACCTCAGACTACTGAACACTTATGGCTTCTTAGAACAATGGGAGTGAAGAACCTTGCAATTGCGGTTAACAAAATGGATGCTGCAGAATATAAGGAAGAAAAATTCAATTCGGTTAAAGAAGACGTTTCTAAACTTTTGAAACAAGTTGGAATTAATCCGGACACTACAACTTTCATTGCATGCTCTGGACTTCAAGGAGATAATGTTATTAAAAAATCTGATAAAATGACTTGGTACAAAGGACCAACATTAAGAGAACAAATTGATTTGTTCCCTGCTCCAGAAATACCAACAAACTTACCTATGAGACTTCCCGTTCAGGATGTTTACGAAATTACGGGTATTGGAACTGTTCCAGTTGGAAAAGTTGAAACAGGCATTTTGAAAGTTGGACAAAAAGTTAAAGTTCTTCCCGGTAGAACTGGTGAAGGAATTCAAGGTGAAATTAAGACTATTGAAGCTCACCACGAAAATTACCCCGAAGCTTCTGCAGGAATGAATGTTGGTGTTAATATTCGAGGAATTGGTAAAAAAGACATTGCACGAGGAGACGTTATTTGTGATGCTGCATTCCCCGTTCCAATAGTTGAAGAATTTATTGCACAACTTGCAGTAATTAACCATCCCACTGTTTTAGCAAAAGGATACACTCCAGTCTTTCATATTCATACTGCACAAGTTCCGTGCCAATTTATTGAATTAATTGCTCAGATTGACCCAAGAACAGGAGAAGTTATAAAAGAAAATCCTGATTTTTTGAAAAATGGGGATGTTGCTAAAGTTAGGATTAAACCCCAGGGAAGATTAACTCTTGAAACTCAAAAAGATAATCCTTATATGGCAAGATTTGCGGTTAGAGATGCTGGATCAACGGTTGCAGCAGGTGTTTGCCTTGAAATTACTAAGAAAAAGTAAATCTGATGATTGACTACAGAGAAAAAGTTCTGAAAAAATAAAATGAAAATTAAAATATCTGAAGAATTTTATCATATGTGTGTTGATCTTAATAAAAAAATTTTGGGTACTTTTGAGAAAATTTATGAATTTGGAGGCATAACTTTAGAAAAATATAAAGAACTTCTAGAAGAATCTTCTGAGAATATTGATGTTACCCCTTATTTTTCAAAATTATATAACAACAAAAAAATTGACAAAAAGGAATTGGTCTCAAGTCTTGGAGTAATAAAAAATAATCTTGAAAAAAGACTTAATAATTTTAAACCCTTAAAAACCGCCTAATCTAATAATATTCAGATAATTTTTAAACAATTTAGTTTCAATCGTATTTAATAATGAACAAAAATCCTTAAATACTCAATTTTAATAGAGTTTATCATGAGACAAATTGATAGCAAAAAAGGAATGACCGAATTTTTTGAGAAAAACCTTCCAAAAGTACAAAATGCCGAAGAGATTTATGCTGTTCTCTTAAATCAAGGCTATCCAAAAAGTATGATAAATGAAGGATACAATCAAGCTTTGACAAATATTCAGAAGAGAAAAGAAGTCGTGATGAAAACCGAAGTTTCTCAACCCAAAATGGAGATTGAGACTTTTCAACCCGAAAAGAAAAAAAGCTTTTTTGGAAGAATTTTTAGAAAAAACTGATTAAATAAAAATCCTTAAATACTAGGAACGATTTTTATTTTTATGTTAAGAAAAGATATGCACAAACTTGATATTGAAGTTTTTCTCAAGGGAAAAGGAGATTTTGTTCAGATTGACCATTTAACACGTTATCTAAAACTCATGCCTCCGATTGAAATGAGAAAATTTGCATATTTGAAACTTGCAGAAATTTATTCAACAAAAGAGATGTACTCCAGTGCTGCTGAATCATTCAAAAGTGCGGCTGTTAATTCTGTCATATTCAGAGAAAAACAAGAAAATTTTCTGAAAGAGGCAAAAGCCCTTATAATGGCTGGAAAATTTGATGAAAGTGATAAAGCATTAAAAAAATCTCTTGATGAAGCAAATAGCAAAGAAAAAGAATCCTTGTATAATGAACTTGTCAGCTTCTATAAAAAAGAAATTGAAAAACTTGAAAAGAAAAATAAACTTGGGACTTTAATAAATTTATACGAAAAATTTCTGAGGTTGAAAGTTAGAGATTCGGATAAAGAAGAAGTTAAAGAAAAACTCCTAAAAATTTATGAAAAGCTTGGAAGAGTAAAAGATTATAAAATTTTGAAGGGTGAAAACTTTTAAGCAAATTTTAATTCCATTTTTTTCTCAAAATTAATTTCCTTAGATTTTTTGGTCGAGATGATATTTTTTATCTCATAACTGATAACTCTAGTTTCATCTTTTTTTAGGAGAGTATTTTAATATAACATGATAAAAATTTTGGCCATCTTCGATAGGATTTGTATTATTAAGGAAGGCAAAAAAAACCTTCCATAGGAAAATCCAATGATCCACTTAAATCTGAAATTCTTCCTAACTCATATTCTATTTCATCAAAAATAACTGAATTTTCTAATTGTACTAGCGCAGAATTGTGGAAAAGAATTCCCATCGGGGAGAAATTGCATGTTGGTTTGACCGAATTTTTGTTTAACAAAAAGTCTTGTACTGAATTTACTGAATACCAATTTGGCCAAAACCTTGCCTTTTTAGAGCCTACATTCTCGTATGATTTTTTTAGGTCTATCATGAAATTTAACATTACACAATCTTTAAAAAGCCATCCTTCCATAGTACCTTATTAGAAAAATACATCACAGTATTATTCACATTCACATTCATTCGTTCAAACTTTGTTTGTTTAGAAGTTAAAGGAAGTATTTTTCTAGAAATCCTCTAAGGATTTAAACAATTAAATAGGAGAAAATCAAAAAATGGCTAAAGTAAGTCCAGTATCTATAAAATACATGATACATGCAACCCTTAATGCTGAAGGATCATTGGAAAAACCTGATGTAATAGGAGCTCTTTTCGGACAAACTGAAGGTCTCTTGGGTGCCGACCTCGAAATGAGGGAACTTCAAAAAGAAGGGAAAATCGGGAGAATCGAAGTTGATCTTGAGAAACAGGAAAAAAGGACAATTGGGGTTATAAAAATTCCAACTGCACTTGATCAGTCTGAAACTACACTTATTGCCGCAGCTATTGAAACAATTGAAAGAGTTGGACCTTGTGACGCACAAATTGAAATTGATAAAATTGAAGATGTGCGAGGAAACAAAAGAGACTACATTCTTGAAAGAGCAAAAAAACTCATGATGGGAATTGAAGGTTCAACAGACTCAAGAGATATCTCAAACATAATAAAGGATTCGACAAAAATTGCTGGAGTTAAAGAATATGGAAATAACAAGCTTGCACACGGCGGAGATCTTGAAAATAGGGAACTTATTGTCGTCGAAGGAAGAGCCGATGTTATTAACCTTATTCGAGCAGGAATTCACAATGTTATAGGCATGAATGGAACAAAACTTCCTGATGAAATTAGGGAACTTGGAAAAGAAAAGGAAATCACCCTTTTTGTTGATGGGGACAGGGGCGGAAAATTAATTGCCCAAAATGTTTGTGAAAACGCAAACGTTAAGTATATCACAAGTGCACCTGATGGTAAAGAAGTTGAAGAACTAACTTCAAAAGAAATTTTAATGAATTTAAGAAAAAGAGTCCCGGCAAGGGACTTTTTTTCCGCTTTTGATCGAAATGCAAGATTTCAAAATCATTCGTCAAACGTTAGAGCAGAAATTGTAGAAGAAAAAATTGAGCTAACTGCAGAAAACAAGGAGAAACTAAAAGAAATTTCAAAAAATCTTGAAGGAAGCGGGAAAGCAGTTCTTTTAGATCGTAATTTGAAGGAACTAAAAAATGTATCTCATAAATCAGTCTCAGCTTCTCTAAAAAGAGAAAAAGGTGCGGTAATTATTGTAACTGATGGTTCTGCAACCGGTACGATGTTAAAATCGGCTGAAGAATCTGGAATTCAAATTGTAGTTGCAAAAAACTTCCAAACTACTGATACAAAAATCAAATTGTTAAGTCTATAATTTTTTATTTTTTAATGTTCAAAAAACAGATATTATTCTATTATGTATAAATCTCAATGTGAATGGATTTTTTGGAAAAGTCGAGATTAGAAATAAATTAAGAGATCGCTGAGGCGTGGCACGAAGCGTAGCG
>Ga0210057_1010498_pt1 | contig 10469 bp, 14 predicted proteins | sample CryGeyCG2114_010_2_FD_183968 | JGI IMG/M metagenome (GOLD analysis project Ga0210057, IMG submission 183968) | Groundwater microbial communities from aquifer - Crystal Geyser CG10_big_fil_rev_8/21/14_0.10 (SPAdes) (version 2) | ecosystem: Environmental > Aquatic > Deep subsurface > Groundwater ...
CATAAGCATTAGCTTGAGCGGCATGAAAAACAGAAGATCCATAAAATATTCTATTTTTGTCACCAAATAGTTTAGAGAAAAGCTTATTTAGTTTTTTGCGTACCCAACCAATGGACTTTTTGATTAGAGTCATAAGTCTGTAGGAGCTCTGCTCCTACTTTATTTTTTTGGTGTAACTTTAAAGTTATAAAAAATCATTCGGAGATACTGTTATGATATATTGCATATGTCAGCCAAAAGAAACTAGTCAAAACATAAGCCCCCCATGACAAAACAGAAACACCAGAAGCAGTTTTGCCAACCCAAATTTCCCAAACTTGAGGTATTGTCATTACAGGTCCAAATATACCAATAAAATAAATAAATTTATCAACAAATTTTTGGAAAGGAGAAATTATCTTAGATTTATTTTTTAAATAATGATGTTGTGATAAATTATTATTAGTCATACCAGATATTAATACATTAATTTATTTATAAACATATTTAATTAATGATACCATTGATAAGTCTCAGGCAATTCTTGTTTAGTACTCATAAATCTTTTTAATAGGTCTAAATATTTTTCAAATCTTGTCTTACACCTATCACATCCCTCAAGATGGTTATTTAAATTATCCCATCTCTGTTCAGGATTATCACCTAAATATCCATAATGAATTTCATACAAAAGTCTTAAAATTTTATTAGGATTATACAACCCATAAATTCTTTCAGCTGTAAATTTCAACACAACACCATTAACGTTATCACAATTATAACTTAATATTTCTTTTAATACTTTATCATCCATAAATATCATACCTTGGTTTTAATGGATTATCACCTAAATCTAATAAGAAAATCCATATTAAAAAAAAAGAGGGATTAATCCCTTTTTAAAACTTTTGTTCTTGATAATATCCATTATCATAGTCATTATCTGTAACCTTGTCACCTTGTACTTGTGATACAATAACAAGAGCTACAATAACAACTAAAACAAGAATACCAACTAACCAAAATGCTTTTAGATTTCCAGACTTGCTTGCTTTTTGAACAGAAACTGAAATGTTCTTTTCAAGAGCAACAGCATCTCCTTCCATAACCCTTACAGTAAACTGATGTTCACCTTCAAGTTTAGGAGTTACATTAAGCAAGAACTCGCCTGTTGAGCTTTTTGTTACACTCATCATTGTTGGCTCTGCCTTAACATCAGCCCAACCTGCACCTATAACTTGAACAGTATAGACACTTGTGGTTTTTCCCATGTTAGCAACCAATACTTGATAAGTTTCTTCTTGACCAACTGTAAGTTCTGTTTTACCAGTTTCAACTGAAACCAATGCATTAGCTTCTGAGTTAGCATCACTCACTCCATCAACATACACTAATCTAGTTTCCTGTAAAGTTGTGTATCCTTTGTCATAAACTAACTTAACATTCATTTCATAACTTCCAGATTTAGCATCTTCAGGAACCCTCAGATACAATGTATTAGAACTTTGTGAGTTCTCATCATCATTTCTTGGACTTAATTCATCAATGTAAGTTTTTGCCATAACACTAAGTTCTGGTATTGAAACTTCTACTCTGATGTCTTCTTCTTTTTTATAGCCCATGTTTTCAACTCTAACTTTTACATAAAGAACATCTCCAGCGTTTACATTTGAACCTGGAACTAAAATAACATCTTGAATTTGCAAGTTGTGTCTTGGTTCTTCAACAAATAAGTTAAATGTTTTACTAACTACATCAACTGCATCATACAGTTCAACATGTAATTTGTAATCATTACTTCCAGTATCTAAATCATTAGGCAATTCTAAAGTCAAAGTTTTTGAATAAGTTACTCCACTTCTAACTCTAAACATGCTTGTCTCAGCTTGTATTAAGTTATATTCATAACCTCCAATCCAAGCTTTCATTTGTACGTCTTTAGCTTCACCGCTTAAACCTTTTACATGAGCTTGTACAACTAGCTTTTGGCCCGGTTCGACATGCAAACTGCCTGCAACTGCATCTCCATTAACCCATAATGAGCTAATAGTATAATCAGCTGCTAAAGCTGTACCAGCCATTGTAAAAAGGGTAAGCAATAAAATTCCGAATATTTTTATTAATTTCATTTTTCCCCCTTAAAATATTGCTGTAAATAGTTCTTTGAACCATTTCACAATTTTCTGCATCCAGCTCAGATTCTTAACAGGCTCTTCAACAACACCAAATACAAATTCAATATTATTCCCATTACTTTCAATATCAAAAGTTCTGTACATAACATCATTTACACCTTTGTATCCAATTGCTTCAACTCTTACAGTATACCTGCCAGGTTCTGCACCTTCTACGTCAATATAATTTAACATTTCAACTGGTGAATTTGCTTTAACTGAGCCTACACCAACATACTCAACAATATTGAGTTTATCAACATAAATTCTCAGATCAACATTTCTAGCCCAATCCCCACCATTATTATACAATGAAGTCATAACTTCTAATGTGCCATCCTTTACAGTCAAAACTACATTTTCAATTTCCAAGTCAGGAGATGAATAATTAACAGTTTCTTCTTCCTCGTCTTCATTAGTTTCATCATCATCACTTGGGCTATCACAACCAGGATCATTCATATCTACTAATCCATCATTATCATTATCCATATTATCCATACATTGTGTAGGAGTATATGGTACTGAATTAGTTTCATCATCATCACTTGGACTATCACATCCAGGATCATCCATATCAACTAATCCATCATTATCATTATCCAATCCATCATTACATTGGTATGTTTCTTCAGGATTATCTTCATTAGTTTCATCATCATCACTTGGACTATCACATCCAGGATCATCCATATCAACTAAATCATCATTATCATTATCTAAACCATCATTGCATTGGTATGTTTCTTCCGGGTCTTCCGGAAATACAAATGAAGGTATAACAAATTCAAACATGTGATAATTTAATTCATTATCATCATACTTGTCTACACAACCAGAATCATCTAGATCAACTAATCCATCATTATCATTATCTAAACCATCATTACATTCAGGCCAATTTATTGTAAGAATTTGTGGTTTTATTGGAGCAAATTCCCATATAAAATCTTCTTTTATAGTAACATCTACACTACCTAAGAAAATTTCTGGTACATAAGATGAAGAAGGTCTGAATACTTTACAAGTATAAGTTTCCCCTTGTTCAGTCATAGAACTTGGTAAAACTAATGAATTAACATTACCTTCAGCTAAAAGTCTTTGACTACCTTTATACCAATACATATCAAAACCTGCAGTAGAACCACCTACATAGCAAGTTACATTTTCTTCTGTACTTGGATTGACATTGTCAACCATTACTGTTGCTCCTGCGCTAACAAAACTTGCAGCCATAAGCAACATTACAATTATGCCTAAGATTTTTTTCATCATTTTAAATTATGCCCCTTAATAATTCACTACTATTTGAGAGTGAATATAGTTACTAGGAATAGTGTTATTATATAAAGGTTTTGGTTATTGTCACTTATTAGTAACTACACTACAAAACCCTTAATTCGTTTGAATTTACAGGAATTACGGAAAAAACCCCTATTTTTTTTAATAAAATTCTTAAAGGGTTCTGGTAAAATTAGTAAAGGAGGTGTTAATATGGAACTATATGACAGAAAAATTGAAGAGTTAAACAAACAACCAGTAATAGAGAGCAAAATTTGGAAATCTAAAGATAATTTATGGATTGTCCATGAAACTAGAATCTTAGATTTCAAACCTAGAACTTTCTTTGAAAAAGTTTTAAACTCTATTGAAGAAGAAGTTATAGAGTAAGCCCATTTCGGGCTTCCTCTTATAAAAGCAACCTTTTTATAGCATGGATTATTCTAAACTTAAATGCTAAAAGAATATCTTGGACAAGGTAAGCGAGGAATTGTTTATAAGGCTACATCTAAAGGGAAACCAATAGTTCTAAAAGTAGAAAATCCAAAATCCAAAGCATATGCAAGAATAGATAATGAAGCCTATTGGTTAAAGAGATTAAACAAATATAACATAGGTCCAAAATTCATAAAATTTGAAGATAATACATTAACAAGAGAATTTGTTAATGGTGATGAAATTATAAATTGGATTAAAAAAAATAAAAAACAAAAAATAAAAAACATCCTTAAAAAATTATTTGATCAGTGTAAAACTATGGATAAACTAAAAGTAAACAAGTTAGAAATGCATAAACCGGTAAAACATATTATAGTATCTAAAAATAATCCAATCATGATTGATTTTGAAAGATGTTACAAAACAGACAAACCGAAAAATGTTACACAATTCTCTCAGTTCTTAATGTCAAACAATCTAAGTACAATATTAAACGAAAAAGGAATTACGTTTGATGATAAAGAAATAATTAAAGCAAACAAGACATATAAGAATTTACAAAATAAAAAAAATTATATTCTTGTCTTAAAGGCATTTAATTTACCTAATTCTTAATTGGACAATTAGTACATAATCCAGTTTTGAAGTCATAATGGTCTTCACAAACACTTGCACCACAATTTACACAAGTATACTTAGCTATTTTATTTCCACAAAAACTACAAGGTTTTACCATATCCATAATGAGTTATAGATATTAGGACTTAAATACTTTACTCCACAAATCTTTTTATACTCATAATGCTAATAATTATTTAATGGAAAAAAACATTAATTATTCAGGTGTTGATAAACTTGACACATTCGAAGAAGCCACATTAAAAAAACTATCTGAAAAGCATTATGAAAAAGTCTTAAGAGACTTAAACAAATACCAAGATATAAATCTTGAATCTGAATTAAAAATTAATATTAAAAGAATTAATACAGAAGGAAAACAAAAAAACTATTTAATAAGTGCCAATATTAAATCAAATGCTAAAAATTTTAATGCAGAAGAATCTGATTGGGATTTATCAAAAGCAATTCACAAACTTTTTGAAAATTTAGGTAATCAAGTCCATCACAAATTAAAATTAAAGTAAAGAATAGTTTTTTATATAGTGAAATTCTTTATTATTCATAATGGTATTAGTAGATTTAATAGTGTTTATAGTAGCTTTAGGGATTTTAATTAAAGCAAGTGATTTTTTCGTAGATTCAGCAGAAAGAATTGCAAACTACCTAAACATTTCTAGTTATATAATTGGTTTCACATTAGTTGCTATAGGTACATCATTACCAGAATTAGTATCATCAATAGCAGCTTCAATTTACAACTCCCCAGGATTAGTTGTAGGCAATATAGTAGGAAGCAACATTGCTAACATAGGATTAATTTTAGGTTGCACAGCCATAATTGGAACAATTACCAATATTAAAAAAAGAGTTTTTTACAAAGAAGGTTTTTTCTTAATAGGAATTTCAGTAATATTATTATTATTCTCATTAAACTTCAGTATTGGTAGAATAGAAGGAATTATCCTATTATTACTATTCATAGCATATTCATTTTATATAATACAATTCAATATTTTCAAAAGATTATATGAAACTATTCCTTTAATGAAAGATTTTATTGAATACCGAATCTTCAAAAAAACAAAAAAACAAAAAATCAAAGAAGGAATAATCAAAGAAAATAAACCAATCTTTGCAATATTAAAAGAAATTGCCATAATCACCCTGAGTTGTGCGGCCATGATATTTGCTGTAAAATACCTAATACCATCAGCAAAGAATCTAGCCTTAGGACTAGGCATCTCAGAAACAATTGTAGGAATAACTATGTTAGCAGTTGGAACATCGCTTCCAGAATTAATGGTAGCAATTAGTGCAGTAAGAAAAGGTTTAGGGGATTTATTAATTGGAACAATCATAGGGAGCAACATTTCAAATATTTTATTAGTTGGAGGATCTTCAGCAATTTTATCTAACATATCAATATCTCAAATTAGTGTAATCTATTTCATACCATTCATGATATTATTAACAGTATCCCTTTTAGCATTTATTAAAATTAAATGGGAATTAAAAAGATTAGAAGGAGTTATATTAGTATTACTTTATTTTGCATTTATTGTATCACTTTATTTCTTAAAATAAAAAAGAAGTCTTTTGATGGCGTCAGAGCCTAGCTCGCTAAGATCCGAAAACCAAAGCAAGTCCAAAACCCGAAGGTCAAGAACAAAGCTAAGTTGCTCCGCCAACAAATGAATAAGACGTTGGCTTCAAAGAAAGACAAAATAATAATCCGAAGACCATCACCCATTGCTAAAAATCCGAAGACTTTCAACGCGCCTAACCAATCCACCAACATAATATAAAATAACACACCTCTATTTAAACCTTTCTAACCTAAAAAATATATATCCGAAATTATAATAATATAAAAAAGAAATTCTTTGATGGCGTCAGAGCCTAGCTCGCTAAGATCCGAAGACCAAAGCAAGTTCAAAACCCGAAGGTCAAGAACAAAGCTAAGTTGCTCCGCCAACAAATGAATAGGATGTTGGTTTCAAAGAGAAGCAGAATAATAATCCGAAAATCATTACCCATTGCTAAAAATCCGAAGACTTTCAACGCGCCTAACTAATCCACCAACAAGATATTAAATAGTATATTTATATTTAAATATTTCTAATCTGAAAACTATATATTTTTTGTCTCAATTTTGACATTATTCGCCAGTAAGTACTAAATCCTTTAAAGTATAAGCTCCAAAGAAAAAACAAGCTACAGTCAAATAATCATAAACATACAAGGCACTTTTAGAAAACAAAATTGAACCAAGATTAAAATCTACAAACAAAGATACAATTAATTTAAACATAAAAAAGAACAATCCAAGCAAAAAGAAGTTCAATACTTTCTTATCAAAAACACCCTCATATTTTTTACCTTTAACAACAACAGCAAATATCATAATTATCAAAGCAACGGCAAGAACATTAAACAAAATTTCTGCTATCATTTTTTTAACCTCTCTTTCTTATTTTTCAAAGCTTCTTCATCAACTTTAACTTTAACAGATTCCAAATCATACTCTCTCTTTTCATCTTTTACAGATTTTTCTTCTCTTAACAATTTCTCTGTATCTTTAGCCAAAGTTTTTTCTTGAGAATCTAACTCTTTCCAATCTTGTTTTAACTTTTCCTGCCATTCAAGACACTTCTTAATTTTATTATTTAACAACAAATCCTTATATTCAAGATCTTCAATCTCTTTTATAACATTTTTCTGCTCTTTTTTCAAATCAACTGTTTGTTTAGCATAATCTTCATTCTCAATAAATATGTCTTTCTTTAATGTATAAAGATTTTCTCTTAAATCCTCTAAAACTTTGCCATTTGGATTAGCCTTAGATTTTTCAGATTCAAGATTTCCTTCAATCCTTTTGTATTTATTTACTTCTTCTTCAATCTTCGATTTTTTAGAATTTAACTTAGAAATACTTTTTTTCAAAATTACCTGTAATTTATTTAAATCATTTAATCTAGAAGTTATAGACTCCCTTTTATCATTCAAATCCTTTAAATCAATCTCTAAAGACTCCCCCCTATACTTAAGCTCCTCTTTTTGATGCTCAAAATCCTCTTTATGCAATTCAAGGATTTGTTCATCAGTTTGTATTTGTTGCAATTTAGGCTTCAAATTCTTTTTTAGCCTTTCAAGAATACTTCTTTCTTTGTTTAATCTAACTTGTAATTTAAATAACTCAGTTTTTTCTTTTTTCATATCTCTTTTACTTTTTTCTAAATGTAATTTTTCAAACTTAAATTTCTCTAATTTTTCTGAAAAATCATCCTTTACTTTCTTAATCTTTTCAAATTGTTTATCAAGTTCAATATGTTTTTTATCAATCTTCTTTATTTCAGGAAGAATTAACTTAATTTCAATTTCTTTTTGTAAAGGAGTTGGATTCACCACCATTTTCCTCAGCTCTGTTCTTCTTCTGATTAATCCCTCATTATAATAGTTATAAGCTAATAACAACATTACAAAAAGAACAATTAATCTCACAGAATTATCAATATAAAAATTATTAAACACAATAGATACTAAAAATTCAAGAGCTAATAATAAACAACCTACTGCAAATAACTTATAGTGTTCAGCCCTACTATTCAGTTTCCAAACTATTGCTACTACAACAAATAAGCATAAAACAACCATTTTATGAATTAATTCAAAATCCATTTCGAAAACTGCAAACTTTTGCCATTATTTAAAGTTTATTGTAGAAAAACCATATAATTCTAAAAGGAATATCCTATCATACTATATATTACCTACGGAATTTTTATAAAGGACTAATTTTAAACAAAGAATATGTTTGATATAACCCAATTAAAAAGTGTAAGGAAGCAACTTAACCTAACTCAGAACCAATTTGCTAAAAATGCAGGAGTCTCTCAATCATTAATAGCAAAAATTGAATCTGGAAAGATTGATCCTACTTATTCTAAAGTCCAAAAGATTGAATCTGTATTAAACAAAATAAGTCAAGAACATAGTAAGACAGCAAAAGATATCATGATACAAAACTTAATTTCAGTAAAACCAGATTTAAACATAATTGAAATTATTAAATTATTAAATGAGCATGCAATTTCACAGATTTTAGTTTCAGAAAATGAAAATGTAAAAGGAATTATTTATGAAGCACATTTATTAGAGAAAATAACTGAAAAATCTTTTTCATCATATACAGCTAAAGACATAATGATAGAAGCCCCACCATTAGTTTCTGAAGAAAGTAAAATCCCTATAGTTTCTTCCTTATTAAAATTCTATCCCTTAATATTAGTTTCAAAAAAAGGAAAAGTAATTGGTGTAATAACCAAGTCTGACTTGTTGAAAAGTTTGTTATAGAAAACATAAATATTTATTAATAAAATCATTATCTTAATCTTACAAAAGGAGTGATATAAAAATGGCAGTTTTAAATCCAGTACTAATTAGAGGAAAAACAATTTCTGACGCATGGCATCAATGTTTATACAAAATCACTGATGAAAATTGGCAAGAATACGCAAGAGAATATGACATAGATAGAGGAAGTTTTGAAAAACAACATTCAAGAAGAGAATTTGACCACATAACTGTCCATATTGAATATCCTGGAACAAGACCATTAATACCAATTATAGATGTTGCTGGAATCCCACCACCAACAGATCAAGAAAGAATTGATAAATATATGCCTTACCTTTTAACAGGTGAAAAAGAACCAAATGAAGATTACACATATGGTGAAAGATTAAACACACCTATTTTCAGATTATATGATGGAAAAAATGTTAGAGAAATAGAAACAGGCATAAATCCTTTAGAAGAAGTTATTAGTATTTACAAATCTGGAGCATATAACACAAACCAAGCAACTTTAGAAATTGGAATGCCTACTGACATTACATTAAATGATCCACCATGTTTAAGATTAATAGACACTAGAATAAAATACAACAAACTAAATTTTATTTTATACTTTAGGTCATGGGATCTTTGGGGAGGCTTCCCTGAAAACTTAGCAGGATTACAAACTGTTAAAGAGTATATGGTGCAAAGCATTGGTAATGGATTAAAAGATGGAGAAATTATTGCAAATAGTAAAGGCCTACATCTTTACAATTACCAATTTGAATATGCTGATGCAGTAACTCATAGAGTTAAATAACTTTTTTATTTTAATTCTCTAGGATCTTTACCTGTACTAAGAAATTTTATAATAAAATACAAAGAAAATAGACTCACAACACTCATATAAACAGCTAAGAAAGTATTCATTTTATTTTATTTAAACAATCATCACACCTATATTTAGGGATTTGTATGCTTAAAGCATCAATAACTTCAAATTTCTTCCCACAATCATAGCATTCAACTTTTTTCATGATATCAAAAGAACGGGAAACTACTTATAAAACTTTCGCTTATTTCCTAAAATTGAAGAGTGTTTGTTGTTTTTGATTTTCACAATAAGGACAGATTTCTCCTAGATTATGCCAAGAACCACAGTCATTACATTGCATCCTATCGATAAAAATCACCTCTTAATAATTAAAAAGAAAACTAGTTTATAAAGATTTATGTAATTAAAGTTCGATTATAACAACACCACGTTTAGGTTTGTCTTCATTATCATGTTGAGGCTCTTGCAGAGGCTGATAATCATCTACAGGCAATTGTAATGGTTCATAAGGTTGTTTTTCTTTTTCATTCTCAATCCATTCCCTTTCCCAAGGTCGCAAACATTCATATTTTTTAAAAGAATTAAATCCGAGATATTCTTGGTTTGCCATTTTTTGTTAAATTAACATTTGTCACTATACAATAGTCAATCCTTGTTTATAAAACTTTCTTCTTTTTAGTCACGGACATAAGTAATTAATAAAGTTCAACATAAAATTATGTCTTTCCCAAAACTTATCTAAACGCTCCTTTAATTTTTTAATTGTCGGAAAGTAATTTGAATTTGTCACTTTATGTCTAGTT
>Ga0210057_1010499_pt1 | contig 10468 bp, 9 predicted proteins | sample CryGeyCG2114_010_2_FD_183968 | JGI IMG/M metagenome (GOLD analysis project Ga0210057, IMG submission 183968) | Groundwater microbial communities from aquifer - Crystal Geyser CG10_big_fil_rev_8/21/14_0.10 (SPAdes) (version 2) | ecosystem: Environmental > Aquatic > Deep subsurface > Groundwater ...
AATGCGATGACAACAACAATCAATAAAATATTTACAAATCCCCTTTGGTTCATATAATTAAAAAATTTTCTACCCCCTCTTCTTCGCTAAAGCTAGGGAGAGCACGGCAAAATTAGAATATGGTTAATACGTCCTTATGTTAACACATTTAAATCCAACCCCCTCGGTGTGTCGAGGGGTTAAAAAGTACGTGTCCGCAGGCATTTTTTTATCTATCTTGTGGTCACGAGTCACACTGTTCTTTTTGTGGGGTCAAGTTTCTAAGTTCGTCCGATAAATATCGGACTCACTAAGAACTTCCTCCCCGAACTCGCTTGTTTTAGTTAAAAAACTAAAACATACCTCCGTCTGGCACCAAGACACGAACATAAAGCAGTTTATGTTCTAAAACAAAACACCCCGCGAAAGGAGTGTTTTGTTTTGTCTTGGTGCCCCCACTAGGAATCGGTCACAGATAATTTTGCTCCGCAAAATTTCCGCGAACCCGACTCGGCGACCCAGGGGGTGCCCCGCCTCCGTCTTTCGATTCCTAAGGTTACAGTAAAACAGTAAAGCCCCAATGCTTTCGCATCAGGGCTAAACTGTTTTATGTGCCCCCACCAGGAATCGATTTTCTAATATGGAAAATCCCGCAGAGGTCTCCCAGACCTCTGTTCGATTCCTGAAGGGGAGAGACAAAATTAAAATACCAAAAAGGCGTTTTAATTTTATCTTGTGCCCCCACCAGGAATCGAACCCAGAACTAATCCTTAGGACGGATTTGTTATATCCATTTAACTATAGGGGCGAATGAAAGTAATATAACACAAAATTCTTTGAATTTAAGATGTTTTTGATATACTTCTTGAGTGACTCCAGAGCAAGAAAAAGACCTAAAAGAAGCACTAAGGCTATCAAAAGAAAACAACGAAATTCTCAGAAAAATGAGAAGATCTATGCTTTGGAATAGGGTTTTCAAGATTGTTTATTTGGTTATAATACTTGGTGTGACCTTCGGGGCTTATTACTTCGTTCAGCCCTATTTAGAGGGTGTTTTGGGCTCTTATCAGTCTTTATTCGGTGGGAGTGAGAAAGCACATCAGGCAGGCAGTGCCCTTCCTGACATCACAAAATTATTACCTGGTTTTGGTAATTAGAGGTTGCTCAGGTAGCTCAGTTGGTAGAGCATTGCTCTGAAGAAGCAAGGGTCGCCGGTTCGAGCCCGGCCCTGAGCACAAAGAAGCGGCCGATAGGCCGCTTTTGTGATTAGGGAGAAAGCAAATATCTTTGCTTTCGTTCGGGTGAGAAAGACGGACCCCGAGCTTGTCGAGGGGGAGTCCGGGTAGGAGCCACTTATGAGCTCCGACGAAGAGCGGAGCGAATTAGTGAGCTGACACCGAGCCCGGCCCTGAGCACAAAGAAGCGGCCGATAGGCCGCTTTTGTGATTAGGGGTTAATTATCGTGAGGATTTAACCTTTAGCTTTGTTTTTTTCTCCTTGTCTATCTTCGGGAGTCTTAGGGTCAAAAGACCATGCTCTTCCGTTGCTTCTGCTTCTTCTACTTCAATTTCTGCGGGCAACAGAATCGTTCTTGAAAAAGATCCCCAAAATAGTTCTTTATAATGGTAATCCTCTTCTCTTGTTTCATTAAAATTTTGCCTACTTCCTTTAATAGTAACCATGTCTCTCGAAATATTAAGATCTATGGTGTCGGGCTTAACACCTGCGACCATAGTTTTGATTACTATTTCTGTTGGAGTCTGGTATACGTCAACTGTTAACTGACCCTCTTCGTCTTCTAGCCAACTTCCGCTTTTTTCCGAGGCCTCTCTCTCGGGTCGGATTGATATGTTGTGATTTTCATCGGATGGCTCGTTCAAGCTCCCTTCCTCATTTGTGCCATTGGTATTAATAGCACCCGTTAGCCTTTCAAAAAATGTTTTCTTTCTTTCCATTATTTATTTTTCTTAGTTACCCTTTTTACTCTTTCGAAAAAAAGTATTAAAAATACGACCAAAGCCCAAATTACCGCGAACACCGCAAAAACTCCATTGCTTGTACTACTTATTATAAAAAAATTGAAAAACGTGTGCAAGGCGATTGATAAAATAATACCAATCAGCAAACTAAATCTTCTAATCTTTTTTGATTTATAGAAGCTTAAACCGATTGCGATACCAACCAAGCCAGAGCTCAAAGTGTGCAAAAGAGTTGCTCCGATAAAACGCATATTTCCTGTAATAATACTACTCCAAAATAGGCCAGAAGAAAGGGAATTTATTAGAAAAAGAGTATTTTCAACAGCGGCAAAACCCAGTGCGGTTGTAATAAGATAAATCATAGCATCAATTGGTTCGTCCATTACTTTTCTTTTTAAGGCGACCCAATAAGAGGCGGTGTATTTAAATATTTCTTCAATGGCAGCCCAAAGAAATATTGTGATAAAGCCAATGTTTGCCAGATCTGTGGAAACCCATCTTTGGAAAGGGATAACAATAGGCACCACAATCATCCCAATAATAAATGACAAAAAAAGAAGCCCCCTTGGCTCTGGTCTTAATTTGTCTTCTCTAAGCCAGAACCATAACCAAAAAAGGGCAGGCAAAATACCACCCAGAAGTGCGAAAAGTATTGTTTGACTACTTGCTGTCACGGATTACGTATTATTTATTACTTCGGCCAACTTTGAACCATTAGCAACCCTTCTTCCCCAGAAGCTTGCCAAATTTCTTCAGAAATAAATGGCATAAATGGGTGAAGCATTTTTAAACTAGTCTTCAGTATGTGATTCAAAACCCAACCTGTCTGCTTTTTTTCTTCCTCACTACCATTAAATAGTTTTGGCTTTGCTTCTTCTATAATTATATCAGCAAAAGTGTGCCAAAAATAATGATAGAGTTTTTCACCAGCTAAATAATACTTAAAGTTTTGAATGTCTTCTGTTATTTCTTTCTGGGTTTTGTTTAAGCCTTCTATCCACTCACTTTCTTTTTTCCCAAGTTCTGGCTTTTGGCTCAAATCCAAATCCTTTATGCTGGACAGGACGAATCTCGAAGCGTTCCACAGCTTATTGGCAAAATGTTTATATGCTTTTATTTTTTCATCACTAATATTGATATCATTTCCCGGTCCGACGCCAACTATCATAGCCATCCGTAGAGCATCTGCTCCAAACTTGTTAATCATCAAAAGAGGGTCTACTGAGTTTCCTTTAGATTTACTCATCTTCTTTCCGTTCTTATCTAAGACGAGTCCATGCAGATAGACTTTTTTAAATGGAATTTCTCCAAGTAAATATGTTGTCATCAAAATCATTCGAGCAACCCAGAAGAAGAGGATGTCATAGCCGGTCTCCAAGACTGATGTTGGATGATAGTTTTTCAAATCATTTGTTTCCTTTGGCCATCCGAGAGTTGAAAACGTCCAGAGGCCTGATGAAAACCAGGTGTCTAAGGTATCGCTGTCTCTCTTCCACCTGCTTCCCTTAGGTTCTTCCGTTCCCACATAGATTTCGTTTTCTTTGGTCCAAACCGGGACTTGGTGTCCAAACCATATTTGTCTTGATATATTCCAGTCGTGAAGATTGTCTACCCAGTTGTAATATATTTTTTCGAATCGTTCTGGAATAATTTCAATTACCTTTGTCTCTACCACTTGTTTCATTAGTCTCCTTAGACTTGTATTATCTCCTGTTTTTATACCATCGATACTAGATTTTTTTATCGAAAATTCTTTATTAACATCAATGAACCACTGTCTCATTATTTGAGGCTCAATTATTCCTCCCCCTCGACTATTAATTGCCGCAGCATGCTTGTAGTTTTCCTCTACCTTTGACACCAATCCTTTTTCTTTGAGTTTTTCAATAATCAAGGGACGAGCTTTTTTAATATGTAATCCTTCGAATTCTCCAGCAGATGATAGGAGTTTACCATCAAAGCCAATTATTTGTTCATATAGAAGATTATGTCTTTTGGCTATTTCGAAATCTGTAGAATCGTGCCATGGGGTGATAGTCATGACCCCTGTCCCAAAATCCATATCTATAACCTCATCTTTTATAACGGTTGCTGTTATTGGCCCGTTAATCCACTCCAGTTCAATTTCCTGACCGTGTTTATAATCTTTGTATCTTTTATCATCTGGGTGCATGACAACATATTTATCACCAAACTTTGTTTCCGGTCTTGCGGTGGCGATTTCAAAGGGGCCATATTTGAAATAGTAGAAAGAAGTTTCTTTCTCAACTCTATCAACCTCATCATCGGAAACGGTGGTCTGTAGATATGGATCCCAGTTAACGATTCTTTCCCCTTGGTAAATTAGACCATCCTCATACATTTGTTTGAAAGCAGCATTAACAGCTAGCTCTCTTTGTTGATCAAGGGTATATGCCTCTCGTGACCAGTCGACAGAAGCGCCCATTTTTTTTATTTGACCCACTATGGTGTCATGGCTCTCATCAGCAAAGTGTCTTACTCTTTTTAGGAACTCCTCTCTTCCTAAATCATGTTTGGTTTTTTTCTCCTCCTTATATATTTGTTCCTCTACTTTTGATTGGGTGGCAATGGCTGCATGGTCTGTGCCTGGAACCCAAAGTGTTCTTCTCCCACTCATTCTATTAAAACGAACCATAATATCTTCTATAGCCAGCATCAAAGAGTGCCCAAGGTGTAGGACACCGGTAACATTTGGAGGGGGTAGGACTATGGAAAAAGGCTCGCTATCAGCAGAACAGACTCCTTCTCTGATGCAGACATCAGGGTTAAAAAATCCACTATCTTCCCAGATTTTGTAAATTCTCTCCTCAGTATCTTCTGGGTTATATGGTTTAAGGAATTTTTCGTTAATTGCCATTAGGTAGAATACTAGCAAAAAATGGCTTTTTATAAAGCCTATGTCCTGAAAAAAAAGGAGCCCGACCTGCGCGTGGTCGGGACTCCGGTAAGGAGGCTCAGGAAGAGCCCAAGGTGTATCCGAGGACACAGTTTCCTCTCTGGGTTTACGTGGACACGCGGCATGCTTATGCCCAATGTTTACCAATGAGGACCAGTCGTCGGCCTTCACCCCGGGATTCCTGAGCCAAATCGGAACTGTAGGATTCGAACCTACACCTTTCCATCTGGCCAAAAGCGGGCCAGGCGGGTGCTCTACCAATTGAGCTAAGTCCCGAGTTGGTGGAGTGTGGGAGGACTTGAACCACCTTTCAGCCACTGCGCCTTTCTGCCTTACGGCCCGAGCGCAAGCTGTCACACTCCGAAAACTCATGTACTACCGCCCACTATATTACTGATATAAAAAGTGATGTCAATCCCCAAGAATTTGTTTAGGAATTTAATCTTAAGTTTCCGCTCGCTATGATTTTTTCATGTGGCACCCGTTCAGGGCTTTTTATTGCTCTAAAATAGCCGGCAATGCCTATCATGATGGCATTGTCCGTAGTTAGTTTCATCTCAGGTATTAAGAGGTTTATTTCTTCTTCTTCTGCGTACCTTGTAAAGGTGGCCCTGATTTCTTTGTTTGCGATAACTCCGCCACCGATAATCAAAGTTTTAACAGAATTCTCTCGAATAGCCTTTTTTGTTTTTTCCAAGAGTATTAGAACGACAGTGTCTTCAAATTCTCTAGCAATTTGTTTTTTTGTCTCGTCGTCTAAATCAAGGTTTTTAATAGAGTATAAGACAGCGGTTTTTAGACCGGAAAATGAAAAATGACAATTTGGAGAATCAATCATTGGTTTTGGAAAATTAAAAATCTTTTCAAAATCTCCTGTTCTTTTTTCAGCGGCTAATTTGGAGATTTCTGGACCACCTGGGTAGGGGAGGCCGATCATTCTAGCAACTTTGTCAAAGGCTTCTCCGACGGCATCGTCTTGGGTTTCTCCAATAATTTCGTACGAAAACCAGTCTTTCATTAAAATGAATTCTGTGTGTCCACCGGAAATTAAAAGTCCCAGGGTGGGGAAGTTTATCTGATTCTCTTTATTAAAAAGGGGAGACAGGAGATGGCCCTCCATATGATTTACTGGAATTAATGGGATATTCCACACGGTAGAGAGAGCTTTAGCAAAATTTATTCCAACCCACAAAGCTGGTTCTAGTCCCGGCCCTTCTGTTACTGCGATATAGTCTATGTCAGGCCTTTTTATTTTAGGGATAAGCCCCAGAAAAAGTTCTAATAACTCTGGTTCTCTCTCTAAAACTTTCTCTATTTTTTTTATATCAATTTCTGTCTCTCCTTTTTCTAGAAAACCTCCTTCCATGAGAGTTTTTTCAAGAATAGGAATTAAGTTTTTCTTGTGCTCTCTGACCGCGAGAGTTGGATAGACCCCACCGTATAATTTATGGATATCTATCTGAGAAAGTAAATTGTTCGCCAATAGATTGAATGTTGGGTTTTCTAAACTTCCCTCTGCTTCCAAGAGGGATATAGCGGTCTCATCGCAAGATGTTTCAATTGCTAGAATTTTCATCTTGATAATGTTAGGTTGTGTTTACACAACCGTATATTACTTATTTTATTAACAACCAATAATTACCTCTGTTTTAAGCTTTGCCCGATATTTTGCCTCGATAACACTATCGGGATTCATTTTCCTTTAAATATTTCCACAGACGCAGAAAGTATAAAAATAATCTGGAGAACGATAAATATCCAGTCCCCAATATAAACGCTGTAAGATAAAAGCAGAATTCCCCCAAGAATAAAATAATAATTTTGTCTCTTTTCGTCTCTTACCCAGATAGCATAAGAGATGACAAGGAGACCAATTATTCCAAAAATGATGTTCATCAACCTTTCTTTTTTAGATAAGGTTTAATCGGCCAGAGCATTAGACTTCCGATGACCGAGAAGCTGACCATTATTATGATGAGGGACTCAAAACCTTGTGTCGATGCGATATATCCCCCGATTGCGGCTAGGGCGGCGCTGGAGAGGTCGCTTAATGTAAAATACACACCCCATTCCGTGCCCTCCTTGTTTCTATCGATATGTCTTGTGAAGAGAGCCATATATGAAGGGAAGGTGAAGGCGGTAAAGAGGCCCAGAACAAATTGCACGGCGTATAGCTGTAGGGGAGTGTGGACGACGAGGTAGAGAAGCTGAATCAGGGACATTATTACGCTAAACACCAAGAGAATGTAGAAATCGTCTTTCTCACCCCTAACCTTGTCAATGTATGCTGCGACCGGTATTTGAGCAAGGCTTTTTACTATTAGATATATAGCGGCGGATATTCCCGCTACGGCTGCGGGGTTGCCTCCTACGATGAAGTCTTCGACATATAGGGCAAAGACCGGCCCCATAAGGCTTGCGGCTCCCAAAAGGACAACATCAGATACAATGAGAATCTTGATGACAAAATTTATCTCTTTGAGGAAGTAGTGTTTTAGATTTATCGATCTTTTGGCCATAATCTATGCAAAAAGCATAGCCCAAGACCATACTTTTGACAATGTGACCCCGACGGGATTTGGTCACGAATCACTAAGCATAATTTTCGTGCTTCGCACTCAATTCTGCCAAGTGTTCGCGATCCCACCTCGGAAGCTTCGTTTCCTGCGGTTTTCAAATATCTCCCCCAGAGATTCACTGAGAACAAAAATAACTCCTTAAAAATGGAGTTATTTTGGTTCTTGTGACCCCGACGGGATTTGAACCCGTGTTACCAGGATGAAAACCTGGCGTCCTGGACCAGGCTAGACGACGGGGCCGGTCAGAGCCATAATATCATACTCACTTTTGAATAAAAGACAAAAAGAAGTAATATTGTCCGTGGAGAGGTGGCAGAGTGGTTGAATGCACCGCTCTCGAAAAGCGGTATGCCCTTACAGGCATCGAGGGTTCGAATCCCTCCCTCTCCGCAATGATTCACAAGGATGGACGGGAACCATCCGAGTGAATTATCAGTGCGTGAGAAGGTAGGGATTCGAAAAGGTTAATCAGATATTTTCTGAATGCTTGGAAGAAAATATCGATAACCTGTACAGCTCCTGTAAGGAGAGAAACTTCCTCCCTCTCCGCCGGTAGCTTTGGAAAGTGACAGCAAAAATTCCCTTATTTTGCGCTACATTTCAAAACCGAAAAATGATAATATGAGTGAACACTGAAGGGATTCGAATTAAAGCAATGAGTTTTGAAAATCCAACATCTGAGCCAAATAAAGAAGCACCACCTCAAGCAAAAATTGAGGTTGAATCTGGTTGCAAAGCTTTTGTACCTGAAGAGTTTAAAAACGATCCCATTGGCTATTTTGAATCTCAGGGAAAAAATATAAAGTCGGGAGAAATTAAACGAGATGAAACTGGAAGGGTTCGTGAAGATCCGACAGCAGTAAAAGAATTGCCAGTATGGACTAATACGGATGGCAATGAACTCCATACGATTGGCAAAAGAGTAAATGTTCAAAAAGGTAAAGTCGGAGAGTCGGGCGACCCATTTTACGAGTATCTGGTAATGGAACTTGTCAGCGAAGCAGGATTACCGACGCCACGACCAGTAGCAAAAGTAGAACAATCAGGCGCACATCTTATTGTGATGGAAAAGGTTCGGGGTATCGGTTGGTATGAAAAAGATGCACTGCAACTCAAAGAAAAAGGCTACACGGATGAAGATATAGAGAGTTTGAAACGGCACGCAGAAGAACAAATGACGGCTTTACAAGCCAAATTTGAAGAAGCTGGAATTCACCGAGGTTGGAAACTCAAGGATATGATTTTTGATATAGATATCGAAGGCAAGACTATTCGTGGTATCACACCAGTGGACTGGGGAAGGACGAGGATAGATCAGACAAAATTTGAAGCTTACAAAAGAAATAATCAGATTGTATGAAGAAGCAGAAATATAAAAATTAGAATATTGGTATCTCACCAGAACGTCTGGCGGAACTTCGCCGTGCCACTCTTACTAGCTTCTATCGGCTCATCACAAGGTTTATTGAATCGGAGTGAGGAGTCAACGGCAACGATAGGGCACAGGGGGGAAGTCGTAACACCCCTGTGCCCTTTGATTTTGATATCAACTATATTTTATAATCATGGTGTATTAAGTAGTCAATAAAGATTAATTGTATTCTTGATTCTTACTTCTTGATTCTGTATTCTGTCTCAAGGGGCGATTAGCTCAGTTGGCTAGAGCGTCTCATTGACGTTGAGAAGGTCACAGGTTCGAGCCCTGTATCGCCCACATTAAAAAATTTTAAAAGACAAAAGAAGATTTTGTGTGTGAGAATTGCGGGTTTGAAATAATCGGCAATGGTTATACCAATCACTGCCCACATTGTTTATGGAGTAAACATGTTGATATAAATCCCGGAGATAGGGCATCAAATTGTGGTGGGATGATGGAGCCAGTAACGTATGAAAAAACTAGTGATGGGGTGTCTATAGTTCACAAATGCCAAAAATGTCGGCATCTAAAGAAGAACAAATTATCTAATGAGGATGATTTTGAAAAGCTATTAAAACTATCTGGCGTGTAGGTGGATGTAAATATCCTCTAGGGCCCTAATAGCGTCTCCTGTTGCGATATTGTTTTGATGGTAAAGATTGCTTGTGCAGTCTCCCGCAGCCCATATTCCTAAAACAGAAGTTTTCTGGTCTTTTGGATTTACCACTATTTGTTTGTATTCGGTTAATTCCAGTAGATTACCTAAAAAAGATGTCGCTGGAATGAGGCCGATTTCTACAAAAATACCGCTTGTCTCTATTTCATGGGTCGTACCAGCCTCTGTATCTTTGTATGTCAAACTTTTTACAAAGTTATCTCCTTTAACTTCTAATATGTCAGCATTTCTAATGGCTTTTATTTTAGGATTTTTTAGAACCTTTTCTACCGTGATTTGGTCGGCCTTGAACTCTGGTCCACGGTGCAGTAATGTAACACTTTTTGTGTAAGCAAGGAGCTGTGCAGCAGTCTCGAAGCCAGCATTACCCCCCCCGATGACAACGACATCCATATCACTGAAAAGGGGACCGTCACAAGACGCGCAATATGTAATACCTTTGTTCTCAAATTCTTTTGCTCCTGGAATGTTTAGTTTTCTTCGGTCAGCCCCCGTAGCGACGAGGACAGACTTTGTTTCAAAAACTTCACTGTTTGTTTTAACTTGAAAAATATCTCCTGTTTTTTCTATAGACTGAACAGCCTCTCCCTCCTTAAGTTCTAGACTATCTCCGGCATAAGCTAGGACATGTTTTTTTAAATCTTCACCAAGTTTTGTACCACTGATAGAGACGGTCCCAATCCAGTTCTGAATATCAGTAGAAACAGAGCTTTGTCCTCCGAAGTCTTTTGTTAAAAAAAGGGTCTTTAGTTTTTTTCTAGCTGCGTAGACGCCAGCACCACTACCAGCAGGTCCTCCGCCGATTATGATTAAATCGTATATCATTTTTCTTTATTTTTTCCTTCTTCTAAGAAAGGCCGGAACACCACCCCAGTCATCCTCTTCTGGTACTTCCTTTTTGTTTTCTTTTGGTGCCTCTTC
>Ga0210057_1010500_pt1 | contig 10468 bp, 9 predicted proteins | sample CryGeyCG2114_010_2_FD_183968 | JGI IMG/M metagenome (GOLD analysis project Ga0210057, IMG submission 183968) | Groundwater microbial communities from aquifer - Crystal Geyser CG10_big_fil_rev_8/21/14_0.10 (SPAdes) (version 2) | ecosystem: Environmental > Aquatic > Deep subsurface > Groundwater ...
TCCAATGAACCGAAAATACGGTACTTGTTTTCTTGATTTTGTCAATATTATGTAAAACACCTTGCCATCTTCAGAAGATCCAAAGCTGGCATCTTTTCGACTGTGATACCATGCTTTCCATGAAATACTCACTTTCCTTGCTTAGCGCAGGCATACTGCTTACTTTCATCTACAGTACACCAAATGTGCATGCACAAAATACTCCGTGCGCCGACCTGAGACAGGCTGCACTTGTCCAATGCTGGAAAAACTACGGCGGACAGAAAACATTTCGCAACGAATACCAACGATGGCACGAACATCTCAAACAGGAACGCACACGCTGGTACCGGGAATACCCCAACCCTACAGCGCCAGGATATCGCAAGAAATACGAGAACTTCATTAAGATGATGGAGATGAGGCGCAAAGAGTGGTTCCGTGAGGGTGCCGCAGCAACAAGCAAGAAAGAGAGTGTCCGCACGAGAAGCGTGCTCAGGCGATCCTCCCGTGTACAAAGAAGCACAGTAAGGATGGACAGAACGCGTCCTTCGCTGCGCAACATTCAACGAACGCGGTAAACAGTGCATCCACGCTCTAGGCTATTTTTATATATCTATCACATAATTTCAGAATATGTGCACTCTCGTTCTGTAGCTCATGTGATAGGAGATAGCTCCTGAGTCTGGAAAATTTACAAGAAAACTGCTATACTGGTTGGATTTCAAAACACACATACATGTCACATCATGTTCTCATGTTCGGATGGGAGTACCCCCCGCGTCACGCCGGAGGACTTGGCGTAGCATGCCAGGGAATTGTCCATGGACTGCGTCATCACAACATGCGCGTGACACTTGCTCTGCCCTTTGCCCACCCAACGGAACACGATGTCTGCTGCCCAACCACCGCTTCCGAAACCATTCACATTCAGACTCCCTTGCAACCATACGATTCTGAACGTTCCTATGGATACAGATGGAATATGAGTACGGAGAGCGATCGTGAACTCTACGGATGGAACCTGACAGAGGAAGTGGAACGTTTCACGGCGGAAAGTGCAACCATGACCGCTCACGTGCAACCGGATATCATCCACTGTCATGACTGGATGACATTTGGCGCAGGATATTCAGTTGCAAAACAGAAGGATATCCCCTGGGTCGCACACATCCATGCAACCGAACTCGATCGTACGCACTTTCAACCGAATGAACTCATTTTCGCTCTTGAAAAGCAGGGACTCGAACGTGCAACGCATGTCATCGCAGTCAGCGAGTATACAAAGGGCATCTTGGTGAAATGGTATGGGATTTCGGAGGAACGGATCACGGTCATCCACAACGGACTTACTGATTTTTCCTCTTCACCCTCGCAAAAACAGCAGACGCGCCCACCGCTTGTGCTCTTTTTCGGACGTATGGCTGTCCAGAAAAACCCGCAACAGTTTCTCAACATTGCAAGACACATTCATGACTTGGATAACACGGTACAATTTCTCATGGCAGGAAGCGGCGCACTACTCCCCGAGATTATGGAACAAGCATGTGCACAGGGCCTGGCGCACTGCATGACATTTGCCGGGCAGGTGCAATCGGAAGAAGTCTCCGACCTCTACCGGCTTGCCGACTGCTTCGTGATGCCATCGGTATCGGAACCATTCGGACTGGTTGCGCTTGAGGCCATTGACCACGGCGTGCCCGTCGTGGTTTCCAAACAATCCGGCGTGGCAGAAGTCCTCAACCACGCATTCAAAGTGGATTACTGGGACACGGACAAAATGGCAGATTGCATCCTGACGATCCTGCGTGAGTCGGCACTGCAAGAGCAAATGCGTACGGAATCTCATCGATCGCTTCGCGGTCTCACCTGGAAGAATCAAGCAAAGAAAATTCGCGATATCTACCACAAGCTCTGTTCCTTCTTCTCCCGCCATGGATAAAAATCCGCTGCCACAGGTCTGCTTCTACTTTCAGGTCCACCAGCCCTACCGTTTGAAAGACCTGCGCATACGCGACATGCATGAATGCGGTCTGCATCTGTTTGACGACGAAAAAAATGCCGCCATTTTCCGGAAGGTCGCGGAGAAGTGTTACCTCCCCATGAACGCGCTCATCCTTTCTCTCCTCAAAGAGTATCCGGATTTTCGCGTCGCATTCTCCCTCTCAGGGACATTCCTTGACCAATGCGAACTGTACGGACCTGACGTGCTGGAATCCTTTCAGAAACTTGGCAACACCGGACAAGTCGAATTTCTCGCTGAAACGTACTATCACTCACTGAGTTTTCTCAAATCCCTCCCCGAATTCTGTGAACAGGTGAAACAGCATGTCCGCACCATCGAACGCCTGTTTAAGCAAACGCCACGCGTGTTTCGCAACACGGAACTTGTGTATTCCAACACACTCGCCCACACGGTACGTCTGATGGGATTTCACGGCGTACTGGCGGAAGGGGCTGACCATTTGCTGAACGGTCGTTCACCAAACCACGTCTATGCGCCCCCGGCATTTCGCCTCCCTGTGGACAGGGAACGGACGATTCGCGCACACCGGCCACTCTCTCACCGTTGTCGCTCTGTTGCCATCCTCCTCAAAAACTACCGATTGTCAGACGACATTGCCTTTCGCTTTTCGAACAAGAACTGGAGTGAGCATCCCCTCTCCGCAGAACGTTTCACTGATTGGATCTGCAACAACCACGGCGACACGATCAACCTCTTCATGGACTACGAAACCTTCGGCGAACACCAGTGGAGCGATACGGGGATCTTCGACTTCTTTGCTTCCCTCCCCCGCTTCTGGAGTGAGCGCGGCATACGCACGCGCACGCCCGGCGATGTCATTGAGCAGGCACCAGATGTAGAATCACGCGAGATATTTGATGCGCACAACTTTGTATCCTGGGCAGACATGGAACGCGATCTTTCCGCATGGCTCAGTAACACTATCCAATGTGCCGCATTCGATGCACTGTACCACCTGGAACCAGATATCAAAAACAGCGGTGACCCGGATCTTCTGAAGACCTGGCGCTATCTGCAAACATCCGATCATCTGTACTACATGTGTACGAAGTACTGGAGCGACGGCGATGTGCATAAGTACTTCAGCCCCTACGATTCTCCCTACGAAGCCTTCCGACGATTCAGTCATGCACTGCACCTTTTGAAATCCCTCATTCACCCTATTCCTGCCACTTCTTAAATGCCACGCGCACTCGTCACAGGAAACGGCTCGCTTCTCGTCACGTACGACGCTCATTTGCAAATGCGCGACCTGTACTACCCATACGTCGGCATGGAGGATCACACGACATTCGGCAATCTGCATCGCACAGGGTTCTTTGTGGATGGTGTGGGTCTGCGATGGCTGGATCATCCCAGTTGGACTGTCGAGGCAGGATACGAGGAAGATACGCTCGCGGGAAAATCCATTGCACGGAATATGGAGCTGGGGTTGCATGTGACATTTCACGACTATGTCCACCCTGTTCACAATATCATTCTGCGCAAATGCACACTGAAAAGCACGGATGGGACCCGCAAAGATGTCCGCGCCTTTTTCCATCACAACTTTTACATCTACGGCGAAAAGCAGAAAGATACGGCCTTCTACGAACCCTACACGAACACGATCATCCACTACCGGGGACGACGATACTTCCTTATTGGAGGAGAAACAGACAAGCCGGTTGCCTGCCATACGGGAATCATCAGCGACCCGTTCGCATCCATCTTACATAGCAGACACCCCGTATCACGCTGCGGTGTCTCAGATTACACCGTGGGAAAGGCAAACTACCGCGGACTGGAGGGAACATGGAAAGACGCCGAAGACGGCGTATTATCAAAACACCCCGTGGAACAGGGCTCTGTGGACTCCACAGTTGCCCTCCATTGCATCGTTGAGCCGCCGAAGGATACCGAACTCGTTTTGTGGCTTTGTGTAGGAAAAACATTCAATGACGTGATCGATTTGCAGGATGTGTTACTGACGGAAACACCCGACAGACTTGAGAGAAACTGCCGCAACTACTGGAAGAGCTGGGTGGGAAAACTGCCACAGAGTTATGCCAACGTAGAGCCGGATATTGCCACGCTCTATAAGCGCAGCCTGCTGACTGTTCGCGCGCACGTGGATAATCGCGGCGGCATCATCGCCGCGGCGGACTCGGACATCATGATTTTTAACAAGGACACGTATACGTACGTCTGGCCGCGCGACGGCGCATTCGTCTGCATGGCGCTCGACCGCGCAGGGTATGGCGAGATCGCGAAGAAGTTCTATTCATTCTGCTGTCGCGTGCAGTCGAAAGACGGTTACTTACTCCACAAGTATAATCCCGACGGCTCACTGGGATCCTCATGGCATCCGTGGTTTCGCGATGGCAAACCGCAACTCCCCATCCAGGAAGACGAAACAGCTCTCGTGATTTATGCCATGTGGAAACACTTCAAATTCATGCAGGATTTTGAGTATTTACAGGAACTCTTCGAACAGTTCATCCGAAAAGCAGCGGATTTTCTTATGAAGTTCCGTGACAAAAATACGGGACTTCCTCTCGCAAGTTACGATCTGTGGGAAGAACACAGGGGAGTCTTTTCCTATACCACAGCATGCGTCATTGCGGGGCTCCACGCAGCCGCACAGATATCGAACATTCTCGGACACCACAAGCACGCGGAAAACTATCAAAACGCCGCGGATGAACTGCGCCAGGCATTCCTCTTCCACCTGTTTGATCAGGAGAAAAAGTGCTTTGTAAAAAAGATCAAACAACGCGAAGACGGCACGTGGGAAAAGGACAACACCGTTGACGCCAGCGTGGCCATCATTGCACTTCTGGATGTGCTCCCGCCAAAGGACCCTCGCGTGATATCCACAATGGAACACATTGAAAACACCCTCACTGTACGCACACCCGTCGGCGGCATCGCCCGTTACCAGAATGACAGGTACCACGGCGTCACCGAACCCACACCTGAAGTGCCGGGTAACCCCTGGATTATCACTACACTTTGGATCGCCCAGTGGCACATCATGAAAGCAAAAACTAAAGCAGATCTCAAACCCGCTGAAGAAGCCATTCGCTGGGTGAATGTACATAAATCATCAACAGGACTGTTCCCCGAACAGTTGCATCCCTTCACCGGCGAACCCCTGTCCGTCTCACCCCTGACCTGGAGTCACGCAACGTTCATTGATACGGTGCTGAAGTTGGAGAAAAAGAAAAGGGAACTGCAAGAAACCTAACAGCCTTACTAGAACGACACAGGAGGAAGGTACTCTCCGATAAAGGTTCGCTTCCACCATGCACCAGTTTTCTTATGCTCCTCCGGCGTTGTGAATTGGTAGTGGTACATCCGTGCGCGAATGAAGCGCGGAGGCGTATTTGGAAATGGATTACTGCGAAGTACATGCAAGACTGTCTGATCTCCCCGCAGTAATTTTTCTGTGAAAGAGACAAACCACGGATTCACGTATCGCGGATTGAAGGGCAGGAACCACATGAGCCAATCGAGGCGCAAGTGATAGGGGGAAATTTGCGGCGGACGATGAAGCACATTCCCAGGCTTTCCTTTGAATGCATACTCCTTCCACTCTGTATCAGACGTGACCGCTCTATCGAGAGTTCCTTCAACAACAATTTCATGTCGCTCTTTCGTAATGCTGCCAAATGCACCGTAGGTATTGACGAGATGCAGCGGTTCGAAACTCGCATTCATAAGTTGCCGAGAAGAGAACATGTTCACTACCGGCTTGATACTGAGAAGCGCCACAAGCGCAAGGAGAAGGTATACCGCAATATCGTGTGGGAATGCGCGTGCCACGTCGCTCGCGAGCGACGTGGGAAAAACTGCGCTGATAGCTGCATCGTTTAGGGTGCTGAACGTTATGACAATGGTCAGTGCTCCGAGCAGTGCGAAGTTGCCAGACATAAAGAGCCATCCATGAAAGAGAAGCGTGATGACACCGGACACCACGCCGATAACCCCCGGAAAGAAATATCCCCACGGTACGAGGAGTTCCGTGATGTGATTGCCAAGAACTTCCCCTTTATGCATCCATACAGGCAGCCAGTGAAAGTGCCAGCTGAAGGGACCCGGTATGGGTTGGGTTTCATGGTGGTACATCATGCAGGTGAAGTCCCGCCAACACGGATCGCCGCGCAGCTTGATGAGTCCGGCGCCAAACATCAGACGGAAGAGCATCCAGCGAAAGAGCCAGATAACGATCACCGGCGGTTCCGTGCCTTGCGCCCCAAGAAAGATCGTGAGAAATCCCGCTTCAAGGAGCATCGTCTCCCACCCAAAGCTGTACCACGTTTGTCCAACATTGACGTACGAGAGCATCAGAAGCCATAACAGAAACCACACCACCATCGAAACCGGCGTGCCAAACTTTTCCGAAAATCCTGTCAGCGCCAACAGCGCAAGAGCAAGACCGATCCACGCGATCACCATGAATGCGCTGTTTTTCGGAAACATCCAGAACAGACTCGGCGCATCCCAGAACCGCACGCGCTTAAGAAAAAGATGTACCGGCGTGATGCCGTTCTCCCCAAGAAGCGGTTTCCACTGATAGAGAATGATGATGAAGGAAATCAGATAGATGAACGCCATCCCCCTTTGGAGGAACAGTCGCGTCAGCACGTAACTCCCACCGGTGAAGAGATCCATGGCGATCAGTATATCGCGATATGACTTCTTACTCTACATCTACAAACCGAATGACTAACTCCTTTGCTCCTGGAGTATGGGTTCCCACGCGGTATTTTTTTATATGTTTAGGAATGGACACAGAACCATCTTTTAAGAGTTTTTCATGGTAGTATCGGTTTTTATTGATCAGTTCGAACATCTCCTGACCGGATTCTATTGCGACCAGTTCTCCGCCAAGACGGAAATTCGCCAGATCCCGCATAACAAGCAGTACCATCACAAGAACTGTGCTGAGAAGGATGGTGATCACATGCGAATATATGAATGGTTTTTGGAGATAGAACAAGCAAAATAGAATAATGAGGGAAAGAATGATCAGGGTGAGCCACTGTCCTTTGCGCAATTTTTCCGCGGCGATAACAGATATTTGGTTTCGAGTTTTCTCAATGTTCGCAAGGAGTTCTACCATATAGGTAATGACAGGAAAATCCACTGGCTTTGCGCGATGCAATGCTCCGTGGACTTTTTTAAAAATCACACGCGTTCTCTTGTAATAGTCCATCGTGTCCGTATCCATCGTCCGAATATAATATTCATCGAGAAGTTCACGCACTTCTTCACGCAGCTTGGGCTCAAAAAAATTGGACGACTCGTAGAATGTCAGCCAATCCGCGTCTTCTTCAGCCAGGAGTCCTCGGACGAGGTCATACCTTTGGTTGATGCGAGACAAGTAAAATCCCGCCAGAATCGCAAAGAGGAATGTGCTGACTGTGAGGAGAAGTTCTATGTGAGGAGAATCGCCGGCACCCGGGTTGAGCATCGCTGCACCCGTGAAGACGAGAACAGCAATCAACGAACCTTTCATTGCATGGATATATCCTATACGCATGTTGTTTTTATACTGAATAACTTTTTATTATATCATTTTATTAGGTAAATAGCAAAAAGACCGGGCTGTTGCCCGGCCTTTTGTGTGTCAGTATTCAGTTCTTAGTAGAGGGCTGCGATACCCGCAATGTCTCCCGCACCAAGATCTCGTTTGATGATCTCACCAAAATCAGCGTAGGGATACATCGTCTGTTCAGCGCAATCACTGGTTACAGTCGTGTGCCCCATGCCGATGCCATGTCCAATTTCGTGCTGTGCAATGTTCTCGTAGTCCATCTTTCCCGCCTCACCGGTTGCACTCCATGCATAGTCGACCTGGTCATAGATCTGATCCATTTCGACGAGCTCGCGTCCCTGTGGAGGTCCGCCGAAGATGCCCCAGGTGATGGTGACTGCAATCACACCCGGATCTGCGATTTCACCGAAGTAGATTTCATTCACGCCATCGGTGCTTGATGTGTCTGCAACAAGTGGATCATTCGTCAGAGAACCTGCACCGACAATATCTGCGGAAGCAGCTACCTCCCACTCACCGAATGCGCTGTCAGTCGTTGCAAGAAGAAACGCGTCCGTAAGACCATGTACATTCGCAGGATTGAGAACCCAATTTTCCTGCGTCTTCCACTTCGCGCCCTTTGCAAGATGTGAGTAGCAAGAAGCAGTCGGATCACCACTGCCACCTCCTCCGTTGCCATTACCATTACCGGGATTTTCCGGCTTCGCATTCCCCTTGCGATGCACGAACATGATTCCTTCTACCACTTTTCCATCGACCACGGTCGTACCAAGAGAAAACACGTTAGGAGCAACCTCCACCGCATGTGCAGGAATGGAAACGATCTGACCGGAATGATTGTTCGTTGCAGGAACACGACCTGTGTCAGGTTTTGCCAAAACGGCAGTTGTCTGCAGAAGCAGAGCACCCGCTGCCAACGTACTGAGGAAACGATGTTTCATCATAATCAAGAAAGGGGTAAGAAATTTCCTCTACTCTATGTATTTCAAGTAGTTTGTCAAACTAGTGCCTATATGGCAGCGTGCGCTCAGACCGGCGAAGTCCTGGAATCCAGTCAAAGACTGCCGTATGCGGTAACCCTTGCGTTTTGAACATCGCAAATATATGGTAGACCTTTGGCAGGTTTTTGGGGATATGGAATGTCAAGTGATCCCCGACCAGTGTGGAGTAGGTCGCTATGAAGTCACCATCAGGTGAAAACAGAAGTGCATGGCCCAGTGTTCCATAGTATGTCTGAAGCACTGGAAAACGATCGGCTGTATCGGCAATGTGATACGTGAGAATAACACCATCGCTGTATGGTTTCTCCTCAAGCATAACAGTATACCCATCCGTTTTGTGTACTCTTCTCCTACTCCGCGCAAAACCGTACTCCCCCGTCTCCCCATCATAGACGCGATTAAATCGCACAATGGAACGCTGAAAATCACTGTCAACGAAATCCGCATAGAACCAGTACGTTCCGCCTGCGGGGGCTTTGAAGGGAGCGTGCCATATTCCTTCTTCATCACGAGTCGGGTGCACATGAAAGAAATGCCGCAGGTCATCGCGTACAGAAAACAGGTGCATCTCTGCACCGTGACTGAATCCAAAATCGGTAAATACTCCGTCATCTTCCATGATACGGAACGCGAGGTCCGTTTCCGTGGATGCATCATCAATAGTAAAACGCGAAAGTAATCCGTTAGCCTGTGCGGCAAGTAATGCATGTTCTTCTCCAACCAATTCCTGCTCTTCGAACGACAATTCCTCTTCACCTCTTGCACAACCCGATTCTGTAATCCCTCTCAGGAGCGGACTCGAAAATCTATGGTGATGCGGATAGCCGAGCATGGCCGCCTTCACTTCTGTAGGGTCTTCACCAAGCACATGCGACACTTGATCAACAATCCAGTCGACATACCCCGGACTCATGTGTGGATAGATTTCCCGCAGTCGTCGGAGATAACGGAAGAATGAGCATGTAACATTGTGTGCATTTTCTCCCCATGCCTCCCGTCCACTCCCAGAAACGAACGACGGAGGACGAATAGCAGGATGTTGAAACATGTACTGATGAAAAGGCATCGTATGCAATCCATAATACTGCACTATATGGTGTAGGACAGCTGCATGCTGCCGCAGGCCCCGGCTCACAAAACTTCCCACACCTCCTCCTGCACCACCCCCACTTCCCACTGCTGATGCGCTACCCCCTCCATTGCCACGCGGCCTCCCGCCCCGACCCCAACCCTGACCACGATCACCGCCTTGACCGCCACCCTGATTTCCTTGACCGCCACCTTGCCCACCGCCCTGACCACCTCCTTGACTTCCCCCCTGACCGCCACCTTTCCCTTGAGTGAGCAGTTCCGCATGTAAAGAAGAGATCTCCTGATCAGCAAAGGCATATTCCAGAATCGATGCAACAGCCAAAAGAGCGACTACGACTCCCACCGATGCGATACTGATGTTTTTGTACATTCATAGCATTATACCAAAAAAACGCATCCTGATCTACATGGCAAACGGGATACTATTTGTCTTCTGCTTGCCAAAAAAGAAGCGCCTTGGCCGGCCAATCAGGCGAAAAAATCATCATGTTGCATGACACATTTACAGCACAGTGAGTACTACCAACAAAGTGAGAACACCGAATGTTCCAAGTGTTTTCAAGAAAAAGAGAACAGCCTCTTCCCTCTTTTTCTCCAATAGTAATACTGCAGGACGATAAAAAAAGAGGAAACCCATCGTAGCAACTGAAAACACGAGTAGCGAAAGGGCTACAATTGGAGCAGTAAACGTATCGGGGGTGTCATGATGCAGAGAACTGATATACGCAATAAGTAATCCAACTCCCCAAATGTATGCTGCCGCACCGATGGCATGAAGATATGGATTCCAACGCATGCAGGGAGTATATCATAGAATGATTGGTGGAG
>Ga0210057_1010502_pt1 | contig 10465 bp, 9 predicted proteins | sample CryGeyCG2114_010_2_FD_183968 | JGI IMG/M metagenome (GOLD analysis project Ga0210057, IMG submission 183968) | Groundwater microbial communities from aquifer - Crystal Geyser CG10_big_fil_rev_8/21/14_0.10 (SPAdes) (version 2) | ecosystem: Environmental > Aquatic > Deep subsurface > Groundwater ...
TCTCTTATTATGAAGACTGATGCACAACAAGGAGCACTTATGAATATTGTGCTTGGAGTTATCGGTGCGTTTGTAGGTGGCTGGCTATTTCAGGCATTTGGTGTACAAGGTGTGACTGGGTTTAACATCTATAGTCTCATCGTGGCAACGATCGGAGCGATTGTTGTTATAGGTATTGCTCGATATGTCTTACGATAATTGTAATCCGTTTCCCAAGGCAGCGAAGCGTTTGTTTCGCTGTCTTGCTCCATGTTTTTAGCACTTGACAATACTGACTGCCAAAGTATATAGTAAGTATACCCTTTTCATGCATTAATTGAATTGGTACCATATAGATATGGCAGATGAACAAAACATACCTGATTTTCTAAAACCAGTTTCTCCTCAAGAAGCGCTTAACAAATTTACTATTAATCTTACTGATAACGCCCGCCAAGGAAAAATAGATCCAGTCATTGGTCGTGAAATTGAAATTAGGCGCGTCATGGAAATCCTCTCAAGACGAACAAAAAACAATCCCATTCTTATTGGAGATCCAGGAGTTGGTAAAACTGCAATTGTTGAAGGCCTTGCTCAAAAAGTCGTAGAAGGATCTGTTCCGACGACTCTTAAAGCAAAAGAGGTCATTGTACTTGATTTTGCACAACTTGTTGCAGGGGCAAAGTTTAAGGGGGAATTTGAAGAAAGGCTCAAAGGTGTCATAAAAGCTGTTGAAGAATCGGATGGGAAATATATTGTGTTTATTGATGAGCTTCATACCCTCGTTGGTGGAGGGGGTCAGGAAGGCGGGCTTGATGCTGCAAACATCCTCAAACCTTCTCTTGCAAGGGGAAGTCTTCGTATGATTGGTGCAACAACTGTTTCAGAATACCGAAAGTATATAGAAAAAGATCCTGCACTTGCAAGACGTTTTCAGCCAGTTCTTGCTGAGGAGCCGACAATAGAAGATAGCATATCAATTTTGAGGGGAATTAAAGAAAAATATGAACTGCACCATGGGATACGTATTACAGATGACGCGATTGTTGCTGCAGCTCGTCTTTCTGCAGTGTATATTCCTCATCGTTTTTTACCAGATAAAGCAATTGATTTGATTGATGAAGCAGCGTCAGCAATTAAAATAGAAGCTGAAAGCATGCCTGCAGAGCTTGATCAATTAAAACGGAAGATTGTCCAGATTGAAATTGAACTCCAGGCTCTCAAAAAAGAAAAAACTGATATTGCTAAATCACGTCGTGAGCAACAAGAGAAAGAGCTAGGCGAGCTGAAGAAACAAGCAGAAGAGATTGAGAAGAGATGGAATGAACAAAAAGAGCTTATTCAAAAAATTCAAGATACTAGGGCAAAAATTGATGCGTTGAGAATAGAACTTGAAAAAGCAGAGCGTGAGGTAGACCTTCAGAAAGCTGCAGAGATTAAATATGGAAAAATCCCAGAACTTGAAAAAACACTTGATGATTTGTCATCTGAATGGAGAAAAATCCCTTCATCAGAACGTGTGCTTCGTGAAGAAGTTGATGAAGAAGATATCGCACGAATTGTTTCGCGCTGGACTGGTATTCCTGTTTCTCGTATGCTTGAGTCAGAAGCTGAAAGGTTGTCTCATATTGATGAAGAATTGAAAAAATATGTTATTGGACAAGATAGTGCAGTTGATGGTGTCGCACGAGCAATTCGAAGATCACGGGCAGGTCTCAGTGAAAAAAATCGCCCTCTAGGGTCATTTCTGTTTTTAGGTCCGACAGGCGTTGGAAAAACTGAAACTGCTAAAGCCCTTGCAACTATTTTATTTAGTGATCCTCATAGTATGATTCGCATTGACATGAGCGAATATATGGAGCAGCATGCTGTTGCTCGACTTATTGGTGCTCCTCCTGGCTACGTTGGTTATGAGGAAGGAGGACAGTTGACTGAAGCTGTTAGAAGAAAACCATATTCAGTTATTCTGTTTGATGAAATCGAAAAAGCACATCCACAAGTATTTAATGTATTTTTACAGATTTTAGATGAGGGAAGGCTTACAGACAGTAAAGGTATTACTGTCGATTTTAAAAATACCATCATTATTATGACAAGCAATATCGGTGGTGATATCATACGAGAGCATGAGGGGAAAGATCAAAAGAAAAGAGATGAAGAGATATGGGATCTACTTCATAAATCGTTTCGCCCAGAATTTCTCAATAGGCTTGATCAAATTGTGATTTTTAATTCTTTGACACCAAAGGACATTCTTAAAATATCAGAACAACAACTTGAAAACGTAAAAGCACGCATGGCAGAAAATGAAATCAATCTTCAGATTCCTGACGAAATTGGACTTCATTTTGCAGAAATAGGGTTTGATCCTGTTTTTGGAGCAAGGCCGCTTCGTCGAGAAATCGAAGAAAAACTTGTAGATGAGATTGCCATGGGAATTATTGAAGGAAAGATTAAGCCAACAGACACAATAGAACCACGTTTGGATCACGGGAAAATCGTGATAGAAAAGATTGGAAATGCCAACAAAACATAACAATTGTAAAGTAGATAATACACCACTTGTCATTAAACAAGTAAAAAGAGACCCCAAACAACTTACGAAGCCATACTATTATAGTGCGTATTATTTCTGCCCGACATGTAAACGGATGTATTTTTCAGACGAATTTAAAATTGAGAATAAAAACTTTGAAAACTTCATACGCGATATGCTTGATCCAAAAACGTTTGACGTTGAAATTTGGACAGACGGAGCATCAAGTCACAATGGCAAGCCAACAGCCAAAGCAGCGTGGGCATTTGTTGCGGGTGACTATGAAGAACGAGATTATGTTTTTGGCAAACAGACAAATAATGTTGCAGAGGCGACTGCAATTCTTAGGGCTTTAGAGTGGGCAGGAAAAAAAGGTCACAAAACAGTGAGAGTTCATACAGATAGTCAGATTACTATTCATGGGGTTATGAAGCCTGTTGAAAAGGTAAAAGAAAATCGAGAGATTTTCCAGGCAATTCGTGATGTTATTAAAAAAAATAAACTCTTTGTGACATATAAAAAAGTCCTCGGGCATTCGGGAGACGTGAATAACGATCGAGCAGACCGTCTCGCCGCAAGTTTGGTCGGAAGAGTATAGGTTTATTTGACAAAGTTAACCTATTATAGGATACTGCATGCATGCATGCGGAGCGGAGGCCAATTTCCCCTACACCCGACATACCTTCTGGAGTTGAGCGTGTTTTTTCTTTTTCTATGTCCAGGCGGTCTCTTCTCAGAGGTGCTGCAGCCATGGGGCTACTTGCTGTCTCAGGGGCACCTGCAATATCAAACCACGCAGAACAGGAACGAAAAAGAGAATATGAACGTTCATTCAGCGGTTTTGATGGATTATCTCTCGGAGAATTCAATGAGCTTGTTCAGAGCTACAACGAAGTTGGGGGTATTGTGGCGGTAGATTCAATTACTGATCTAACTCATCCAAAAACGATTACCTTTGATCTGAAAGGAGAAGGGTCTATGGTATTTGTTACGATCAAAGCAGGAACGTCAGATCCTGTATTTGCTCAACCTCTTATTATCCGGAATGAACACGAAAGGCCTTATCTTGCTTCTGTATTACACGGAAGAGAAGATCAAAAAACACTTTTTACAGGTGTTAATATTGGCAAACATGAGGCGGGATCCCATCAGATTATAATTACCCAAGATGGGTCGTCAACATTTTCGCTTGAAGAGCCGTTACAGGTTTTCATATCTGCACCAGGTAAAGATGCTTTGCTTACGAAATTTATGGAAAATACTCCTGTTCTGAAATTGAAAGACCCTTCAAATGTCATGGATGATATGCCACTTGTTACATTTGCTAAAATCCTAAAAAAGGGAGATATGTATCAAGTTATTAAATTTATTATTTTTTCATCAGAAAACGGTGGGACTTTGCCGCCTGGATTAATGGATGCATATAGGAGAACAGTTGATATAGAGTGGCTTATCCAGCAATTGTATACAACAAGAGGAGAACTATTATATAACAGGAGGATGTATCAGACAAAGAATCACGGGAGATCTCAATTTAACGGTGAAGAGATTGATGACCAGCCTGTTTTGTATACAGCGACGCAAAATAACAATTTTGCCGATTCTGAGACGGATTATACAAGAATACATGGAAGGCCCTTTAACAATCCATTGAAAAGATCGTTTAATAAATTAGTTGATATTTTTACCGATGATGCCAGAGATAAGAAACAAGACATTTACTACTCTCCCGTACCAATTTTTATCCCAAGCAATATGTGGGGTGCTGATATTCTGGAAATGTATCCACAACTTCAGGATTGGAGCTTGTATGAGGTAGCATTTGAGAACTGTGTTGATCTTACAAATACAGACGAGCCTCAAGTAAAAGCGTTTCTTGAGGATTTAAGAAACATCAGTCAATTTATTCAAAGAGAATATCCTGATAGAGGGTGTGGGAGGAGAAAAGTTCAATTAGCTGCATAAAAGTGTTCATAACTTTCGTAAGAAAGTAGTAATAAACATTTATAGGGCATTGACTAATAGCTCATCTTACAGTATGGTTAATATGGTTTATGGTAGGACTTTTTAAGAAACTCTTCACGCTTCTCCCACATCATATAGCCTATGCCCACTGCGATATTCCCTGTGGAATTTATGATCCATATTACGCACAGGTAGCTGGCCATACAGTATTACGTATGACAAATTTGATACTTGATCGTAAAGCAAGCGGGGGAAATCCACCCTTCCAAGAGAGAAAAGAAATTATTCATGACATTTCTCGATTCACCAAGGTTAAAGAGGAGCACGCAGAGATTCTCAAACATGAAATACGTGTTATCTGGGGAGATTATTTCAAAGAAGAACACATAAAAGAATATCCACATCTTCATGAGTTGGTATTTTCAATCATGAAGCTTGCTTCAAAAGCAAGACAGGAAATTGATATAGAAACAGCAAACGAACTTCTTGAAAAAGTTCAGGAGTTCTCAGAAATATTTCTAAAAACAAAAGGTGTTACGCCTATTCGAGTACCGTCACTTTACCCTACGGGGCTTGACATGGTAGTGTATTCAAAATAATGCTTCTCTTGTCACGATTTGAAGTATCAGGTCACAGCATGGTTCCATCCCTGCTGCCCGGGGATGAAATTCTCGTTTCATCCATCCCATATCTTTTTAAAAGTCCGCGTCTTAATGAAATTGTACTACTTTCAGATCCACATTCTAAAAAAAGAATGTTGAAAAGAATAGAACAAATCGATGGAGATAGGCTGTATGTCAAAGGAGATAATCCTTCTGACTCGCATGACAGTAGACACTTTGGATGGGTGCTTAGGCGATTTATTATAGGGAAAATGATCTATAAGCTCTCATGAATTTGCATTCTATTCATAGAGACGATACAATAAATGCTGTTGTGATACCAGATATCGTACCAGACGAGGATCCTTTATCTATTGACCGGATGAAACATCCGGCTTCTTTTTGTCTTCATTTTTCTCGTAGATCTTATCAATTTACATTTGAAAGAAGTGTATGCTGCTAAATAGTATTTTCATACTTTGTATCGTATTTCTCCTTATTGTTTTATCTATGCTTTGGCCCCCGGATAGCCCTTGGGCGCCGTGGTGGCGAACGAACCGAAGAATTGCTCGGGCTATGTGTAAGCTTGCAAACGTTGGGAAAAAAGATACGCTCTATGAGCTTGGATCAGGTGATGCAACAGCACTTATTACAGCATCTGAAGAATTCGGAGCAAAATGTATGGGTATTGAAATAGATCCCATACGGGTTTTTATTTCAAAAATCTTAGTGAGAGTAGGTAGAACAGAAAAAGATATTGCTATTATGAAAAAAAACTTTTTTGATGTTAATCTTCAGAATGCATCTGTCGTATTTGTTTATTTGGTTCCTAAAGCATTGCTTCGGCTAAAATTCAAGTTTTCAAAAGAACTTAAACCAGGTACACGAGTGGTAAGTTATAGATATCAAATTCCATATCTTCCACTTGTAAAACAAGATAAACTACACCAGTTATATTTATATAAAATTCCTCAGTCATTCGTCCAATGACACACGACAGGAGAGGAAATTGAGACGATTTTCTATTCCTTCAGTTGTAATTGGATAGCTGGCAATTATCTCGCATGACTTTGTAATTTGCTCCCTATCAAATATACCACCCATGAGTGGATCTTCGACGTTAAACTGTGGGTAATATGCACCATGGGAGACAATGATTGCTTCCTGTTTTATTGCATCTTTTGTCAAAAGCGAGGCATTAAGAAACCCTTTGCGGAATATGTTTTCGTTTGTATCAATTATTCCATTCAGAAGCTGTTTGTCTGATAAGTATGCGAGCGCAGGTGTTATATCATTTGTGCCATATAACACCGTATTTGGTTGATGTTTTAAAAACATAGCGATCGTATCAATATCAGAAAGTTTTTGAAGGTTTTGATACGAGGAGAGGTACATAACAGTATTGATTGTAAATATAATAAAAAGAATGGTCGGGATGATAAGACGCTGAGGCTTGAAGCGTTTTTGAATTGAGACATACACATCAGAGAATGTGAGCGCGAGGAAAGGAATGAGAAAGTTGAGATAGAGGTAGTAAATATCCTTATAAAGGATGATAAAAAGAAGTGAAGTAAGAGACAAAACTCCCATAAATAGATTTTTCTTGATCCGAACAAGTGAATAGAAAAAGAGGATGACAAGGAGGATATCGTGAATAGCAAAAAATCGGAGTATATTCAGCTTTGAGATCCCTTGAGATCTTGCAAGAGAGTACTCGATAATGTTGTTGAAGATCTCCTCTCGTGCAAACACAAGTGAAGGAAGGACTATAAGTATTCCGGTTAAACCGCACGCAAGAACAAAAGGTATTGACTTAGTTCTTCGTATGAAAAAAATAGCAATAAGGAGTGCAAGAAAGATTGGAAGAAAATAGGCTTTTGTCATCAATGACAAGGCAATGAATATACCGCTTCTTCCAAACTGTTTTGTCTCAAAAAAGGCATAGCTAATGACTGCAAAAACTGACGCCAAAAACACTCCAGATTGATGGTCAGATGTCACAAGTACGATAAAAGAAAAGAGGTAAACACTACTTGCGAGAGTTGCTACAAGGATTCCAACGTTCTTTTTCAAAACCAGGTGATAGATAATACCTGAAACAATGATTACTTCAATTGTCGCTGTGAAGGTGTAGAGAGAAAGATTTCCTCCAAGAATAAGAAAATACAACGCAGAGATATAGGGAATAAGGGGAAAGTTTGTGAAGAAAATATCTTTATAAAGAATATGTCCGTGTAACAGTTGGTATGCGGTATAAAAATAAATATTACTATCTGAAAGACGTACTCCGATCCCACCGATCTTTATAAATAGAAAAATAAGGGCGAGAACCAGAAAGGGCAGATAACGTTTCATGAGAGACAATATTACATATCAAATAGCAAAAAAGCAAAAATACAAAGTAAACAAATATTTGATTTTTTATTTGGATCTTTGATCTTTCATTTTTAATATTTTCTATTTTTTTAATCGTAAGTAGAGCCAGCGGAGTTTGTCTGCGACTTTATACAGCTTATATAGTGCTGGACTAATTACCAAGTCGTAACTTCCAACAAATTCTGTATGTGTTGCTCCGTATCCTGATTTAAAACGATGGAAACCAAACCATGGATCATTAGGAATAGGGTTTTTGGAAAGTGCTCCCCACATATCAAATTTATTCAGGCCGAGTTTTTTTCCAAACTTGATCGCCTCCCACATCATAAGATTGTTTGCCATGACTTCTCTATGTTCACTACTTGACGCGCCGTATGGGTAGTAAAGTGTGTCATGGAAGACAAAGACAATCCAGGTGGTGAGGATTTTATTTTGGTACGTGGCAGTTAAAAGATGAGCTACTAATTTGTCATTGCGAGGAGCCGAATGCGACGTGGCAATCTTGTCAGTATGAGATTGCTTCACTTCGTTCGCAATGACAATAGGCTTGAGTGTCTGCCACATAAGCTTATGATATGTTTGAGTGTGGGCGTAAAATTTTTGACGAGTTGTTGTTTCTTGAGTTAACAGAAGATACATTTTAAATGCTTGGTCTGTGTCATCTTCCTTTACAGATACTCCTTTTTTTTCAGCGACCCGGATGTTGTATCTGGTTTTTGAATGCATGTTTTTAAGAAGCTCTTCTTCTGACTTTGTCAGATCTAATACAAATGTGTATTTTGTAAAAATGGGATGCGCTGATGGAACAAGTTTGGAAGTTCCAAATTGCAAATTCCAAGCATCAAATAAATTCAAAGTATCCAAATTCGAAATATTTTGGTTTTTGGAATTTATTTGTGATTTGTGGTTTGAGATTTGTGATTTAACAATGTTGGGTTCCAACTGAATAAAAATACAGTTTTCTTCTTTTCCTATCTTTCGTAATTCTTCAATTATTTTCTTTGTCGGCATATTGCCTTTTGGAAGGTATCCGATGGAAAATGATGTATGAGGAATTTTGTGAATTGTGAGCTGAAACCCTTCGACAAGTTTGCCACCTTCTTCAAAGCCGCGCCTTATGACTTTTACTCCTGTTTTCTCCCGAAACTCTCCCCATTCGTATGATTGCAGCGGGTGCGAAACGACTGTATTATATTCGTCTTCTCTCTCAGTTAATATTGGTAGAGATGGCATGAATGTATTGTAACAAAGAGGAACGATTAGAACCAATCAGAAGAACTTCTATCGTCTGAGTCTCCAATTTTGAAACTATTGATATTGCTTGATACTCCTTCTTTGGGAAGTTCGCCTATAAAACGTGAGACAATGTTTTGGGTACGTTGACCAAAAAAGATTCTTCGTCTTGCATATATAAGGTAGAGTCTTTCTTGGGCTCTTGTCATCCCAACATAACAAAGCCTTCGTTCTTCTTCAAGCTGAGCTTTGTCCATAAGAGAACGCGAGTGAGGGAACAGGCCCTCCTCCATGCCGATCATAAAGACGATTTTAAACTCAAGTCCTTTGGCAGCATGTAGCGTCATAAGCGTTATTGCATTTTTTTGATCACCCGTGGCATTTCGATCTGATACATATTCTTGTTCTACAAGTGCCACGTTCTCTAAAAATTCTGTGAGGTTTGGATACTCAAGCGCAACAGAGCGAAGTTCTTTGATGTTTTCAAGCTTCATTCGGTCTTCCTCGTCATCTTTGTCATACATACTGAGATAGTCTGTGACTTTGACAACTTTGTCGAGAATATCGATTGTTTGTTCTTCAGAGAGTGAAAGATTCTCAAATAGATATCCAAGTAGTTTTTTGAGCCTTGTTTTCCCTATTTTTTCCATGCGTTTGAGTGCTACAGATTCTGTATTGTTTGCCACAATCCGAAGCATCGAGAGGACGTCTTTTATTTCTTTTCGTTCGTAAAAACGAGTACCTCCAATAAGCATGTATGGAATCGCATGGTGAAGAAAGGCTTCCTCAATGATACGAGATTGAGCATTGGTTCGATAGAGTACAGCGACATGGTTAAGTGTTTCTGGTTGAAGCGTGAGAATGGTTTGAATAATAAAATCTGCTTCGTTTTGTTCGTTTGTTGCTTCATATATCTCAATGTTTTCTCCCGTTCCATTTTCTGTCCAGAGCGTGAGAACAGGATGGGTTGTATTGTTTGAAATAACTTTTGATGCTCCATCAAGAATTGTTTGAGTTGAACGGTAATTTTGAGAAAGAGAAAATGTTTTTGCATTTGGAAAATCTGCCTGGAATTTTGAAAGATTTGTGAAATCAGCGCCACGCCAACTGTAGATACTCTGTGAAAAGTCTCCAACAACACAAATGTTTTTATACTGTCCGCTTAAAAGTTTTGTGAGTTTGTATTGTGCTCTATTTGTATCTTGGTATTCATCAACAAGAATGTATTGAAACAAGTTTTGGTATTTATTAAGAATAGGTTTGTTCTCATCAAGAAGTTTTATTGTTTTTAAAATCAAATCATCAAAATCGACGGCATCATTTTCTTTGAGAATTTGTTGGTACATAGGGTAAATTTTTGCCACAGTTTCTTGGAAAAATCCTCTGGCGTATTGTAAATACTCTGGTGGAGTAAGCATTTCATTTTTGGCTCCGGAGATCGTCGCGAGAACTGAATATGGTTTGAAGTCTTTGACTGAGAGGCGGAGTCTGAGCATCGCTTCTTTGATGACATCGATTTGATCAGTATCATCGTAAATCACAAATTTTGATGATAGACCAATGTATTTGCTATCAATCCGAAGGATTTTGGCACAAAGGGAATGGAAGGTAGTGACCAGCGGTTTGGAATGCCTGCCATTAAGTAAGATGTGAATTCTTTCCTGCATTTCTTTGGCTGCTTTATTGGTAAAGGTTGTTAGAAGAATATTTTCCGGTTGGATACCTTTATCAATTAAATATGCAGTGCGATAGGTTAGTACCCGTGTCTTTCCTG
>Ga0210057_1010503_pt1 | contig 10464 bp, 7 predicted proteins | sample CryGeyCG2114_010_2_FD_183968 | JGI IMG/M metagenome (GOLD analysis project Ga0210057, IMG submission 183968) | Groundwater microbial communities from aquifer - Crystal Geyser CG10_big_fil_rev_8/21/14_0.10 (SPAdes) (version 2) | ecosystem: Environmental > Aquatic > Deep subsurface > Groundwater ...
ACTTGGCCTCCTTGTGTGTGCCGACCAGCCCTCCACCCCGAGAACGCCCCGGGGCCTCAAGTCAGTCAAACCTATCTCAAAGACCTGCTATATTATATACATATCGCGCAATAAAAGTCAATAGTGCAGATATTGTTCAGAAATAAGGGTTATTTGTATCGCAAGATTTTATCAACTCCAGATCGTCCATTAAATCACTACGATCCCCTGACATTGCCGGTGAGTTCATAGATCGGGGTGATAATGGATAGGGCCAAACCCCCCACCACCAAGCCGATGATTAGAAGGAGGATCGGTTCAAGAGCGGTGGAGAGGCGCTTAGCTTCCGCATCCACTTCCTCTTCGTAAAATTCCGCGAGGTAGAAGAAGGTCTCCTCAAATTGGCCGGAGACTTCGCCGACTCCAATCAACCTAGTAAAGAGCGGCGGGAAGAGGGCGGGATTCTTGGCCAAACTCTCCGAGAGTTTGGCTCCACCATCAAGATCGGCGGCCGCCCGAGCAAGCGATTGCTTGAAGTAATAGTTGCCAATTGTTTTTTGGGTGACGGTGATCGCCTCATCAATCCGGACCCCGCTTTTCAATAAGAGGCCCATCGTCCCGGCCAATCTGGCCAAATTGAGTTTGGCCGACATTCGACCAAAGGCCGGCAAGTGGAGAGTAACCCAATGACTAATTGGCACCATGGCCGATAAACGGAGAGACCAACGTAAGAGCAGGACGACGACGATGGCGGCGACCAGAGTAATTAAACCAAAGTTATCGACAAAGTTGGCAATCCAGATTAAGGCGCGAGTGGTCCAGGGTAACGCGATATTTAAACCGAGGAAGAGCGGGGTGAGCTTGGGTAGGATGAAAAAGGCGATAACCAGCCCAAGCACGATCGTGGCGAAGAACACAATGGCCGGGTAGATCATGGCGCTCTTAACCTTGGCTCGGAGATTGCGCTCTTTCTCAAGTGAGCTCGACAATTCAGACAGATTGACCGCCAGATTTCCGGAACGCTCACCGGCATAAATGGCATTGATGAATACGCCGGCGAAGACGTCGCCATGGCGCTCAAGGGCAACCGAGAGAGCGGTCCCCGACTCAACCGATTGCTTGACCCGCTTAAGGATTTTCTGTAAACGTCCAGTGGTTGAATCAATCGCCACCGAGAGAGACTCGACCACCGTCAGGCCGGCATTTAGCATTATGGAGAGGTGTTTGGCCAAGACGGCCTTCTGGGTCAAGTTCACCACCCGACCCCAGCTTACTTCCCTGTTTAAACTCTTTAACTTAGACATTTGAGAAGATTTGCACTCACGCCCTGGCGACTCTGACGACCTCATCAAAGGTCGTCACCCCGGCCAAGACTTTGGCGATTCCATCCTCGAGCATCAGGGTCATACCCTCATTCGCCTTGCCACCGCTCTTGGTGCAGGCGGCTTTGACTATCTCTTGCACTCTGGCTCGTTCAACCACGAGCTTCTTCAGCGCTTCGGTCATTTCCATCACTTCGAAGATGCCAACGCGACCGGCATATCCGGTGTGGGAGCAAACCTCGCAACCGGAGCCGTGGTAGAGAGTGAGTTTTTTCGTACTGGTGATTCCGAGACGTTTAAAGGCGGCCTTGATCTCACCCTCGCGCTCGATCAAACCAAGAATTTCCGGGGTTGGCCCGATCGACACTCGGCACCGATCACAGATCTTCCTCACCAAGCGTTGAGCGATAATTACATTCACCGTGGAAGCCACGAGGAAGGGCTCAATTCCCATATCAAGGAGACGGGGCAGAGTGGTGGCGGCATCGTTTGCATGGAGAGTGGAGAGCACGAGGTGCCCGGTCATCGCCGAGTTAATGGCAATGCCGGCAGTTTCTTCATCACGGATTTCACCGACGACGATAATGTCCGGGTCTTGCCGCACAATCGCCCGAAGACCGGAGGCGAAGGTTAAGTTGACCTTGGGATCAACTTGAATCTGACTAACTCCCTCAATGTCGTACTCCACCGGATCCTCAATGCTTGAAACATGGACGTCGCGAGTATTCAAAATTTTGACCAAAGAATAGACGGTGGTGGTTTTGCCCGAACCGGTTGGTCCAGTAACCAAGATGATGCCGTGCGGATTCTTGATGGCCAATTTAACCTTCTCAAGATCGGCTTCAGACAGGCCAAGGTCGCTTAAACTGAAGCGTCGACTCTGCTCGGACAGGAGCCGCAAGACGGCATTTTCCCCGTTGGTTACCGGCACGGTTGAGACACGCACATCAACGGCCTCATCATTAGACAGGAATTGCAATTTCCCGTCTTGCGCCGAGCGATGCTCATCGATCCTCATCCGGGCCAGAATTTTTATCCTGGCCAGGATCACTTCGTGCAGATTCTTGGGTATCTCCACGATGTCGTGCATAACTCCATCAATGCGGAAGCGCACGAGCACCTTACCCGGCTCCGGCTCGATGTGGACGTCGGAGGCCTTACTCTCCTGGCCATAGCGCAAAAGGAGATCCACCAGCTTTATCACCGCGCCGTCCCTCTCCTCTCGATTGAACTCCCCTTTCATTATGTGCTCGAGTGTCGCGTTGAATTCCTCCCGCAAACCACCACGGTAATTAGCCAGAGCCGATTCGAGTTCCCGACGACTGATTAAATATGGGACGACTCGGTCGCGGAGACGTTTCTCAAGGAGATGAATGGTGGCGAGGTCAGTGGGGTCAACCAGGCCGGCTTTGATGCCGTCCACACTGCGACTCACGGCGATAACCCTGCGCTTCTTGGCCACCAATTCCGGAACTTGGTTGAAAATTACCGGGTCTATTGTCTCACGGCCGAGGTCAAGCCAATGCAAACCGCGACTCTCGGCCACCAAACGCGCCAGATCACCGTCACGGATAAGGTCATTGCCCACCAGCACCTCCCAGAGGTTGGTGCCAGAGTTCCGACTCTCCTCAAGAGCGGTGGCAAATTTATCTTGACTAATATGCCCCGGCGGGACTAGAAGTTTTTCGAATTCTTGGGCGCTTAATTTCATCTCTCCTTGCACTTAACCAACTTTGGCTAATTCGTTTTTAATGGTTTCTAAAACAGTCTTCAGATCGACGTCCGATTTCACAAGATAAGCTCTGGCTCCGAGCGACTTGGCCTTCTCGATATCGGCCTCTTGACCCAAGTTGGATAAGACAATAACTGGTATATTCTTGAGCGCGGGCGCCAGACGCATTTCCGACAGCACTTCAAAGCCGGTCTTCTGCGGCATGATAATATCAAGGAGGACAAGTCGTGGGTGGGACTCTTTGATCGCCTCAACCACCGCCTGACCCGAGGCCACCTTCACCACCTCGAAACCTTCCCTTGTGAGCTTGTCACCCAGAGCCGTCGCCAAAAACTTGTCATCTTCGGCTAAGAGAATCTTTATCTTTTGCTCAACTTCGTTAGTCATTTTAGGTTAGTCCTTTAGCGCCGGACCTCTTTTCCATGCCCTTGAGAGGCAGAGTTAAACTGAAGGAAGTCCCTTGCCCTTCGAGAGAATCAAACCAGATTTTTCCACCGCTTGATTCCACCACCGCTCGCACAATATAGAGACCGAGCCCAGTACCTTCGGCCTCCTTATCTCTGATGTTCTCCGCGCGAAAGAGTTTGGTAAAAATCTTATTCTTCGCCGAAGCCGGTATCCCGTAGCCCGAGTCGGTGATTTGGATCAAGATGTTCGGTTCTTCTTGCTTGAGTGTAATTCCGATTCGGCCGCTTGCCGGTGTGTACTTAATAGCATTCGATAGAAGGTTTTGGAAAATTATTCGAAGTAGTTTGGGATCGGCATTGATGATTGGCAGAACGGCGTCGTAACTCTTCGTCACTTCGAGGTTTTTGGTTTTTATCGTAGGGGCTAACTCTGCTAAGACGCTTTCGGCCACTTCGGAAAACTTGGTCGGCTCCGGATCAATCGAAAATGTCCCTAAATCAATCCGGGATACATTGAGCAGGGAGTTAACCAGCCCAACCATCCGCTGGTTAGACTCGTACAATTGGCGAAGGTACTCCTTCTGCTTCTCGTTAAGGACCCCGACTTCTTCACTAAGCATCATCTCGGAATACCAATTGATCGCCGAAAGCGGGGTCTTGAGTTGATGCGAAGCGAGCGAGACGAACTCCGTCTTAGCTTGATCAACCTCCTTCTCTTTGGTTATGTCTCGAAACAAGATGATCGCTCCCGAGACCCCACTTTTGGTTAAAAGGGGGGTGATCATCATGGCCACCGGGAAGAGGCGACCGTTTTTGGCCTTAAGGTAGATGTCGTCGGCCAGATCAAGAGAGATGATATTCCTCTCCGTCATGGCGCGCTCAATTGGCAAACGATCATCGGGCAGGATTCGACCGTCGGCGAGACAGGGTAAAAGCACAACCCAAATGTCTTGCCCAATGGCTTCTTGAGGGGCCGTGCGGAGCAAGATACCACCCGCCTGATTCATTAAGATGATCTTCCGGTCGTTATCAATCGCGATGAGTCCCTCCGCCATTGACGAAAAAATGGCATTTAATTGCTCTTGGCGTACGGGATCTTGGAGTTCTTCGGCCATCCATGAGATTATAACTTAATTATGGGCAAGGTGGTAACCTCTGTCCTATGGCAAATTGGGTGGAAACCAGATAGCGGAACATGTCAGCCATGTCTTTACCATCAAACTTGGAATCGCGATTGAAGTCTTTACGAGTAAGGGGTAGCCTGCGCGCGTCCTCAATCCCCGCCGGGTCATTAAGCCAATGATTGATGGTGGAAAAATCGGCGTAATTAGTAAAGCTATCTTGATTAGCATCACCGGGAAGAAAACCGAGGCAAACCGAGTAGCCGGTCGGTTTATAGGTTAAGCGAATTCTCTCTCCCGGTTGCATCGGACGAGAAAATTCAATTGCCAGATCATAGGGGTTGGAAGGAACGACAACCAGTGAATTAACTTCGATTAGTTGACCGGGATTTTGCACTTTAGGATTGCCAACCATCGAAGTGACGGCGAAATCTGACTCGGCGGGGAGCGAAGTGGTAACGATTGGGTGAGTTGAGTGCAGTCCGACCGAAGACCAGCCGAGGCCGGCGGGCGTGGCCATGTCGATAGAAAAGTCTGGAGGAAAAGCGGCGTTAAACTCCAACAGGGTTGGGTCCAGACTGCCGGCAACCTTGAAGTTGTCACTACTATCGACGGCAATGATTTTACCACCGCTCCAAAGTTCAGCATCGAAACGATAAGTCGAGTTGATTGACAAATTATTAACCTGCAAGGGAAAACTGTAATTCTCACCGAGTAAACCGACATTCGAAGCTAGCCGAGAGCTGTCTGACACCTGGCGCAAGTTTAACGTAACAGTTGCGTCACTCGGGTTCGCACTCGATAGACTCCATGCCAATGGTACATTCTGCCCCAATCGATAAAGAAAACTATTCAATTTTGCTAAATTGATCGGTCGAGGCGGTAAACGTTCCCCGAGTGGCACAAGGAGGAAACTCTTACCCATATCGGAAGCAACGGTGTTTGATCTAAGCCGCAGAAGAAGGGAGAAATTGTAGACCCCTGGAGGTAAGTTGAGTGGAGCGAGGTTGAAGTCGTAAGCATTGAACTGGCTGGCGCCCAAGCCGGCGGCGCCGGTAATAATCGAGCCAATAGAATTAGTGAGACGCAGATAGGTGGTGGCGCCGTCGGGCGCATTATCGGTTACCCAATTCACTCGGATTGTTTGATCCAAAACATAAGCACCACCGGCGGGACTGACCAAATTGATTGAGGGGCTATCCGGTGATAAACTCTCACTTCTAATATCTAAATATGAGCTCTTGGCGACCGCCACTGTTGAACCACCCAAAGAAAGTTCCGCGATTAGCTGGTAATCTCCGGGAGTAAGCGCGAAATCAGCTAAATTGAAATTGTAATTACGGCCAGTTAAGAGACCGGTCGAAACACGAATAGCACCAGTGTCCGCTTCCACAAGTGAGAGTTTTACTGCACCACCCGGAGCATTTTCGATGGACCAAGTGACGGGCACGCTTTGATTCTTAAAGTAACTAGAAGCACCCAACGGCTTGGTTAGTTCCAGTTTCGGTAATTCCTCCGGTGGGCCAAAAACAACCACCACTTGAGCCCCATAATCCGGATCAGTGGTTACGGTCTTGATTGTTAAATCACTATAAGGGTCGTAGTAATAGTTGCCGGCGGTTAGTTCGTCGTCGGGGTAATAGGAAGTGAAATATGAGCTTTTAGGAGTGGTGTCAATTAACCAAGTAGGTGTGTAACCATCGGGATTGGTTGGCACTATCCGCACCGACACACCGTTAAGTTCCCAGTCATCTTCTGTCGCCATGGGTCGGAAATCAAGGTAGTAGTAATCTAAGACACGACCATTACTGGTCGTCGTTCGCGGTAGGCGCACGGCACTGAAGCCACTAGGCGACGCCGGATTATTGCCCGACTGAATTAAAGCGGAGTAAGCCCCGCTGGCTCGTTCAATTGTCTTAACATTCCTCGATGGAAACCAATAATACTGACGGTGAAAACGATTATGCTGGTAAGAAGTAAAACTATAAGTCGCCCCCATAACGCTAGAGTAGTCCAGATACTCATACTCATGGCAATTTTCCGGATTACTGATACTCACCCGGGTACCATTCTCGGTGCAGTCCAAAGCGCCGGCATGGCCAAAGCCATAATTGTGACCAAGTTCATGAGCGATGATATTAACCATCTCATTTTCAACATCGTGATAACTGTAGTCGTAGTTAGGGTTAATCCAAGAATGCCGTCCATTCACATTACCGCGACCGGTGATACCATCACAATCTACTCTAGTGGTTATGTAGACAATATTATCGTAGCCATCCAGATTGATATGCTTATTCTCCGCCAGTTTGTTGACTTCGCTACGGATAGTGGGCAAGTCGCAGGTGCCATCTATCGGCAAAGTAAACCAACCGTGGATATCGCCCGATTGATTGAGCTGGCCTTCGAGCGACCACTTTCCAAACGACTCGTTTTGATAAAGCTTATTAACCGAACCATCACCGTTAAAAATGACCTTCCGCGCAAAATCCGTGGTTATCGGCTGGTCATCATCATCTTTAAAATTGAGCAGAAAGACGAGGATCTTCTTGATCGTCGGGCCGGAAGTAGTGGCGAGTGGCGAGGTTGGACCTTGTGCCAGGATGACATCGGTGTCTCTTGCCACCAAGTGATCCTCCAGGGCGAGACCTGCGACCTGGACTAGGTCACCGGTTTCAAAGTCGGCTTTGATTCGGCCAAGATCCGTAAGATGGAGATTGTATAAATTACCGGTCGACCTTTCTTCTAAAATTAACTCAATGGTAGATTGACCTTGGGTGAAGTTATCGGCGATTGAGATCTCGAGCGTGCCGGTTAGTCGACGCGGTGCCTCGACGATGTCGCGCACCGGGAGCGGGAGGCGTTCGACAATGCTCAAAGGTAAGGTTCCGCCCAAGACGGCAGTGGGATTAGCTTCCATCGCCGCGAGTATCTCCCTTTTACGGTTGAACAAGCTGGAGAGAAGGGCAACCTCTTCTCTTGACCGGTTTTCCGGTGCGGCAGACTGCCAAATTCCGAATCGAGCTATGACATCGGCGCTCGCCCGGCTTATAGCAAGAGCCGCCGTTTGACCTGGATCGGTCGCAGTGAGTGAACGGGCCACACTGGCCAGGTTAAGCTCGGGCAGGCCGTGCTCATTAATGAGCACGGCCCCGATACCAACAATAAGAAAGAGGGTAAGCGCCGCGGTAAGTTTCCTTGATGACTTCATGACTGGCGTGCCAATTATAATACAAACTTCTCACCCAGACGAGGCACAATGGCATCCACGCCGAGATAGTCCCTAAGACGTTGGGCTAAGAAGAGTGATGACTTCGGCTCCCCCATGGTGACGAAGGCCCGACGGAGAGTCGAAGATGTTTTCTCTACGAATTCCACGAGACCGTCGGAGTCACGATGCGCCGAGTAGCCGCTCAAGGTCACCACGCGTGCCCTCACTCTAATGTCTTGACCCAAGATGCGGACGCGCCGCGCGCCATCCTGCAATTGCCGACCCAAACTACCAACCGCCTGATAACCAATGAGGAGTAGGGTACTTTTGGGGTCGGAGAGATAGCGTTTTTCATGGTGGATAATTCGACCGCCGTTAGACATGCCGGAGCCAGCGATAATGACCTTACGGCCGCCGCCGGGGATGGCCTTCGATTCTTCGGTAGTGGGAGTTTTTCGCAAATTGGGAAAGTTGAATAAGCCGTCTTTGATCTTGTTCGGATCAGTTAACTTCTTATGTAGATAGGGTCGCGATTTGGTATAGACATTGGTAACTCGAATCGCAAGCGGTGAGTCAAGGTAGATCGGTATCGGTGGAATAGCCCCCTCGGCCACCATGTGCTCGAGCTCGTGGAGAATTTCTTGTGTCCGTTCGATTGAGAAAGCCGGGATCAAGAGATTACCACCGGCGTCGATAGTTTCCCTGATCGCCGATTTTAATAGTGTGCTTCGCTCGGCGACATTCTCATGCCGCCTATCGCCATAGACACTTTCTATAACGAGATAGTTAGCGTCCGTGATTGCTTCGGTGTCGTTTAATAAGGGCTCCGGAGAATTACCGAGGTCGCCGGTAAACACAACCTTGCCAAAGACGGCGGTAAAATCAACCATAGCCGAACCGAGAATATGACCGGCGTCCCGTAGTACGACTTTAACTCCATTGAGTTCAAGTGGTTCGTGGTACCCTAGGGTGCGCCATAATTTGATAGCGGCATGGACATCGCTCTCACTATAGAGTAGCGGTTCGTGATGTGTTTTAGCCTCTTTCGACATCACCCCCAAACTGTCGATCAGCATGAGTTCGGCCAGATCACGAGTTGGCGGAGTCGAGTAGATGGCACCGCGGAAGCCATTACGGACCAGTTTGGGGATGCGCCCAATGTGATCCAAATGTCCGTGAGTGACGAAGAGAGCGTCTATGGTGGAAGGATCATAGGGGAAAGTGTCTCGATTACGATTCTCTACCACCTTCCCTCCTTGGAACAGCCCACAGTCGATTAAAATTTTCTGTGTTTTGGAACTATCGCGAAACACCGGTAATTCGAATAAAAAATTGGCACCGGTTACCGTACCTGTGCCACCACAGAAAGTGATGCTCGGTTCTGGTTCGTTACTCATTACCCCCATTATAAACCAAAATCCCTCCCGCGTCCGTGGGCTGACGGAAGTGGAAGGGATTCTCGAATAAGGCCGCTTGAGTGATTAACCTAGGTTAAATCTAGGTGGGTCCCATCAACTTAACACCACGGCGCTAAGTATATCAAGAACCCTTGAAATATTATTTGATCTAGATAATATCCCAAACGACCTTACATCCTATTATAACTCCCGGAGAGATCAAAAGGCAACAGAGTCTGGCAAAGCAACACTATTCCAAAATGCCATCAAGATTGACGTCGTAGAGGATTTGCTCTTGGACCAAGCGAAATTTGATGATTTCTGAAGGTTTAAACCAGTAACCGATCTCGGCTTCGGCTTCCTTCACCGAGCCGGAGGCGTGCACCAAGTTGCGCACCGCTCTGTCGTCGTTATCAGCCATCGGGTAGGAGTCGAGCACCAGATCACCGCGAATTGTCCCGACATCGGAAGACAAGGGTTCGGTCCCGCCGGTAATTTTCCTAACGATCGCCACGGCATGCGCGCCTTGCCACACCATGGCCACCACCGGACCGCTTGAGAGGTAGCTCTTCAACTTTCTTAAAATGACGGCGGTGATCTCGAGTGGATCAGTGGTTGGCAACTTCTCACCGCGCTCGGTGGCGGCGCGGATGCGCTTCTCTCCCGTTTCACGCCGCCAATTGGGATCGAGAGAGTAGTGAGCTTCAACCATCTCCGGTGTGGGCACGAGCATCTTCAAACCGGCAAGCTTGAGGCCGGCTCGTTCATAACGACGGATAATCTCACCGATGAGCGTCCGTTGGATGCCATCAGGTTTAATTAAAACTAAAGTCTGTTCGGTGCGAGGGTGATTAATCATCAGTTAACTATAAGCAAATGGTTATAACTTTGTCAAAATCTCCGGCCCCTTTTCAGTAATGGCGATGGTGTGCTCGAAATGGGCGGCCAGACTACCATCGCGCGTGAGTACGGTGTAACCATCGGGACCAATTTTCACCTCGGCCCCTTGTCCGGCAGTTAAGATTGGTTCAATGGCGATAACCAGTCCTGGTTGTAATTTAAGACCAGAATTCTGACGACCGTAATTAGGAACTTCCGGCTCTTCGTGGACACGGTAGCCCACGCCATGACCACCGAGCGCGCGAACCACACCGTAACCTCGGCCGGTAGCGAAGCTCCCCACCGCCGCGCCGATGTCGCCTATGGTGCCACCCGGGCGGGCGGCTTTGATCCCGAGGGCCAGAGACTCCTCGGTGATGGCGAGGAGTCTCTTCGCCTCTTCACTCACGCGACCA
>Ga0210057_1010506_pt1 | contig 10460 bp, 5 predicted proteins | sample CryGeyCG2114_010_2_FD_183968 | JGI IMG/M metagenome (GOLD analysis project Ga0210057, IMG submission 183968) | Groundwater microbial communities from aquifer - Crystal Geyser CG10_big_fil_rev_8/21/14_0.10 (SPAdes) (version 2) | ecosystem: Environmental > Aquatic > Deep subsurface > Groundwater ...
AAACGGGCCTGGATAATCTCACCGCCGAAGTCGTACGGCAGGCGACCCAAATCGCGGAGTTGCAAAATTCCGTCAACAAAGGCAATGAGACACTCGGGAAAATTGCTTCTCAGTTGCTCGTTGACGGAAACTCGCTTTGCTGGAGCTCGCCCCAGTTCGGTTGGAACGAAACCGAACTCTCGGCTGGCGCGAAGATTGTCTTCGTTACGGAGACAATTCCGAAAATCAAGCAAGCCGCGACGGAAAATACCGGCTTGGTCATCCGAGTTGTCGGGCGTGTTGACCGATCCTCCAAAGAAAAAGAGGTCGGTGTCGCGCACAAAAAAGCCGCCGAATGCGGGATTGCTCGCGCAGCGACGATCGCCAAACTCCTCCGGGAGAATGGCGTGGATGTTGCAGTCGAAACGTGGGCGTATTCGTACACGCCCAATCGGCGGCAATCCGATATCTATCTTGAACCGAAGACCAAATAACTAGGTCTTCGACTCAAGTTCATTGCAAACAACCCCGAAGAATTCTTAGTGGAAACACTAACGAACTCTTCGGGGTTTATTTTTTTTGCCTGAATTATTTGACAATAATATGTTTTTATGTTAGTATTGATTGATTGCCTAAAAGGCAACAAATTCAATCCCAAGGAGGATAGGGTTTGTTTAAACCCCCGTTCATTTTCAAAATAGCTCTCTTTTCGCTTTTCGCCGCCGCCTTTACCGCCTGCCAGACAACCGCCCTGCGAAGAACCCCGATGGAGGTTTTACTTGATCTAAGGGGTACTTCCACGACACAAAGCCGAATAATCGTCGAAGTCAACGACAAACTTGCCAAGATCGACAAAAATGTAACCGGACTGCAAACCCAAGTCGGACAGCTTGAAAGAGAGGTCGGTAGTCTGGAAAATATTGTTGACTCCCAAGGCCAGCAAATCGGAAATCTTGCGGACCAACTGCTTGACAAGGGCGATCCGCTTCGCTGGACATCACCCCAGTTCGCCTGGAATAAGTCAGTGCTGTCTGCAACCGGCAAAGCTGAATTTGTGGAAGTAACCATTCCGCAGATCAAGCAAACTGCGGAACAGCATACTAATCTTGTTATTCGAATTGTCGGACGGGTCGACCGTTCATCGCAAAAAGAAAACAATGACGGCCAAGCTGATGTCGGCAAAGCGCGGGCGGCGACAATCGCCAAGCTTCTCAAGAAAAACGATGTGGACGTTGCCGTCGAAACATGGGGCTTTTCCTATGCCCCGAACTGTCGACAAACCGATATTTACCTTGAACCGAAGTAACGTTCTTCGGCAAAAAAACAAAACCCCCAGACACCTCTTTAAGAGCTCTGTCTGGGGATTTCTATTTATTTTATTTAATTCATAGGATAAAATGGTTTTATATTTTCTTGTAAAATTTTTGACAATTCACCTTTTTCCATATTTTTTATGTCTACTATTATGTTATTACCCCTAACTTTAAATTGAATTTGATCTGATGTTATGGTTGCACTTGCCCCTTGACTCCCCTTCTCGCATATTATTTTTATTTTATCATCTTCTAATCTTTCTATTCTATAATTATATCCATCACCGTCACCCACTAAAAATTTTAACGCTTCTTGGTCGTTGTTTATATCATCATCAAATAAATTATTTAATGCTGTTTTTTCAATCTCAGTTAAAGTATTATAATGAGAAAAATCTATACTTGAAATCTCTGGCACCGCAGTTTCCGTCGGAGCGGCAGTTTCCGTAGGCGTAGCAGTCTGGGTAGGAGTAGCTGTTTCCTCCGGACTAGTCGGCGTCGGAGTATTAGTAGGAGCTTCTGTGCTAGTCGCGGTTGCGGTTGCGGTTGCTGCAACGGTTTCAGTAGGCGTAGCTGTCGGCTCTTCTGACGTTTGTGCAGGTAAATCTTTTATAAATTCATCTAATGGTTTATTACCAATAATTTGGCTGCCAATCATAATTTTACCATATTTCACATGAGAACCTAGAGAATGCATTGTGATTCCATCAACCTTAAAATTTAGTTGGGTATTATCTTTATGATTCGCGCCCAACTCCTCAATCGTCCAGCCATTAGGTAATTTAATATTTTCTGTAACTTTTTGATTATTATCAATTAAAGTAACGCTGATTGAACCTTTGTTATTTTGATCTAACGTTAAAACATCTATACTTTTAATTTCAGGCATAACCTTTTGATAAAATTCAAAGTTGCGGTCTTTTATGTCTGTATTATTTATTAAATTTTTTATTTTTTCATCGTTAATAAAATCTTTTACATTATCAATTCTTCCGTCATTGTAAACATAATCTTGCAAAAATTTAACTTTTCCATTTTTAATCGTAACAGCCGCCTCAGGCGCCTCAGTGCCACCGTTACTATGATCTATATTATTAATTTCGTATATACCTTCACGACCTTGAACTGGTGTATATTTATATTCATCATTACCATTTTTTACTAAAAAGCTTCCGTCTTGGTTTACTTCAATAACATCTCCGATATATTCTGTTTTCGAAGACCACGACCATACTTTCTCAAGTTTTGCACCTTCTCTAATAGCGCCTAACTCAGTCGGGGTCTCGGTCGGCGTCGGCGTCGGCGTCGCAGTTTCTCTAGTTTCTGAGTTTCCAGTTTCCGTAGCGGTCGGCGTCGACGTCGCCTCCAGAAATATTTCCTTGCTTTTTAAATAAGCATGCGGATCTTTTAATGCATCTTGCAAATCTGCTAAAGCATAATTTTGTGGTTGACTTCCGTCAAACGAAGCCATCATGCTTTGTTTAGTAACACTTATAACAGCCTCGGCATCACCATCTTTATCTAAAAAAGTAAAAGTAACAATTTCGCTAGCTTTACCTGCTTGTGAAATATTTATTTTTACATTTTCAGCATAACCAACTTTGCCGGCAAAAAATTGATCCATAGCGACATTGTCCTTATTTGAATCCGGCAACTGGTTAATAAAATCTTTCACGAAACCGCCATTTTCAGCTCCGAATTTATCTTCAATCGCTTGCGCAATATAGCGATGATCTATAACTTTATCTAAATTAATTCCATGTTCGCTAATTTCTAATATTATTTTTGCCTCTTCCGGATCATATATTCCTTCTTGAATTAAGGTCCTAAATTCCGTTACGTTTACGCCGCTGTTTAAATCTTCTTCTGGATTATAGTCAATTCCTGCTGTCTGCATATATTCAACCGGATCAATATTTATTTCTCCAACTATATGGTCTAATTTTTTATAATAATTATTAATTTGCTCTGGTATTTTCTCAGGGTGAACATCTGCAGAAAATTCATGTAAAACTTCCGGCGTTTCATTTCCGTCTTGGTCAAAAAGAACATACGCGCTTTTTCCTGCCCCGTCTTCTTCATAAGTTAAATGCGCTAAGTGCTGGCCGTCCGGCAAAGGCATGTTGTTAATTTCTTCTATAGTCGCATTTTGTGGAATTTCTAATTCAGTTTTTATATCTCCTGTAATACTTTCAACAAAAGGTTTTTCAACATTCGCGTTTTCTGCTCCAATCTTTGCACTATCTACAGCCACGTCGTCACCTAATTCCTGATTCTTAATTCCTAATTCCTGATTATTTGTACCTTGTGCCTTGTCACTTGTTACTTGCTCAAATAACCCTGGAACATCTTCCCCCTTAACTGAATTTTCACCCACGCTCGTCGCCAAAACATCAACCTTAGTAGCTCCGTCCGCCTCCTCACCGACCTTCACAACTTCCATATACTTGCCCTTAAAAACTAATTGTCCATTATCATCTCTTTCAAATAATATTTTTCTTAACTCGCTGTCTTTATCTATAACTATCTTCCCGTCGCTGTTAATCGGCACTTCAATCGCCTTGTCTTGGCCATCTACGGTAATAAGCATTTTTAAATTTTCTACATGTCCATCAGCATCAACATTTTTAAGCTCTTCCGGAACATCAACTTTAATATCGCTATGGAAAGACCCGCCTGACGTCATTTTGCTTATATCAAGCTCAACATCCCCTCCTTTGGTAAAACCTGTTCCATGAAATCCGCCCAGCTTGAAAAATTTTTCATTGGCGTCATACGCATTCGGCGTATCATTATCCATCCAAGTACGCTCAACTTTTAAAGTCTCAAAAGCCGGTTTTTCAACTTCTATTTCTTGTTCTGTTGATGAATATTGGCTAGAATCTGGTCCTCTGCGATATTCGTCTGAACTAGCTTCTGCCCCCGCTTCACTTTCAGTACCTCCGGCCGCTGCTCCCGCAACCTCTCCTGGCGGTATTTCAACATGACTATCTGAAGATTCTCCTGACGATTCTACTTGCGAAGCATCATTTCCGCTGCCTGTTATTTCTTGTATTTCCTGCCAGCCGCTTCTAACCCAACTATGCACTGTTTCCGCTATTGTCCGCATAGCATCGGGTCCCCAAACAGCTCCCGCAACAATGCCAGCCGCCCGCAACGCATTTGTTAATCCGCGCTTAAAAGCTGTTTTCCCTATCCTTCTTTTTAATTTTCTTAAATCTTCGCGCTCCACTTTCCCAATTCTTTCTGTTATTCTATTTAAATTATTTTCCGCGTCTTCCGGATTAAGTTCTTCTTCCAAAATTATTTTTACTCTTTTTCTCTCTATTTCATCAACTCTGGCGCGCAATTTATTATATTCGCTTGGATAATATTCCTGAAACTGGGGATCATTTAATTGCGCTTTCAATTTTGATAATAATTCGTCTATTTCTTCTCTTTCAATTTCGTCAACGCTTTTTAACCCGCCTGCCGTATTTATTTTATCATTAGTATTAGCTCCGATTCTCCACGCGGCAAATTCCCCTAATTTCATTCCTGTATAGGCGCCGAATACCCTCCTTAACCATGGCAGGGATCTAGCTGCTATGCCAGCGCCGGCAAAAACTCCGGTAGTCATGGCTTGCTGCCTGGCAGTTTCGCCGCCTTGAATTTTACTGAAATATTTATCAAGGTATTGTATCAAACTCCTAAAATAATTCGGGTTTGATTTTATTAATTCTTTTGTATTGGCCTCATTGCTATCATCAACTCGCATTAATAGATTGGCTTCATTTATAAAATTTGGAATTATGCTCTCATCAACACCTTTAACTTTTAAATAATTATGTAGATAATATAATTCTTCTCTTAGATCTTTTTTTTCATCTTCTCTTATTTCTTTCTTATCCAGGCTGTCTATCATTCTTTGTATTCTGGTTGCGACATCCGCTTTTATATTATTAACTAAATCAGTTCTTTCATTTTGTCCGCCTTCCCCTGCTTCGTTAATTGACTTTTTTAAATTAGCTAATTCTTTCTCTGATTCATTCTCTTTTAATTTACCAGAGCGAAGCCTGTCTAATACTCTTAATGATCCTAAACTTACCGCTCCTAGACCAGCGAAAAAACCCCCGAATCCAACTGTAGAAATTGTTAAAGCCGTTCCGGCAGCCATATATCCAGCTATCTTGCCGGTTCCTTTTGCAAGCGCGCCCCATTTTGATTTGCGGGAATTAACTATTCGCCTTGCCTGCTCTTGCAGATAGCGTTCTTGGGAATATATTAAATCCTCTATATCTTTTTTCTCCAACCCCGTCTCCATCTTAAAATCATTGATAAAATTTTCATTAATTTCTCCGCCTGAAACTATTATGCCAATTAATTCGTCAATCTTTTTGTTTAGCTTTTCCGACATTTGTTCGGCTTTATAGTTTTCCGCTATTCTCTCTAATTCTTCATTGGCAAACTCTCTGCCAAATTTTTCTTCTAATTTATCGCCAGAATTAAATAATTTTGCTTTATTAAGCAATAATCGAACATCTTGTTCAATATCTTTTAATTCTTTAGCGTCTTTTGATTCTACCTTTGCGCTAGTATCCGCAGTTTCAGTAGTTTCGTTAGTTTCCTGAGCTTCCGCAGTTTCCACTTCTATCGGCGCATGACTGCTTCCAAAAGGATTTAATTCTAATAATCTATGAGGTATTATTTCTTTCCCTTCTCCCTTATTATTATAAGCAATGATATGTGAAACGCTTGTTTCCTCTTCATCTCTACTAGGAATTAAAAGTATTTTTGTAATTTTATAATCACCCTCTATTTTACCCCCTTTCAGATTACTTCTTTGTACTCTTATATATTCTCCCGACTTAAAGATTGCTCCTTCTTGCTCGAAAGAAATAACTTCTCTATTTTCGTTAATCTTGATTATTTGTTCTCCCGTATTTATTGTCCTTACTTCTGATTCCGCAACACTTCCGCCAGCTGAAAGCGCATTTATTTCTTCTGGGGTTAATTTATCTTCTCCGCCCCCTCCTTCTCTTTGATTAGTTACTACATGCGGTAAAGAATCAACATCCAATGGCTCAAATTCATCGTCTTCAGCACTATCGTCCTCCCTAGCATCTTCTTCACCAGATATTAAATCATTAATTTCCTTATCGCCTAAATTACTACTTTTAATCTCCATATCTTTAGTAGTTTCTTTTTTATCTTCTAATGATTTTTTTATTTTTTCTGATTCCGCTTTGGCCGCGCCTTCCGTTGCATACATGCTTATTAGTGAATGCCAATAATCGTTTTCTGTTTTAAAGTCAACTGTTACTGGATTAATGGCTGTAATTTTATATGAATAAATTTTTCCGTTATCTGTATTAACATAATAAACTGTTTTTCCTACTTCAAAATTGCATACCCCCTCTTTACATTCAACATTTTTAAGTTTATCGACAAATCCTTTTTCTATTTCTTCTATTCTCTTGTTTGCCTGATTTTCATCAGCATAACAATCATTGAATTCATGCGAATCATCGAATAAACTAATTTTTTTCTTATATTTTTTACTATCTTTATCTATTTCTTTTATTGTGCTGCTATATTTTTCTCCATTATCATATACGCTCCAAACAGTCTTCCCAACCCAAAAATCATGCTCTTCTCCACTGGCATCTACGAATTTAAATATTGGAGTTTCTGGTGAAGAGGGTTGTTCAACTACTGGCTCTTCCGGCTTTAGCTCATCCTCTTCCAGCCCTAATGTTTTCATAGCTTTCTCAAGTTCTTTATTGCTTGCAGCCGCTTCGTCAAAATGCTCTCGCCTAAGTCCTGCGGACTTAGATAATTTTCTTAAAGCTTCTATAGAAATTTTTGGCTTTTCAGCAGTAGTTGATTTTGGATTTTCAAGGCTATTTGCCATAAATATTAAAATTAATTTAATTTTCTAAAATTTATTCCATATTATCCATATACCAGCGAGCCAATTTAATTTTTAAACTTTCTATAGCTTTGCTGTTTTCATGTTCTGGGGATAATAATTCATCCATTTTTTCTAAATTTTCATCTGTTAATTCAATTTTTCCTTCTATTATCCCTAAAACCACATTTATCCATTGGACAATATCAGAATTTTTTAGAATATTATATACTCCATTCTTTTCTTCAATAATTCCCTCTCTCTTCATTTCTTCTATAAGCGCTCCCGCCTTCTGTTCATTAACACCCAATGAATTTACCAGCATTTCTTTTTCAAATACTCCGTCGCCTCCGACGCTTATTGCCGCGGTTACCGCCAGAGAATAGATATTTCTTTCATTTTTTGCTAATTGTTCATTAAATCTAGCTCTAGCAAGGTCTATATCTATTTCGAGAGTATTATCGGGATTTTCTTCAGTTAATTCCGGTTCTGCTACGGCCGGCTTTTCTGCGGTCATCTCTCCTGAAGCTTCCTCAGCACTATCAACATCACCGGAAGATTCTATTTTTTCTCTTAATTCTTGTTCTTTTTCTAAATCCTCTATTCTTTCTTTTAGCGCATCGCCAACAAAAAAATATTTCCAATCTCCTGTTAAATCTCCAACCCATTTACCATTAATTAATATTGGCTCTTGCTCCTCCCCTAAGGCCATCTTACTTATTAAAGCGCCTGCTTTTTCTTTATCATTAATATGTCTGGTAAGATCTTCTTGTGTAAACGGCTCTTGAATATTTTGAATTTTTTTTAATAATGCAAGATAGTCTGCGCCGCTTAATTCTACTGATTGTTCTGGTTGACTTGGTGATTCTAGGTGTATTTCTATGTCTTTTGGTTTTTTCTTTCCGGATGCATCTTCTTTACTCTCTTCAAATAATTTATCACTAGCTGTCCAAATCCCATCTTCTTTCCCCCAATCAGGCGTTTCTATCATTCCTTCTCTTTCTAATCTGCCGAGAACTCCGCTGGCTACTTTATGAATATTATTTTCATTATCCGCTCTGACATTTTCTTCTAAATTTTCTTTAAATTTTTTTATAAAGTCATCTTTTGTTAAAGGCGTTCCTTCTCTAAAAATATCTTTGCCGATTTCATAATTTTTTTCTTGCCTTTTTTCTTTTGATTCTATTTCTCGTCCAGCATCTTTTGACACCTCTTCTTTTATTCGATCACCGAAATTAAGCGAGGTAGAAAAAATATTTTCTCCGAAATCATCTATTGATATTTTAATGTCTTCCTCTTGGATTAATCTATTTAATACTCCCTGAATAACCTTTTCCGAAACTTCTTGCCGTTGCTTGCTCCAAAATTCTTCTTGAAAATTATCCTTATATTCTCTCCAAGTGAAAGCTTTTAAATTTTTTGCTATATCTTTTCCTATCTCATAATAGACTTTCTGATGAATTTCTTTTTGGCTCATTTGTTCTTCGGGTTCTTTGGGTTCTTTGGGTTCTTCGGGTTCTTCAATTCTGTTGAAATCTTCTTTTGTTGCTGAGTCTTTATCCTGTTTTAATTTTTCAATTCTCCTTTCTTTATAAAAATTCTGGCTGCTGAAATCCAGTCTATTTTTTTTAGCTATATTCGGAGCTAATTCAATAACACCCTCTAAAGAATCTATCATGCCTTCCTTCGTCCACCCCGCTTCTTCTATTTCTTTGGAATTAAAAAAATTATCCGGCAATTGGTCGCTTTCCGTTAAATGTAAGTATTTTTGTGCCTCTTCTACATCTTCTCGTCTTATCTTTTTTATATCTTCCGTCCTGTTATATAAATTATTTATCGCATTAAAAACAAATAAAACCGCTTCTGAAGTCTCAGCTTCTTCTTTCTTTTTTTTAGATGCTTGGTTTTCACTCTTTGTAGTCTCCTTATCCTGAGGATCTGTTATTTCTTCCCCTTCAACAAGCTCTTGATTGCTAATAGCAACTTCTCGTTCCTTGGATTTTTCTTTTACTGCTTCTCTTCTTTGCTTTTGCTTTCTTTTCTTATCTCCTTGTTCCTCTATTTCTTCTACTATCTCATCATCAAATTTTTGTCTTTTTTGTATTCTTTCAACAGACATAAAATTATAATTATTTTATTTATTATTACTAATTACTTATCATCCAGCGTCAATCACTATCTATTAGTCATTACTCATTACTAACTAACAATTGTTAATTGTAAATTGTTAATTGTAATTTGTTACTTGTTACTTGATTTTATGTATTCCCCCATTTCCTCCATAAATTTATCCATACCGGCTTTTACCTTTAATTCATAATCAGGTAAATATTCCTCTAAAAAACTCTGCATTTCGTTTTGGGACGGAACCGGGCTTTCTTCAATTAGCTTTTCATACGCCTTTAAGCCCTTGTCGTCCAGATTCTGCATAATAATCAAGCCCAGACGCCTTGTAATCTGCGCTTCTAAAGTTTCGCGAAAAGATTTTCTTGCTTCTTCCGGAAGTTTGTCGCCGCCGGCCGCTGTTATTACTTGGTCGGCTATGTTTTGAACTACTTGCTGGTTGTTCATATGATTTCCTTTTAAATTACTAACTTCCCTACTAATTACTAATCACTTACTAATATACAAATAATATTATAAATGTTTAGTAAATATTAACCAAACGCATAAATTTAATGCCGTCTGGTGTAAAGTTAGCTAAAATAGCTAATTTTAATTCAGTTATTTTTAAATAAGCATTTACTTGCTCAACATTTTTCTTTGAATAATATCCTGTTTTTTTAATCTCTAAAATAATTTTATTTTCTACCAAAAAATCTAAATAATATCTGCCAATATTTTTATTATTCACTCTTATTTGATATGGCATTTGCCGCCTATATTTAATTTTTCTGTCATCAAAGTATTTTGCAATTCCTTTTTCGTAATATTTCTCTTGATACCCGTAGCCCAAATCATTATAAACATCGAATAATACGCCGACTATTTTATAGCTAAGTTCCGGATAAATTAAATTTATATCCTCCTTTGGTTTATACATGTAATTGATTTTTGTTTGTTTTTATTTGTAATTAGTATATTAGTAAGTGATTAGTAATTAGTAGGTAATAAAGTAATTAGTAGTAGCTACACGAACTTAGAATACACCTCTATCGTTTTCCTACCTAATAAGTTATATATGAACATATCGCCTATTTTTTGTCGGTAATCGTATTCTTCAAGCGACATTAAAGTCCAATTAATCTCAAAGCCGATTTTTTTTTCAAACTCGCTGA
>Ga0210057_1010507_pt1 | contig 10460 bp, 14 predicted proteins | sample CryGeyCG2114_010_2_FD_183968 | JGI IMG/M metagenome (GOLD analysis project Ga0210057, IMG submission 183968) | Groundwater microbial communities from aquifer - Crystal Geyser CG10_big_fil_rev_8/21/14_0.10 (SPAdes) (version 2) | ecosystem: Environmental > Aquatic > Deep subsurface > Groundwater ...
AGAGCAGAAAATCAAGCCCGAAAATTACAGTATGCCGCAGGCATTCTGTAATAGCGATTAAGCGGTTTCGGGCGAGATTTTCGTCAAGCGAGTTTTTTCAAGGGAGCGGTTTTAGGCGGGCGGGAGGTTATCGCCTCGGTTCTCTAAAAGTTTTCGGTTCTTCAACTTTCGTCAATTCTTCCCGTCGCGCGTTATATTCCGTTTCCAACTGCTTCCTGTCGCGCAGATAATTTTTGCCGATTTCGCACTCGGCTACTTCTCGGATGAATCCGTCCTCGTCCATTTCCGCAAGTCTGTGCGGCGACGGTTGGTCAATCGTTTCTATGCCTATTACGCCGCCATTGATTTTATTTTTAATAAAGCAGGTGCGCGGGCGCAGTTCTTGAAGGACTTTGATGTATTCCTCCCAGCCCTGCGTCCGCGAGGAGGCGTTGGCCGGACAGCTTTCGGATATTCTCAAAAAGTTTATTTTGCCTTCGGATTGGGCGGCGGAACTCCTGAAAATGGCGGAGAGGGACGAGAAAGAAGCCGTCCAATCGTCCGCTATCGCAAGCCAAGCGACCAGAGAGGAAATAACGGCTATTGTGAAGAAGCTCCGCATCCTGCTTGAAGCTCGTTTGGACGAGGACATAGACCGTGAGCAGTACCGAGAGGAAAAAGCGAAGCTGCTCTCCCGCAAGAAGTCGCTGGAGGAGAAAATGGTCGAGTTATCGGAGGGGGTCATCGCTTGGCTCGAACCCCTGCGGGGTTGGATAAAAGACGCGGAAAATGCGGGCGAAACCATAGTTTCGCCCTCTCTCCCCCTCAAAAAATCCTTGGCCCAAAAAATCTTCGGCTCTAACCTGTATTTAAGAAATAAAGAAATTGAATTCGTCCCCCAAACACAATGGGCTACGCTGTGCGCAGCCCGTCAAAAAATTTCTGAAAATTCTTTTTGTTTTGTCTTGGAGCGGGATACCGGAATCGAACCGGCGCCATCACCTTGGCAAGGTGGCGTACTGCCACTATACTAATCCCGCACGATAACTACACGAACGAAGTGAGTCTGTAGTTATCAGTGCCCGCCGAAGCCTTGGCGAAGGCGGGCCATCAAATCTACACTATTTTAGATTACCGCTTGATTCTTGTAAAGAAATTGCTTAAATTTGAAGTTATGCCGTTTATCCAAACGATTAGAAAACACTGGTTAAAAATAGCAGTGATTGCCGCAGTCGCGGTTGTCGCTATTTATGTTTTTGTAAAAATACCGAGTATAAGCAATTCGGCCGAGCCTTTTGTCCCCGGTGAGTTTTTGGAGGCGAGGGGTAAAGGCGCCGTTATAGCCGAGAGAATAGTTAATCTATCCAAAGAGTCTATCGCCAATCTCTCGGAGATAAGTTCTGAAGATGAGATAAAGAATTATACATCCGGACTCAATCTTATTCTAAAAGAAGTCGAGCGCAACGAAAAAGCTCGTTCGGAAGCTCTTAGTCTTTCCGAAGAACTTGGAACAATGGCTACAAATTTGACACAAGTTAAGCCGGAAGACGCGGCCAAAGTGGGGCTTGAGGCCATAATAAACGAATTACAGATAGTCCAGCGGCTTATAAATTACAATTCTTACATCTTCCAGCTTTTAGATGTTTTACAGGGTAGGTTTGTGGCGAGTGGCGCTACTCCGGGTACGGACGAGAGGGTGAAAGAACTGATAGCCAAGATGAACGAAGAGGCCGGAGCCATTAATGAGCTGAACGACAAATACAAGGATTTGATGGGAGAATTCGATAAGCTTACTGTCAAATAGTATTGGCCCCGCACTTTTGCTGAATTACTTCGCTTAGCAAATCCGCGAAGGCGAGATTTGTATTCAGTAAAGATGCGAGGTTGACAAAAGCATACTTTTATGATACACTAACAGCACAGTTACCCATTAGGTAACTCGTTAACAAGGTCGAACTTGAACGGGTTACCAGCTGGGATACCCGTTCCTTAATAATTAATTTTTCGGACCGTTATCATCTTTATGATGTTAACCGCCCGTTACACATATGACAAAAGTCAATTGTGGGAAGAAGTTGGGTTCGTATGAAGACGAAATCTGTTACAAAGAACAGGGCCACGACGGCAAGTGTTACAAGTCGTTGGGGCACGAGGCAGAGGATCTCATTCAGATGCTTCTTGCAGATTGTGGTTGCTTCGTTGCTAAAGGCACCATTCACGAAGACCATAAGTTGAAGATTGACTTCTGGGTATTCGCCCAAGAAGCCAAGAAGATTAATGGAGGAGATGAATATCTGCCCATCCAATTTACCATCGACAAGAATGCGGCCTGCGGCACAAAAGGAAGAGATGCTATAAGAAACGGCATCATCATAATTTGTATCGAGGTTAAAGAACTTCTCGAGTGGAAACATTCCGAGGACTCGTCTTTGAGAGACGTAGTTCGTTGGAGAATCTACCGCGAATTCTGGGATATGGCTGAAAAAATAGTTAAAGCCTTCCCTTACATAAACCTCACCAAACCTAAGTGCCAGCTCGCTCGCTTCAAAGAGATCGTAAAAGAAGTTGTTTAGTGTAGCCCAAACTTCTTCCATCATTTACCATAAAAGCCTACTTTACAAGAAGTGGGCTTTTAATTTGTCGGGCTGCTGGGAATTTCACCCCCACACCTATGTATAGGTGTGGGGGCAAGCCCAGTCTACATGCTCCTTCACCCCGTTAGAAAATATACTGTCGGAGAGCCGGGAATCGAACCCGGACTACGTGCTCCCAAAGCACGTGTACTACCACTATACTACTCTCCGATTTTTTCTAACGGGGCAAGAAGCATGCGTACTACCGGTATACTACAGCCCGACTTCTGTCCTTCGGTTTCGCTCAGGGCAAGTCGCTCAGTGCATAATTCCCAAAATTGTCTCCCCGGGAGGAATCGAACCTCCACTTAGGGATTAGAAGTCCCTCGTTCTATCCGTTGAACTACGGGGAGAAATGCAACTTTAATTCTAAGTGATTATTTTGTCGTTCGCAAATGTATAAAGTGTCGCTTAGTTATTATTGGTATGATTATTGGAGCGGGCTTTAATTCCTTCAATTTCCCCGATGATTCGTTGAAGGCTAGTTTCTATTGAATCCAAAGTTGCTCGAGTTTTTTCTTCGTCTGAACCATCTTCGGCGCGTTGTTCCTCTTGTATCTTGTCGATATCTTCAGAAATATCTTCGACATCTTTGGAAATCTCCTGTACATCTTCGCCTAAATCTTCAACTTCCTCTTGTATACCCTCAATATTCTCACCTACGTCCTCGATTTGTTTGGTTTGGCGATTAATCGTCATCTGGATGAAAATAGCGAGATAAATAGCTTCGAGTGAAACCAATGTTGTAAGAATTAGTAAGATTTCATCAATAGAAAAAACACCAAAGAATGGAAGTATGAATGCTACAGCAAAGATAAGCGTGTGAACGACAAGTGAAGCCGGCGTACCTATCCACTTGGTCATAACCATTGATTTTTTCCCTAGCCAATAGATCATTTTATTATTGTGCCCCCGGGAAGAATCGAACCATTATCCAATCCTTAAAAAGGGGTCGTTCTATCCATTGAATTATGGATGTGTGTCCCCACGAGGAGTTGAACCTCGATCCGCGCCTTAGGAGAGCGCTGTTCTATCCATTGAACTATGAGGACTTAGTTTTTTAACTTAATTAAGTCTATGACACTTTTGATTATTTTAAAATAGTTGCCGCCTTTACTTACCCTAATTCTACACATCCCATATTTTAATTTACCTTCCTTCTTGCCTTTTAATATATTGATACTTGAAATTTGTTTTTTGGGTATATCTATGATTTTTGCCCAATAGCTTATTGCTGAATTGCGATTTATATCTTCGTAAATCCTTATACTTACCTTTAATTTATCTTTAGTAATACCCAATTCTTTTAAACCATCCACAAAAGCCTTTATTAGCCCTGCGTCTGTATTTGACAGACTAAGGTCCTTTTTCGCTCCTTCTCCCCAATAAAGTGATGCAGCTATCAAAATTTTATCTCTCTTATTTAATGTGCACAATACTTTTTTGGCAACATCTCTAGCTACTTTCCAGTTTTTAAAAGCTCTATATTTACTTGCTCCTTGTTTTGACTTCCACAAATTGTAATATTTAGGTTTGATTTGTACGCCTTTGGCATATTGAAAGACAGTTGAGCCGCCTCTATTTGTGGCTCTCATAATCTCTGGTAGGCTATAACCACGACTTCTTAAACTTACTATCAACAATTTTTCTTTATCAGTAACCCTTCTGCCACGCATAACTCTATATTAACAAAAATAATGAAATAGTCCAAGGACGACTTTGCTCTATCCTTAATTATTAAAATGGTTGCAAATTACATACAGGCCATAGTAAAATTTCTATATGCCGCGGTAGCTCAGTGGTAGAGCGCAGCCCTGAAGAGGCTGGCGTCGGGGGTTCAATTCCCTCCCGCGGCACAGTCATGTGTTATGGTGTCCATAGCTTAGTGGTAAAGCTCCGCCCTGTGGATATAGTCAGAAGTGGTTTTATTTACATAATTCGTTAATTTTGGTAATATTTCCATATGCCAATAGTAAAATGCAAGATTTGCGGCTCTCCATTTTATACGAAACCATTTTGGATAAAAAGAGGATACGGAAAATACTGTTCGCGTGAATGCCAACACAAAAGCAGAAAAAGCGGGAAGATGATAAAGTGTTTTATCTGCGGCACGGAAGTATATAAGCAGACGAAAGCTCTTAAACATTCAAAAAGTAAAAAGTATTTTTGTGGAAAATCATGCCAAACAAAATGGAGGAACGCCAAATTTATTGGACCAAAACACGCAAATTGGAAAAATGGAGAATACGCTTACAAAAGCGTCTTAACCAGGCATAAAATTCTTCGGGCATGCGGGTTATGCGGGAACAGAGATATTCGGGTATTGGCGGTCCATCATATTGACAGGAAACGGACTAATAATAAGATTAAAAATCTTGCGTGGCTTTGCCACAATTGTCATTTTCTGGTTCATCACTATGATATAGAAAGGCGTAAATTTATGGAGGTATTGGTGTAGTAGTAGCACTGCAGTCTGTGGAACTGCCGGCGCGGGTGCAATTCCCGCATATCTCCCATAGAAAAAAATAAAACAGGTTCAATTCCCTTTGGACACCCCAAAGTTAAAAATCGCCAACAAGGCGCCTGCTTACCGGCAGACAGGGTTTTTTGGTTTGGGATGGTTAGGGTATTGACAAGGAAACAGTTATGGGTATCTATTCATAATAGATAGTCGTTATCAAAGGTCGGGCTATCTATTGGATAATAATACCCAATAAAAACTATGCCAAGATTTAATGGAACTGGCCCAATGGGACAGGGCCCAAGAACCGGCCGAGGATTAGGCCCTTGTGGGGGCGGTATGGGACGAGGCTGGGGTTGCGGGGGCGGTTATGGTTTTGGTTTCAGGAGATTTATTTCTCCTAAAAACGAACTGGCCGCCTTGGAAGATGAAGAAAAGATGCTTGAGGAAGAATTGTCCGCAATCCGCGAAGAAAAAGCCGCTCTGAAAGGCCAGCAAAAATAAAAGAAGGCCGAGAATCCCAGCTCTTCCCTTTCGGAAAGGGCTGGGAGGACCTTCTTTGTTTAAAGAATATCAACAATTTTAGATATTTTCAAATATATGCCAAGACCAAGATTATGCCGAAAAATTAGATTTGACCCCAATGTAACCTATTTCAAGCCCCAAGGCGTACCAATGAGATATTTAGAGGTGATCGAATTAACCACTGAGGAAGCAGAAGCTTTAAGATTAAGAAATATAAAAGATTTAGAGCAAACGGAAGCGGCCAAAAAAATGAATACTTCACAGAGTACTTTTCAGAGAATCCTATCGTCGGCTTATAAGAAAATCACGGAAGCTTTAATAGAAGGGAAGGCTATAAAGATAATAAAATAGGATGTTTTATTCTCTCTAATAAAAGTTATTAGGAAAGATGTTTGGAAATAAGTTTTGTCATTTCAAACATATTGACAACTTCTTTTCCACCAAATACTTTTTTCAAACTTTCATCAGCATTGATGTTTCGCTTGTTCTTTAGGTCCTGAAGGTTATGTTCTTTGATATACGCCCAAAGCTTTTTTACAACCTCTGATCTGGGCATGGGACCCTTGCCGACTATTACCGCTAACTCCGCACCGATATTCATCGGTTTCATAAACGCAGAATTGCTTTTTTGTTCCATAAAATTGTTTATTAATTTATTCAGGTGAGACCTTTATGTAATTATACATAATTTATGGGTAAATAGTAAATCTCAAATAAGAACATTTCCATTTGCCAGTATTTTCTGTTATACTCAAAGAATAATTAACTAATTAATAAAATACATATATGGCAAAAAGAAACACGGGGCTGGATAAACATAAAAAATCACATTCTCACAAAACCAAGAAGCGATTGGAAATAAAGAGGCTTATGCTGGAAGCAAAAAGAAGCAAAAGGCACAAATAAAACTTATTAAAAACAGTACTAGGACCATGTGGGTTCTAGCATCATCTACTATACAATCCACTTCAAAAATAAAATTAGGGACAGTGGGTATCCCTAACTTTAGTTGGCGGTGATATACTTTAGATAAGGGAATCATGTTTATAACAATCCTACTTTTCTTTTTAGGTTTCTACATCCTTATCAAAGGATCAAGTTTTATTACTGACGGAGCCGCGAACTTAGCTAGACAATTAAATATTTCTACTTGGGTTATCGGCCTTGTTATTGTTGGCATAGGCACTTCCGTTCCGGAATTCAGCATAACTTTAATTTCTAATTTTTTTGGTAGAGAGGGGATTGCTCTGGGTACAATTATCGGCAGTAACACTTTTAACATCCTATTTATATTAGGAGTCTCGGCAGTATTCTTCCCTCTAACTTTTAAAGAAAGATGGGTTAAGCGCGACCTTGTCTGGAATATTTTCGCGGTGCTTGCCGCGTTGCTCGTCGCAACTTACTCGCTATACGGCGGAGAGAATTCTATAATTAGTCGTACCGAAGGCCTTGTCCTACTTACGCTCTTTTGCGTCTGGATTTACTACTCTTTAAAAAGGCCGGACGATACAAGTGTGGACGCGGGAAGCACTCGCGCTTTTACTCTGCCGGTGGTCATCTTTATGATATTCATGGGTTTGGCGGGCGTAATCTTCGGCGGCAAGTGGGTGGTGGATGGAGCTGTGGTGATTGCTAGAGATTTGGGATTAAGCGAAAGATTGATAGGACTTACCATAATAGGCATAGGCACATCGTTGCCGGAACTGGTTGTTTCTCTAACGGCAGCTTGCAAGAAACAAGTTGGCATAGCGGTAGGCAACATTATCGGTTCGAATATATTTGATTTCTTGATGATATTGGGTTTTGGCGCCGTACTTTCTCCCATAGCTTTTCCGCCGGAACTTTATGTTGACATCTGGGTCACTTTCGTGGCGGCAACAATACTTATAGCCTCAATGTTTATAGGCAAAAAAGCAACCTTAACGAGAACCAAGGGCACTATTTTCATTCTTATGTATCTGGCTTACATCGCCTACTTGGCAATTAGGGGATAGGTTTACCCCCACATCTATACATAGGTGTGGGGGTGTACTATAATTGTGGTAACGATGAAGAAGGTGGTGGCGATAGGCGGCGGGACCGGAGCTTTTACGGTTTTGACCGGCCTCAAAAAGTACACACCCAATCTTACCGCCGTGGTAACGATGGCTGATGAAGGCGGCTCCACTGGCTTTTCCTCCGCCGTCAAAGAAGCGGAGAAAATTCTGGGCGTTAAAGGGAGAGTATTGCCTTCTACTCTCACCAAGTCGCGGTTATTTGCACGGCCATTATCTGGGTGGGTGTCGCGACATTAGGTGCTGGTCCCAGCGGGACGTACGACTTTTTTGCCAAATGCTTGGCGGAAAAGAAAGTAACTATGTACGGAGCCTATTGGTGCTCCCACTGCCAGAACGAGAAGCGTAATTTCGGCTCCTCCTTCCAGTATGTCCCTTATGTGGAATGTACCGAGCAACCGGATTTGTGCCAGGCGAAAGGCATAGCCGGATATCCGACTTGGATGACCGAAGATAGCAAGAAATACGAGGGTGAGCAGGGTTTAAACCGCTTGGCGGAGATTAGCGGATGTGAACTTGTTCAGGATGGTATTAAGAAATAGTAAGGTACTTACTCTTCTAATTTAGAGCAGTTAATATTTGACCGTAATTATGGTGCCCATGGTGTAGTGGTAACACTAAAGTTTGTGGAACTTTCATCACGGGTTCGAATCCCGTTGGGCACCCAGCAAAACAAAAACTACCCATCTCGGGTAGTTTTTGTTTTGTTGAATACGTCTTAACGGGATTCGAACAGGAAAGTGGGGCGGGGAAAAGCGGAAGCGTTTCCCCGTGAAGGAAGATATTAGAAACCGTGGGTTTCTAAGGAGCGATAGCGACGTTCGATTCCCTTGGGCACCCACCTAAAAAATTGACCTTGTGATTCGAGCCCATCGAAGTCAAATGCCTTGCTAAACCGGAGTCTGTTCATTATAATGAATTTAGCTATGTTAGAAAACACTACTGAGAGCGGATTGCGCAAATTTTTTAACGTTAAGTTTTTAATTGTTTTTTCTCCATTCCTTGTACTTCTTGCTACCGATTTATTTTTCGGGATCGAAAGTTCGGTATATCAGTTTGTATGGATTGCGGTAAAGATATATATCGGGGTCGCAACAGCCATAATTGTTTATAGATTCCTAAGACGTAGAGAGAACGTCCAAGGCTTAAATTTTTCAAAGATAGCCGTTTCATCTATTATCACAACAGCCGCTTGCCTACTGTGGGTTGTTGTCTGGTTTTTTTCACTTAGCAGAATTTCAGGTTATTCAGTTCCTATTGTTTTTTTCTTACTTATTTTTATTTTCGGTGGCGGATTCCTAGCGTTACCTGCTTATTTTTGGAGTCGTGGACGGCGATCGGAAGCAATTGGCACAATACTCCCGCTTCTAATTTTAGTGGGAGTCTCTTGGCTTTTTTCTTTGTAAAGCTTGTGTAAGTACAACTGGTAACACGGCAGGTTAATAGCTACACAGCTGTAAAATAAGTTCTAACGTTGTTCACTACACAGCTTATCGAAATAGAAGTTAACCATCTCGGGCAGTTTTTGTTCGATTGCCCGTTAGGCACCATAAAATATAGGCCCTTATAAAAATGTTATAATTTGATAAATGTTTATCACTGTATTACTGTTTTTCGCGGGGTTCTATATTCTAATCAAGGGATCTGGTTGGGTGACTGACGGCGCTTCCACTTTAGCCAGAAAACTTAATATTTCAACCTGGGTGATAGGTTTGGTAATTGTCGGCATCGGTGCGTCTATCCCGGAATTCAGCATCGCCGTCATTTCCAATTTTTTGGGCGACCAAGAAATCGCCCTGGGTACGATTATCGGCAGCAACACTTTTAATATCCTTCTTGTTTTAGGAGTTTCAGCTTTGCTTTTTCCATTAACGTTTAAAAACGGTTGGATTGAACGCGATCTTATTTGGAATATTTTCGCGGTCTTGATTGCTTCCTTCGCCGGTTTTTACTCATTGAGTGGAGGCGGAGATTTTCTAATTACGAGGACCGAGGGTCTTATTATGCTTATTCTGTTTTGTGTCTGGCTTTACTACTCATTGAAAAAACCGGACGATAATTCAACCGATGGCGTTTCTGATAGGGCGCTCACTCTGCCGCTTGTGGTATTAATGATTTTTATTGGCCTCGCGGGGGTAGTGTTGGGCGGTAAGTGGGTAGTTGATGGAGCGGTGGAGATAGCTATAGACCTGGGCGTTAGCGAGAAGTTAATCGGACTTACGATCGTGGGTATTGGAACTTCGCTTCCGGAACTCGCCATTTCCTTAAGAGCCGCTTATAAGAGACAAGTTGGCATAGCGGTAGGCAACATTATCGGTTCGAATATATTTGATTTCTTGATGATACTCGGATTTAGCGCCGTATTTTCTCCTGTCGTTTTCGAACCAGAGTTGTATGTGGATATCTTGGTCACTTTCATATCCGCCGCGGCTCTTATTGCCCTCTTATTTCTCGGCAAGCGATACGTTTTAACGAGACCCAAAGGACTCTTACTTATTGCCGCATACATCCTTTACCTTGTTTACTTGGCAGCAAGGGGATAGGTTTACCCCCACACCTATACATAGGTGTGGGGGTGTACTATAATTGTGGTAACGATGAAGAAGGTGGTAGTCGTAGGCGGCGGGACCGGAGTGTTTACGGTGTTAACTGGCCTTAAAAAGTACACCTCCGACCTCACTGCCGTGGTAACGATGGCTGATGAGGGTGGTTCAACCGGCGTGTTGCGAGAAGAATTCGGGATTTTGCCTCCCGGCGATGTCCGCAAGGCTTTAATCGCTTTAGCTGACACTGATAACAAGCTCCTCT
>Ga0210057_1010511_pt1 | contig 10455 bp, 13 predicted proteins | sample CryGeyCG2114_010_2_FD_183968 | JGI IMG/M metagenome (GOLD analysis project Ga0210057, IMG submission 183968) | Groundwater microbial communities from aquifer - Crystal Geyser CG10_big_fil_rev_8/21/14_0.10 (SPAdes) (version 2) | ecosystem: Environmental > Aquatic > Deep subsurface > Groundwater ...
TTTTTCCAAATGTGTTCAGCTACGAGCTTTTTGAATTGTATCTTCCTGGAAGTTCGTGGAATCCGACAAAGGAAATTAAAGCGTCGACAGATTATGAAGATTTTTCAGGAAGAAAAGATTATGCTTCAAATACAGCAGGAGGGTATTATGCTTCAAGGTTGCCTATTTTGGAATATTTAAATAAAATAAAAAAGCAGGCGAGTGTTTTGGCAATCAGGCTGGAAACACCGTCGTATTGGGCTGCTCTTGGTGTTTGGGTTGTCCGCGAATCAGTAAGAAAAGCTCTTAGATACAGAATGCTTGAGTTTAATTCCATAAACGAGATTCTTGAAAGTGCGAGAAAAATCGGAATGATTAAATTTGGATTTGACAATAAAAAGATTCTTAGCCAGAGCAAACTACTCGAGAAACTAAAAACGCAGAAAAGTTTGAGAGAGTGGTTTTAGTTCTCTGGTGCATTAAAGGTTGGTAAAATCAACTGAATGAAGTTATTGCAATTTTTTTGTTTTTAAAAAGTCTTTAGGAAAGCAAAAAACCAAAGTTTTTAGAAATATTATCAATAACTATAAAATAGTAACATTTATAAAATTCTAAACTTTCTCTTATTTATGCAAAACCAATACGATAATTCAACGGCTAATCTAAGAGAATCTGTTTTTGATGAAGACATGTCTAACTTCGTTCATGAAAAATTTTTAGAGTATGTGGGGAAAACTGAACCTTTTGGAAGAATTTTGGATATAGGAACTGGGAATGGATATATTTTAAGGGAAATTCAAAAAAGATATCACGACAGGTATCTGTTAATTGGTACAGATAATTCTCCAGAAATGTTGGCAAAAGCTAAGTCTTTCGGGGGAGGTATTGATTATAAACTAGCTGATAATTATCATCTTCCGTTTAGTGACAATTATTTTGCAACAACCACAGCTAAAAATGTTACTCGTTTTTCTTCTGAAGAATTAGGAAGAGTATTGCAAGAAGGAGGATTGTTTGTTTTTAGGGAATATGGGAAAGGAAAAGGTTTAGTTGAAATTGCTCATCTTTTTCCAGACAGGTTGATTAGGTCTCGCAAACCCGATTATTATGTTGAACAATTAAATAATGCAGGATTCAAGGATATTAATGTTGAGCAATTTATCTTGCAAAGAAAATATACACAAAATGAATTGTTAAAGATTATCCGGATGTTTCCATTTATTAAGGATTTAGATAATTCAGATTTAGAAAAGATAAAGGATTTTTATAAAGGAAAAGAAGTTATTAAAGTAACTTCAGACCCATTTATATTAACTGCAAGGAGGAACAAAAATGACTAAAAAAGACCTTTTAATAATAGGTGCAGGGCCTGCAGGCATGTCTGCAGCATTAAATGCTCAAAACGAGGGATGGGATTTTGAATTAATTGAATCAAAAGAAGAAGGATGGTTTCCAAGGGTTTCGGTAGATTCACATTATACTGTTGATAATTATCTTGGATTTAGTAAAGTTAGTGGAACAGAATTGATTGAAAAATTTCAAGAACATTTAAAGAGTAATGGAATTAGTTCAACACATGAAAGGGTTGAAAGAATATATAGAAACGCAGATATATTTTCAGTTGAAACAGACAAGAATATTTACAACGCAGATTCTTTAATTTTAGCAAATGGAACAAAGCAAAAAAGACTTAATGTTCCAGGCATAGAGCAGTTTTTAGGAAAATCCGTATTCTATTATTGTGTTCCAGATGGAGAACAGTTTATCGACAAAAAAGTTTTTGTTGTTGGAGGAAGGAACACTGGAGCAGTAACAGCATTATATTTAGATAAATTAGGATGTGATGTTGAAGTTATTGAGAGAGACCCTCAATTAAATGCCAAAACAAAATATGCTTCAAAGATATTGAACGCAGGCATACCTTATAGAACTGAAACTGAAATAACATCTTTAAAGGGAGATAAAAAATTAGAGTCAATCACTCTAAAATATCCGTCGGGATTAGAGAATGTTGTTGCTCAGGGAGTCTTTGTATGTATTGGATTGGAGCCAAACAATGATTTAGCCAAACAAATTGGATTAAATTTAGATGAATGGGGATATGTGTCAGTTGATTCGCACATGGCAACAAATGTTCCCGGAATATATGCTGCTGGAGATATTACTGGAAACTTAAAACAAATGGTAGTTGCTGCAGGTCAAGGTTCAATAGCAACATATAATGCAGGTAAATTTTTGAGGTCAAAATGCAAAGAATAGGATTATTATTTGATTGTTTAAGAGCCCCTTATGATGTAGCTCATATCTACCAGATAGCTATTGCTTTAGGAAATTGTGATTTATATTTATCAGGAAATAGTATTGATCCAAATCATAAAAAAATCGTTAGTAAAACGAGGTCTTGGGGTATTGAGGAAATACCTCCTTTTAGAAAGTTTGAATCTTTGGAATCAGCAGCATTTCAATTGCATAATGAAGGAAAATATTTGATAGGAACATCTCCTTATACAAATAATGATCTTTATGACATTGATTTTACAAAGCACGACTCTGTAATTGTATTCGGAACAGAATCCTCAGGATTAACAAGAGGAAAGTCCAAATTATTAGATGAATTAGTAAAAATTCCAATGAGTTCTTATTGTAAATTTTTAACATTGCCAACAGCAGTTCCAGTTGTAGCTTATGAATTTTATAGGCAGATAAAGGAGACTGAAAAATGAAATCTTTGAATGGAAAAGTGTTGTATCTTGTAGGAACTGGAGCAAGAAAAATTACACAAATTCCTCGTATGATACAAGAATTAATTAATGAGGGAGCAGAAATTTATACTATGATGTCAGATATGGGTAAACAAATATGCGACTCAAGTTTATCGGAATTCCAAATAGATGGAAACACAATGGTTCATGGCTATTCAAAAGAGGGAGAATCTTTACCTTTAGAAGATATGGTTTTGGTTGCACCTTGCACTTTTAATACATTGAACAAAATTGCAAGAGGAATTGCAGACACGTATCCATTAACAATAGCTGCTACAGCAATAGGAACAGGAAGGAATGTTGTTATTGCTCCAGCAATGAATGGAGATTTATGGTATCATCCTATTATGGAAGAGTCAAGGAAGAAATTAGAACAATGGGGCTGTAAAATTGTTTGGCCAGAGATTACTCCAGATAAGGTTACCATGGCTCCTATTGAAAAAATTGCCGACACAGTATACTATATTTTATCAAGAACAAGATATAATTCTGAACAAGTTGAAAGAACAAAAGAATTTGATGAATTAGTTGATAAAAATTATACTGAATTTAGGAACATTGGTCAAGAATTAGTTGATTTTGATTTAACAAGAGGAACTGGAGGTTGTTTAAGTAAAAAAGTGAATGGAGGAATTCTGGTTTCATCAAGTGGGTCTCAGGTTGGAAGCTTATCTAAACAAGATATTTCTTTAATAACCAAAGTTGAAAATGAAACTATCCATTGGGGGGGATATAAAAAACCATCTTCAGAATCACCCCTGCTTTCTGAATTATATCAAAATTTCTCAGAAACAAATGCAATTATCCATGGTCATTGTCCAAGAATTACTTATGATAGTAAAATGCAAAAATATTCTACTCCAGATTATATTCGTGCAGGTTGTTTTGGTGAAGGAAAGAAAATCGTAAGAACAATTTCAAATAACAATGGTTTTGCAATTTTAAGACTCCATGGAGAACTTGCTATGGGAATTTCATTACAAGATACTTATCAAAAACTTAAAACAAGGATGGAAGAAGCACATGAAAGATAAATTAATTTCATTAATAGCAGGTCCAACAGATAAGACAAAATTATTTAGATTCGGGAACATTTCTTCAGATGAATACCAATCTTTTATAGATGAAAGGGCAAGAGTATTAGCAAAGAATATATCTCAGATGAATATTATTCCAGATGATGGAGTCCCCTTGGATATTGCCAGAGCGTATAAAAATTCGGGGGGAGGAAATGTTGTTGGATATATACCTAAAGGAGGAATAAGGGAATTAGAAAAATATTTCACTTATTGTGACAGGATAGAAGAGTTTGATACAGGTTGGTCTGGGCTTAATACTTGTCTTAGTTTAAAAGGAGATATAATTGTAGTATTTGGTCTGTCGCCAGGAACATTGGTCGAAGTAGCATATACAAAATATCACAGAAAGTATTTAGATATAGATGTTCCTGTTATAATTGATAGAACTACAATTGATGGAAAGATGTCTCCAGAATTAACAGATGAATTAGATATAAAATACTTTTCTACAAATGATGAATTGGCAAAGATATTGGAGGATACAAAAAATGAAAGGGCTATACATTGGAAGATTTGACCCCTTTCATTTAGGTCATCTTAAAGCCTATGATTTGTTTTGTAACCTTATTGACGAAGTTAAAATTGGGATTGGAACACAAAAAGAAAATGATTTTTTATCCTTGGAAGAAAGAATAAAAGGAGTTTATGAAAATACAGGTGTTCAACCAATTGAATTAGATGATTTAGACTGCAATCATCCTTTATATTGGGATTGGGGGAAGTATGTTTTAAGAAGAGTTGAAAACATAGAAATAGTTGCTACCGGAAATGGTTATGTCAGAGATGATTTTAATAAAGAGGGAATTCCGGTTTTATGGTTGCCGAGATATGATAATATAAGTGGAACTATAATTAGAGATAAAATTAGTTGTGGAGATGATTCATGGAAATTATTAGTTCCTGAAAAAACAAAATTATTAATATTAAATTCCATTAGATACAGGGAGACAAAATGAAACTCTATCAAGATTTGGCTAAAATGTATGATTTGCTTTATTCATATAGAGATTATAATAAAGAAGCAGACTTTTTAATTAGAAATCTTCCTAAAAGAAAAAGCTCAAGATTACTAGATGTGGCTTGTGGAACTGGCGTTCATCTTAGTGCATTAAGACAGAGATTACCTTCAGCTACTCTTGAAGGGGTTGATTTAAATCAAGGAATGCTTGATGTTGCAGAGAGTAAATCATTAGGGGCTATACTAATTCAGGCAGATATGAGGTACCTTGATTTAAGTAGAAATTTTGATTTGGTATATTGTTTATCAAGTTCTATTCAATATAATTTAACTACAGAAGATTTAAAAAAAACAATAGAATCAATGAGGAAGCATGCAGTTGAAGGAAAAGTTATTTTTGATTTGGCTTATTGTACTGAAAGATGGATGGAAGGATATACAAATATAACTGCAAATAGCGATGATAGATTCGATGTTGCTGAGCTTTATACTTCACATTCAGGCGACGGTTTTTCATATTGGAATCCCCTCTATTTAATCAAAGATAGAAAAACTGGCAAAATGGATATGCATGTTGATAAACATAAGATAAAATTATGGGGCATTCCGGAAGTAGAAGAGATTTTATATTCACAGGAAATTCAATTTAAATTAAAAAGAGGATATTCTGAAGTTGAAGATGAAGACGGGGTTCCAATTTTTATTTTAGAAGGACTTAAAAAATCGTAAAAACTTATAATAAAATGAAAAAAAAGATATTAACTTTTGTTGTAAATGATGGAAAACTTTTAGCTCTAGAAATGACTAAACATCCGGAGCACGCTCCAGAGGGCGGATGGTTTGTTGTGACCGGAGGTGTAGAAGAAAATGAATCTTATGAAGATGCAGTTGCTCGGGAAATTTTGGAAGAAACAGGACTAGACACTGAGGAAATAATTTCATTAAACTGGGGTTCGGTTTATGAATGGAGGGATGAATTATGTGAAGAACAAAATTTTATCGCTTTTGTTAAATCTAGAAAGGTAATTTTAAATGAAGAGCATTCAAGATATAATTGGTTAGAGATTGACGATTTTGTTGAAAGGATAAAATGGGATGATGATAAAAGATTATTAAAAAAGGTTCTGGAAAAAGCACTTAACAAAGAAAAATACTTTGATAAGATAACATTTAAAGATTATAGGAGAGAAAATGAATAATTTAGCTATTGCTGTGATGAATTTATCCAATGAAACGAATGTTGGTAGTTTAATTAGAACAGCCAGCGCAGCAAATATTAAAGAAGTTGTAATAGTTGGAAGAAATAAATGGAATAAAGGTGCTGCCACAGGAGCACATTCAAAAATTAAAGTTATTAAAATGAGAACTTCTGATGAATTTATTGAATATTGCAGGGAACATAATTATAATATTATATCAATTGAAATTGGTCGGGATTCAAGAAATATTTTTAATTATCAATACCCTGACAATCCTATATTAGTTGTTGGTAATGAGGGAACAGGTATTCCACAAAAAATTCTTGAAAATTCTGTAGACAGAGTTTACATTCCTCAATATGGGGGTGTTGAGTGTTTAAATGTTGCTGTTGCTGGAAGTGTTGCTATTTATGATTGGGTTAAAAAAAATAATTCTTGTGAAGAGTTAGATACAATAGATAGAAAATTTGATATTTGAAAATTTTAAAAATAACTCTCCGAAATCGGCTTTGCCAGATTTCTCCGCTAAAAAATTTGTTAATGTCAAAAGAATTCTTCGAGTGGGTTCAACTATTATTTTTTCTTGGGTTTATTCCAATATGGACTTTTACACTTTGGACAAATTATGGGTTTTTCTTTTTTATTTCTTGGAGCCCATTCATGTCCGCATCTTTCACATTTATAACCTTTAACTTTAATTGTTATTTCTGCCATAATTAAAATTAGAATAATGTATATATAAATCTTACCTTTTAGGGTATTACCTACATAGTAATAACTTTATAACCGAAACATTTAAATAATATACTTACCTTAATAAGTTATACCTAATTAAGTAAATATAAAGAGGGCATAAAGCCCCCTTGTTTCACCCTATCACTAAATAAAATGAAACAAATAAAAGAAAGAACATGCATTAATAAAATTTGCTGTCCTAATTGTAAAAGCAAGAAGATAATCAAATGGGCAAAAAGAAAGACACAAAATAGAGGATTAATTCAGAGATACAAATGCAATGATTGTGATAAGACCTTCACAATAAATGATGGTTTCTTTAGAATGAAAAATCATCCAAAGAAAATAACTTGTGCCTTAGATTTATTTTATAGAGGAGTTTCAACAAGAAAAGTCCAAGAACATTTCAAAGCATTTTATCCTCACAATTCAGACCATACTTCTGTTTTAAGATGGATTACAAAATACTCAATAATGATTTCAAAATTCACAGATAATTTGTATCTTAATATTGGAAAAGAAATCCAAATTGATGAGATGGAATATCACAGAGGAAAATTCCATAATAAAAATGGTGTTGATAAAAATTGGTTTATTGATTGTATTGATAGCAAAACAAGATTTATGATTTCTTCTGAATATGTTAAAGCAAGAGAACAAAAAGAACTTAAATTTGTTTTATCAAAAGCAAAACAAAAAACAGGAGAGCAAGTTAAAGTAGTTACTTCTGACGGGCTTCTTGCTTATCCAAATGCTATCAAGAAAGTTTATGGATTTTCAAATAAAACACATAAACTTAATGTTTTTCACAATCAAGTTAACGCTTCAAAGGGAGGGGGTTTTAACATTATGATTGAAAGATTGCATAATTCAATTCGTGAGAGAACTAAAACTTTTAGAGGATTTCATGGTTCTGTTGAAAGTGCAAATGCGATAATGAAAGGTTATGAAATATTTTACAATTTCATAAGAAAACATCAGTCAATCAAAAGATGTCCTTATGAATTAGCTATTCCTGAATTGAAACTTAATTCTGAAAATAAATGGACGGAGCTGATTAAAATGGCAAATGAATAAATTATAGCAAAATTACCAACCTCTAACGCACCAGAGAATGGTTTTAGTTAGGTTTATTAACCAACTTTTACTTTACATTTTAATTAAATAAAAAAGGTTAAAATGAATTGTAATTGCAAATGGACCAACGCAGTACTGAGTTTAATTATTATTATCTTTGCAGTGTGGACTCCTGTAACTTGGGCAAAATGGATTGTGGTAATCGCTGCAGTGTTGTTGTTTCTTTATTCTCTGAGATGTTCTGGTTCTTGTGAGACCCCTGTGAAACCAAAATCAAAAAAGAAATAATTTTTTTTATTTTTCTTCTTGTTCTTTTTTATATTTTTCAACTCGTTCTTTGTTTGTTTTACAAGCAGAATTAAAGCAAAATGTCCATGGTCTTTTTCCTTTTGAAAGTCGCATGAGCATTGGAAACCCGCATTCTTCGCAGACTTTTTCTGTTTTTTTTATTTTCCCATTTGGAGGAAGAGAATAAGTTGTTTTGCATTCAGGATAAGCATTACACGCAATAAAATATCTTCTTGTTTTTTTAGAATACATTACTGCTAGATTTCCCTTTTTACAGACAGGACAAACATTTAATTTATTTTCTTCTCGCAATTTCTCTAATTGTTTTATATTCGCATCTAAAAGCTCCTGGCCGATTTTTTTCTGGTTTTTTTCAAACTGCCCTGCAATTTTTATTATTGTCTGCTTCGCAGAATCAATCAATTTGTTTTCCATTTCAAGATATCCTTTTTTTGCTTCTACAATTTTTTCCATTCCATTTTCAAAAGTTCTTGTCAGATTTTCGTCGATAATAATTGGAGAATATTTTTCAAGAGTTGTAATTAATGACATTCCCAATGGCGTTGCTTTAATGCTTTCATCCTGAACATATCCTCTGTCGTAAAGTGTTTCAAGAATTGTTGAGCGTGTTGCTTTTGTTCCGAGTTTCTTTTTTTCAAGCTGAGAAATTATCGAAGCTGGAGAATATCTTTTAGGCGGTTCTGTTTCTTTTTCTTCAATTCTTGAATCTGTTATTGTTCTCTCTCCGTCGACATCTGGAATTTCAATTTCCTTGAGTTTTGACGGATAAATTTCCATCCATGCTTTTTTCTTTATTTCAGAACCCCTCGCTACAAAGACTAAATTGTCTGTTGTCGCTGTTATTTTTTTATTTTCAATTATCGCATCGTCGCAGAATAAAGATAAAAACCTCCTGACAATTAAATTGTAAATTTTATTTTCATCTCCTGACAGAATCTGATAATTTCCAGTTGGATAAATCGACGGGTGTGCCGGATCTGTTTTCTTGCCTTCAATTGGCTTGTTTCTTGTTATTAATTTTGAGCATTTGTATCTTTCTTTTAAGGTTTCTAATATTTTTTTATAATCTATTGAATCTGGAAGTTTCTGGCTTGAAGTTCTTGGATAAGAAATTAAACCAGCGAGGTAAAGTGACTGTGCTGCTCTCATGGTATTTGAAGGAGTTATTCCGTGGAATTTGTAAGCTTCTGTCTGCAAGGTTGTCAAGTTGAATGGCGGATTTGGCGGAGAAATGTTCTGGGTTTTCTCTGTTTTCAAAATTGCTTTTTTTCCATTTAGGTTTTCAAATTTTTTTAATTTTGATTTGTCAAAAATATTTTCTTCATATTTTAATTCTAATTCTGGGTCTTCAATACTTATGAAAACCTGCCAGTAGGGTTCTGATTTAAATTTCAAGATTTCTCTTTCTTTTTGAACTATTAAATTAAGAGCAGGTCCTTGGACTCTGCCGATTGACATTATTCTGAATCTTCCTGTTGTTTTTATCGCGTTCATCAGCGCTCTTGAAAGATTTATCCCGTAAAACCAATCCAGGAAATGCCTTGTTTCGCCGGCAATTGCCTGGCCCCAGTTTATATTTGGTGATTTGTTGTAGTAAGACTTGTTTAATTCCTGCGTTGTTAATGTTGAGAATTTCATTCTGTTTGCATCTTTTTGCCCGCAAATAAATCTCAAGACATTAAATCCAATTACTTCTCCCTCAATATCATAATCAGTTGCAATTGTCAGGCTTCCTGCATTTTTAACAAGGTTCAGGAGTGCGTCATAATATTTTTTTGTGAAGTCGTTTTTTTTCACGAGATAATTCGGGACCCATTTTATGTCAAACACAGGCACGCTTGAACCTTGAATATTTTGTGTGAGTGTGAATAAATGTCCGACTGCGCATGCAACAACGATTTTGTTTTTGTTTCTTTCAACTTCGTAATAAGGAATTCCTTTGAAATCTCTTTTTGTTGAATCGCCCAATGCTGAGGATATTTTTAATGCAGCTTGTGGTTTTTCTGTAATAATCAATTCATAACCTTTTTCCTTGAGGGAAACTTTTGGAGCAGAATATTCTAATTTTTTCTGAAATGATATTTTTTTATTTGATGTTTTTTTAGTTTTTTTTACTGACGCTCTTCCTGGTTTTATTGCTCTTGTTTTTTTTATAATCTCAATTGGGTTTTCAGCAAGTTCTTTGTATTGTTTTTCAATGCTTAATTTTGTGTTTGGAATTTCATTCTTTTCCTGTTTTTCGATTGTGGTTTTTAAATCATCTTTATCAACAGGGAAAAAAGTTTCACTAGCTCTTTCTTGTGATGTTTTTTTTTGTTTATTACCCATGATTATTGAGAAGAAACAGGGTTTTTAAG
>Ga0210057_1010512_pt1 | contig 10454 bp, 9 predicted proteins | sample CryGeyCG2114_010_2_FD_183968 | JGI IMG/M metagenome (GOLD analysis project Ga0210057, IMG submission 183968) | Groundwater microbial communities from aquifer - Crystal Geyser CG10_big_fil_rev_8/21/14_0.10 (SPAdes) (version 2) | ecosystem: Environmental > Aquatic > Deep subsurface > Groundwater ...
TTCGCTATCGCGAATTAAGAATTTTTCATTACATCATATAACAGCGTGTATGAGGCTACGGCTTTTTACAAAAGCCTCCGCCCAAATTGCTTCGCAACTTCTCATACACGCGAACATTGTGCAAAATGTCGCAGTAGCTCCCTTTTGCACAATGCGCGGAGGCTCCGCCGTCTGTTGGCTCGGTCGTGAGTACACGACACATCGCACAACAGTCGGCTATCCGAAATCCTTGTCAACAAGAGTACTTATTTCCAAGAACTTCGGATGAGCCGCCGCGCATTAGGCGAAATACTTTTTTATCTTTTTTCTTTCTAAAACACACTTTTAAGAATCAGGGGGCAAAACAAATTTTTATTTTTAAGAAGGGGGTATAAGGTGTCTTCTCCGCTTCGCTCCGAAGACGAATTATTAAAAAGAATTGTCTGTCCTAGCCAAAGGAGTATAATAAAAACTAGATAATTTTTATTTGAAATTTATGCCAACTAGAAAACCTATATCAGATTACATAGAATCTTTATTATTGGCTGAAATTTGCAATAGATGCCCGGTGTGCGGGTTTTTTGAAAAAACAACTGAAAATTTTACCAATCACCATATCAATCATGATTCGACCATATCAGAATATTGGAATCTAATCAGAATCTGCAAAACATGCCATGAGGAAATAAATAAAAACAAAGAGGACGGCATCAGAGACAGAAAAATTAAACAAATCAAAAAAGATCTATTTAGAAAGTTAGTTGGCACCGCTTCATATGAAGTTTTGCTTTTAGCTAATGGATCTAGAACTACTACATCATTGCCATGTTTAGCTAACCCATTAATAAAATTGAGTTTAATCAAAGAAACCGGAAGCGGTATCCATTGTTGCAGATCATCGCATCCCACTATAATGGGCTACAAAATAACAGAAAAAGGGAAAGAATTAATACAAAAGCTAAATCTAAAATAATACATAATTTACAAAACATATGAGAAAAAAATTTACAGCATTTTTAATTTTGACTTTTATACTGGGATTGTCTCCTGTCAATTTTGCAGAAGCGATTACCCAAAACCAGATTGATGCAGAAGTGCAAATCGTTTGTCCAGATAACTATGGAAATTGGTATAGTGGTTCAGGCACTATCATTGATTCAAAAGGAATTATTTTAACGAACAAGCATGTGGTAACTGATGGATACGGCAGTATTATCAAAACGTGTGCTGTTGGTTTTATAGAATCAATAAACGAAGAGCCAAATTTTGGTACGAGTGGCAATATCAATTTGGCGGAAGTTAAATACTATACGACATCAAACGACATGGATGCCGCGATTTTATATTTAGAAAATCCGACAAATAAAATATATCCTTATATCAATATTTGGAATTCAAACTCAAGTAGTTTACAATTCGGGACCAAGATTGAGGCTATCGGATTTCCGGGTATAGGTGGCTCTACAATAACCTATACTTCTGGTGATTTTAGTGGATATGGCGGCATATCTAATGGAACTGAAAACTATATAAAAACCACCGTCATATTAGAACATGGAAATTCTGGCGGTGCGGCTTACGACTCTAACGGACAGTTTATAGGTATTCCCACAATGGTTGCTCCTGGGAAATTAAATTCTATTGGCTATATATTATCCATAGACAGTATTAAGGAATGGTTATCATCTGTCCTCGGTTCTAGTTATAAAAACCAAGTTACTGAAAATTATGCCACAGAAAGACAAACCGTAGAAATTCAGCAAGATATTACTCCGCCAGACATTAGAAAGCTCAAAGAGGGTGACGGTAAATATAGTTCATATTTTAGATATTATGGAGCGACGGATCCAAATCAGAAATTAAATTATGGGGGATTAATCAACACTGATTATTCAAGTGGAAGCACCTACAATTACATAAAAATATATTTTGATGGAGAAGCATATAATCAGTCAGGGGGCATTCTTAATTTAAATGATATTGATATAAATAAAGTAGTCAACACTTATTATTATATATCCAGTAATTTATCGGAAGTTCCTAAAAATCTAGGCACAAAAGTTGTGCTGGATTATAATAATACCACTACACCTAGAGGAGATTATGGTTTAGCAGTAACTGATAAAATTGAACTTCCTCAAGATGATGTATATTATATTGGTTTAAGGTTTGAAGATTCAAAAGGTAATATTTCTGATAGTTATATTTTTACCTACTCATATGAACTTGCATTTCAAAACTTAACAAAAATATCTTATTATTCCGATGCCGAGATGGCTAATCTTATTGGAGAATTTGAATATAATAATTTTACCGGTAACCCTAGCAAAGAAGTGGCTATGTTGTGCGGGACAACACTAAAAACTTTATATGTGAAATGGGAATACAAAAAACATAATGACAAATATATGGCGAGATTATTTAATAAAGTTGTATGGTCAATGGAAAGAGGAGGGGTGGATGATACAGATTACGCTTTAGTTTCCACTAATAGCGGTAAATTGAGCAATCTGGACAAAGGTGTTGGTGAAAATTCAAGAAATTTTTGCTACAACGGAACATGTATAAATGATGGGCAAATGAATTCTTTTGTATTAAAACCTTACACGGACGAAGACAGTGCATATTTCACTGGCACACAAAATTTAGTAGCATTAATTCAATATAATCCAAAATTTCCGTTCAAAATGGCTTGTGGCCAACAAGGTGAGGTTTACAACGCAGGCTTAAAAATCGGGAAAACGAAAGACTATAGCGAGTTATTTGATCGTTTAAGCGGAAGTATACTTTTACAGGTTGAAGAAAACGGCGAAGCCTATTACGTTTACCCAAACGACAAAAGAAGATATTATCTTGGTCGCCCGGCTGACGCTTTTAACGTTATGCGTCAACTTGGGCTTGGCGCTACTCACGATTTTATAACTGGCAACACTATTTTCCCGGACAGTGTTTCCGGAAAAATTTTACTTGATGTGGAACAAAATGGTGAAGCATATTATATCTATCCAAAAGACAGAAAGGCATACTATCTGGGCCGTCCAGCGGACGCTTTCAAAATCATGCGCGAGTTAGGGCTTGGAATTACTAATAGTGATCTAAATAAAATTCCGTCAGGAAGTTTATAGAAAATTAATCTATGGATTTACATTGGCTAACAAAAAGTTATATGGAGTTCTGGGTTGATCCGGATACACCACAAGGAATGACCGATTACACTTGGAAGCTTGACAAAAAGACGGGAAAAATAGAGAAAAAAGCTCCTATTAATATTGCTAATAAACCAGCAAATTATTATTTGCTTGAGAATACAAAAGGAGAGGCTATAATTGATATTCTCGAAAAGGAATTGGGACTAGCTGAAGATAATTTTATAAAGACCGTAAGAAATAAAATTTTAAGAGAGGAATTATTATCCGAGCAGGACAGAGTACATATTGCTTTATTCATGGCGTTAACTACCTTAAGAAAGCCATGCGAGATTGAAATGTTCGCAAAACAAATCAATAAAATATTGGATGATCGGATTAAACCGGCACTCATAAAACAATTGAAGCAAGAAACCAATAACGAGGAAGAACTATATCAAATAAGGAAACAATATAAAAAAGACACCGGTCTTAATATTTCCAAAGATGATGCTAAAAAATACACGCAAAATATGAACGAAAATAATTTTAATATAAGCTTAACAAAAAATACAAAATTATTTACTTGGCTGGGAAAAATTGTAAATAAACACACCCGCATCATTTTATCACACGATTTTTTAATACTTAAAGGAAACGGTTTTATCACAGGAGATTTGCATCACTTTGCTATTTTCCCTTTAACACCAAATTACTGCATTATGCTCAGCCAACAAAAAATAGAAAACAATTTTATTAAAATCCCCGACGAAAAAATAATGCGAATAAACCAAGAAATTTATAACGATTGCAATACATTTTTAATTTCTGACAGCAAAGAAAGAATCCAAAGTGTTTATAATAAAATCATAAAAAACGAATAAGGTGTTTTGGGCAAAGGGCATTCACCCCTTTAGTTCCCCTCTGCCCTTTGCCCAAAACGGAAAAATTTGTTTTGCATACTATAAAAATAATGACAGTTGAGAAAAGTAAGAAAGATAAAAAAGTACATCGCCTAACACTGAATATGCGGTTCAAAAACATTGCCCATTAGATATGATTGGTCGCAATGTTTTTTCACCCATATTTGCCTCCGCTTCGCTACGGCAAACATCGCATATTCAGGAACGTTATATAAAATAATGAAAAATTCTTTTTGCCCTATCGGGCAAATTTAATCGGAGGCAAATTTATTTTTTATCCACACATATGAACGAAGAAAATTTAAAAAAATGTCCATTTTGTGCAGAAAGTATTAAACTTGACGCTATAAAATGTAAACATTGCAAATCAAATCTTAATGGATCTCTAACAACTCAACAAGGTGAGCAAAAGCAGGATCGATCTTTTCGGCTAACAAAAAAATCCGTATCAAAAGAAGGACTATTTTTGCAAAGTATGAATTGCGGATGCGCTATAATTTTCATCTTAATTGCATTTATAATAGTCATGTTTCTAATAACCGGATAATTTTAACCCAAACTAACTATATGAAAAAATGTCCTTACTGTGCAGAAGATATATTAGACGAGGCAACAAAATGCAAACACTGCAAAAGCGATTTACGAGAAATCATTGCGCGACAAGCTAGAACTGAACGAATAAAAAAAGAAATGAAAGAGCAGGAGGAAAAGCGAAAAAAATTAAACAAAAGATACATAAAAGTAGCGTCTCTTATCGCAACAGCCATTGCCTCGATTTGGCTATGGAATATCACTATACCAATTATAGTTGTTTTGCTCATTTGGAAAAAGACGAAATTAAACAGAGAAAGAAAGTATATAGGAACCGCTTTAGCAATTGTACTTTTTGGCATACTCACTGGACTACATTCTTATATCAATAGAGCGCCTAGCATCGTAATCATCGAACCAAATAATGATTTTGTTATTCAAGTAGCTGAAACGATAGTAAAGGGAACTATTGACCCAAAGAATGCAGCACTTAACATCAATGGAACATTCATTCAAACAGAAAATGGATCTTTCAACTATATCGCAAAATTAAAGGGTGAAAAAAATATTTTCTCACTAATAGTCTCAAATAATAATGGACAGTCAGAACAAAATCTTACAATCAATCGCATTTTTACTGAAGAAGAATTAGCAGAATACGAACGCCAAAAAGCCGAGGAAGAGGCTAAAAGACAAGCCACAATTGAAGCAAGAAAAAAAGCAGAGGAAGGAAGAAAGGCGTTAGAATTAGCCGAACAAAAAGTATGGGAACAATCTAAGGCAGGGCAAATCTGCAAAGCACATCCTGAATGGCCAAAAACCGACTGCGAAAGATTGGCAGACAATAGAATATGGATTGGTATGACAATAGATATGTTAAAATATCAAAGAGGTCTACCAAACTCATCTAATCCGTCAAATTATGGTGCTGGAATTGAATGGCAATGGTGTTGGCATGATTATACGCCGTCATGTTTTTATGGGGACAATGATGGAATAATTGATAGTTACAATTAAAAAAATAAATTTGCCCCCGATTAAATAATTCGCTATCGCGAATTAAGAATTTTTCATTACATCATATAACAGCGTGTATGAGGCTACGGCTTTTTACAAAAGCCTCCGCCCAAATTGCTTCGCAACTTCTCATACACGCGAACATTGTGCAAAATAATTTTTTTCTTAATTATTTTTTTTATAAATCTACTTTTTGAAGAAAGGGGAAAAATAAGTTTTTTAAGAATAAGAATTAGGATTTAGAAGGGGTAATACCAAGGTGGTTTTCTCCGCTACGCTACGAAAACGATTTATTGATTGCTAAAACTATGAAAATCTATAAATTTAGAAGTTTAACTAACGAAACAGAATATTGTCGACTTAGAAATATATTAGAAACAGGATATTTTTGGTGTTCAAATTTTCAGGACTTGAACGATCCAATAGAGGGTGTGTTTAGTCTTTCTGGAAAAAATGACGAAATCATAAGAAGTGGTATACTGGATATTTATAGTCTAAAAAATAAATACAAAATTTGCTCGTTTTCTGGCATAGAGGGCTTTGAAAAACCTTCTATATGGGGATACTATACTAGTGGATTTAAAGGGGTCGCAATCGAAATTGAAATAGAAGAAAACAAAGTTAAAAAAATTGACTATAAAGAAAATATCCCAGAGATATTTTCTCGCGAAATTGCCGATAACGCAGTTAAAAACATACTCACCAGAAAGCTAAAATCTTGGGAATCTGAGGATGAATATAGGTATTTAATAGAATCGGATAATAATTACCACAAAATAGGAAAAATAAGTGCAGTTTATTTTGGTAATCCATATGGCAATTTGAGCAATACGACCGACATTCAAAAAAATAAAAAACTAGTTGAATATATTAATTTTAGAAAAAGATTAACAAAAAGTATTGATTATTGGAATGTAAAAGTTGAGAACGGCGAAGTAAAAAAGCAGGTAGAGATTTATGGAGTTAATAATCAAAAAAATATGGCACAAAATAATATTAATTCAACAAAAGACGAAACTAATGGGTCGTTAGTTGAGATATATCCAAAAAAGTTTATTCAAAAATACTTAATAGAAGAAATTAGAGATGTTGTTTTTCGACATCCATTTTTAGCTTTTTCTTTGATAGCTATCGGAATTGAATTTTTGGGAAAATGCATGTTGATCGAATGTGACCATTGGGATATTAAACGAGAAGAGTCATTTAGACCTTATGGTAATGGTATGGATTTATTAATCAACATAGATTCTAGATATTCCGAACTTAATTTAAAAGATCAATTACGAAATGGCCTTATTCATACCTATTTACCTAAATCAAAAATAGTGTTATCAGAAGTTAAGGATGGCTCAAAACATTTAGAACAAGCCGGCGAACGTACAGTTTTGGTAATTGAAATACTATATCGTGATTTTGTTAAAGCATGTCACGCTGTAATAGAAAAAGAATTTGACTATAGTGACAAAATGAACACTCCATTTTTTATTGAGAATAGTAAACAAATTTATTAGTTTTAAAATTTATTAAATATCTAAGCTTTATGTTTTTAAATGAAAAACCTTCTTGGTGCGATTTGATTCCACCTAATGTTTTAAATAATAATCAATTTAAAAAACTTGAATCCTTAAGAAAAGATAATAACATTGATGAAAAAAATTTCGCAATGGGTATTGTTGGGTCGCCTGAATTCACGCTAAAAGTGCAAAAAATAAGTTATCAAAATTTAAAAAAATTATGTTTATCTGACAAAGAAATTTTTAAAAAAATACTTTTAGATAGGTATTTTGAAAGGGCAGAAAAAGAAATTAATCAAGCAGCAGAATCTGTTTCTTCTTTTGATGATTTGTGTAAATATATTTTAAAAGAAGATGAAAAATTGAATCCTGATTATGAGCCGACAATAGTCAGTAAAAAAATTGATGAGATTATAAAGGATTAAATCTTTTTGAAACTATTTTTTGTTTAAAGAATGACATATTCAAAAGAAACACAAGAGACAATAGCATTACTTAGGCAATTATCAAAAGAGCTAGAGAACGCATCTAAAGGAAAATTATCAACTAATGATAAAACTCCAGAAAGGTTATTGTGGGAAATATTTAACAAAATATTTACTATTTTGGTCACTTGTGAAAATGGCTTGCTTTCGAAAGATTCATTAGCCATTCATCTTATAGCACGATATTCCTACGAGATGTTAATTATCTTTGCTTATATTTTTTTAGATAAATCAAAAACACAAGAGAGGGCGGAACAATTTATTTCATTTAACCAATTCAAAAATACAGATCGAATGTGGACAGATAAAACCTATACTCAAATGATCGAATCTATTCCTGATAAAACGAGATTTGCAATTCACAAGAAACACTACCGTAATTTATGTAACTTTGCCCATCCAACAATGAATTCCTTTATGTTGAACCGCAGTGGTAATCAAATTGAATTTCTCATGAATTTGAATACCGTATTCTTAACTCTTGGTACAATACTGGAAATCATCAAAATTTGTTTTGAAGAAAAACTTCACTTCAGCGATGAACAAAGAAAATTAATAAATATAATAGACATATCAGAACGAAAAGATAATCTAGTGAAGAATATTGGAATTATTCTATCTACTTATACAACATGATAAACTTTAAAAAAACAATTCTTTTGACTGGAGCCGGATTTAGCAAAAATTTTGGCGGGTATTTAGGTAGAGAAATGTGGGCAAAAATTTTTAACAATCCAGAATTAGAAAAATTACCCACCAGTATAAAAGACAAGCTACGAAAAAATTTTGATTTTGAGTCAGTATACGCGGAAGTACTAAAAGATCCCGACCTAGAAGATATAGAAAAGAAAAATTTTGAGAATGTGGTTATTGCATCTTATGACGATATGGACAAAATGCTTGGGCAATATACGCAAACAGGAGATGATCCTTATCAAATCAATTTTCATGAAGTCAGCAAATTGCTTGGACTATTCGCAGGAACTGGTGGAAATGGAGATATTGGTGTACATTTTACCTTAAATCAGGACTTATTCATGGAAAAAAAGCTACACAGAACTGCCCTTGGCTTAGTAACCGCAAAATACGGAGAATATATGGAAGCTGCACATACGGGACGCATAGATTCTAAATTAAAAGTTATTTTGCCAGATAAAATTTTTATTGATGAATTCGAGCAAAAACATATGAGCTCTGCGGGTGATTTATTTTATATAAAACTACACGGTTCTTCTGGTTGGTTGTCTGCAGATGGATCTAATAAAATGATTCTTGGAAATAATAAACTTATAGATATTATGAAAGAGCCATTATTAGAATGGTATCTCAATATTTTTGAAAAAATACTGAATCAAGGCGACATGAAATTATTTATACTTGGTTATGGCTTCCGTGATGCACATATCAATGAATATATTATTAAGGCAATAAAAGAATACGGCCTAAAAATTTCTATAATTTCTACTACCTATCCGGAAGAACTAAAAAATAGACTTATTGGCAAACCATCCTCAGCAGGTCAGATATGGGAAAAAAACCAAGACGGATTAACTATATGGAATGCAATATCAAATTATTTTCCTTATTCTTTAAAAGAAATATTCCCAGCAGATCAAAGCGACACAGATATTAAAGATGATTTATTTAATGCAATAAAAAATATATAGGGGAAGTTTTAGAAAAAGGCCATTCACCCCTACCCCTCTGTCCTTTCCCCAAAACAAAAAATTTATTTTAAGATTTAAGAAGGGGTAATACCAAGGTGTTTTCTTTGCTCCGCCCCAAAAACGACTTGTTTCAATAAGGTATAAAATGCGGTATAATACAAGTGCTTGAATGCAATTTATGCCAAAAATAAAAGACATACCAAAAATAGATCGTCCAAGAGAGCGATTTCTACAAAAAGGAGCTGATGCGCTTTCAAAAAGCGATCTTCTGGCTATTCTTTTGGGTAGCGGAATAAAAGGCACAAATGTAAAACAGCTTTCAGAAACTATCATCAAAAAGTTTGGTAAAAAATTTTTAAATATAACTGTTGATGATTTATTAAGCATTTCAGGTATTGGTCAAGCCAAAGCTCTACAAATTACATCAGCTATTTCTTTGGTAAAACGATTTTACGAAGACGAAAAAACAAATGAAGGTATTATTAAAAATTCACAAGATGTTTTGTCGCATACCCACGACTTAAGAGATAAAAAAAAGGAGCATTTGGTTTGTCTATACCTTAACGCAAGAAATGTACTTCTCAAAAAAGAAATTATAAGTGTGGGTTTATTAGATAAAACATTATTACATCCAAGAGAGATTTTTTATCCTGCTACCGAAGTAAACGCTGCCAGTATTATACTGATTCACAACCACCCGTCAGGAGATTCTTCACCAAGCGAAAAAGACAATCAAATTGTTGAAAAAATAGTACAAGCTGGAGAGATAATGGGCATACCAGTTATTGATTTCATTATTGTTTCCCAAAATAACCATTATAGCTTTTACGAAAAACTAAAAAAACAAACGGAAGGATTTGATTATGTCGCCGATGGAATGCAAGCCACGCTCTTCGCGATATTTGCAACCGAAAGACCAGCTTATGAGGTAACGACCATACAAAAAAATGACAAACCCTATTTCCACTTTTCAAAAGCTAAAAATAATACCTTCCAATTGCAGAATAGAAGATATTTGTGCAATAAATACAAACTGCTCGGATTTATTGAAGATATTGTTGCTGAAAAATGTAATGGAATAAAATGATTTTGTGATATTTTCGCAGGTACGGGTGTTGTCGGAGAAAGATTTAATAAACCAGAAATAAAAATCATTTCCAATGATTTCCTTTTTACAAATTATATTTGTCTAAAAGCGTTTCTTGGTACAAAT
>Ga0210057_1010513_pt1 | contig 10454 bp, 9 predicted proteins | sample CryGeyCG2114_010_2_FD_183968 | JGI IMG/M metagenome (GOLD analysis project Ga0210057, IMG submission 183968) | Groundwater microbial communities from aquifer - Crystal Geyser CG10_big_fil_rev_8/21/14_0.10 (SPAdes) (version 2) | ecosystem: Environmental > Aquatic > Deep subsurface > Groundwater ...
TCAACTGTTATAGAAAATATAATTTTATCACTTTTATTATTGTTCATAATTTTACATCCTGGCTATTTTCTCAAAACCGGAATTATATTCGACCAGTTTTTCCCAATTAATTTTCCCGTCATCGCAAAATTTCTGCGAGAACTCCAATGTTAGCTTATTCACAATCTGAGCATAGTTCTCAGTAAATTCTTCGTTTTTCTGCTTGGCTTTGTAACCAATCGGCTCAACAATATCTATGTATAGTTTTTCATTTCCAGAAATAAGCCCCCAAAATCGCTGTCCGCATAACTTTAAATATCCGCCTTTATCTGGTTTGTTATCTTTGCCAAAACAACATCCGTTGACCGCAATAACTTTTTTGCCGGTTTTTACTCGCAACATCTTTTTTGCGCTTTCAAAATTGATTTTAAGCTGACGGATTTGACTTGAATTGCCCCAATTCCAACCTGCTTTAATTTCAACAATATATATAGTTCCGTCTTTCTCAAATTCCAAATCAACACCCATCAGCTCTGATTTTTTTGCGCCATACACTTTATCACAGACAAAAATTGCCAACCCTTCAATAAAATCACCAAATAAAGTTTCTTCTTGTGATTGCAGAAAAGCGTCTAAAAATCCCTTAATCAAATCCTGTGCCGTTAGCACATTCTTGGCCTTGAAAAGATAGGGATTTTTCTGCTTCAAAATTTTGAGCAGATCAACCCTATTTTGCACATAATCTAATCTTCTCTGATGGAAGATTGAGATATGTTTTTCCACATACTCGTAAATTTGTTGTAAATCTAATTTTTTCATACGGTAATTCTATTATGACTAAATAAAGATGGTTCTTTTTGAGTTATTTTTGCTTTGGCCATCTTTACATATTTCGGTATTATTTCAATGCCTATTGAGTTGCGTCTCATTCTTTGTGCTACTTCCGATGTTGTACCGGATCCCAAAAACGGATCTAAAACCAAGTCGTTCTCTTGAGTAAAAAGTTTGACAAACCATTCTGGCAATTCTTCTGGGAAAGCCGCGCTGTGATTTTTGTTATTACAGACGGTAGCAAATTGCAAAACATTAGTTGGGTACACCATGTTACGTTTCAGCCAGTTGGATATGTTTTTGCCGAATCCGCTACCACTTTTGGAATTGTCCCGTATTTTATCGGTTTCGCTTAAATTTTTCAGTCGGCCGTTTGCCCAATTACCAATTGGCACCATAACCGCCTTTTGATACATATTAAAATCTCGAGTTTTATTAAATTGGAGCATTCGTTCCCATGCATCGCGAAAACGATTTGGCCACTTACCCGGGTAGCAATTTTTTTTATGCCAGATGAATTCCTCTGTCCAAAGCCACCCTTGTCTTTTTAGAGCTAAAACAAGTTCCAAAACATACGCATTGCGTTCGCCGTTATCCGCTTTTTCTTTTATGTTTAAGATAAATGTTCCCGTTGGTTTCAAAACACGCAATAACTGTTCGCTTATTGGTAAAAACCACTCAACATATTTTTCTGGAGCAATACCACCGTAGGTATTTTTCCTTCTATCTGCGTATGGCGGAGAAGTTACAATCAAATCAATGACATCATCATCAATCGTTTGAAGTATTTCTCGCGAATCGCCGAGCAGTATTTTTGTTGTTATATCACGCATAGTTTAATTTTATCACCTTTATAAATACTTGTTTTGAAATTGTCAGTGTGGCTTCCCACAAAATATCTCTACAAGTTGCGGAATAAATTTTCCGAGATAGGGATGTAAACGATGAACATGCTTTGTCCGTTGATACTCCGGTAAGTCATTCTCGCGCCAATTCAAATTTAGGGTTCCAAGTGGGGTTTCTGGTCTTACACCCGCAAAATCAGTCAGTGGTTGCTGATTATACTGCTTAGCTATTTTTTGCGCGATGGTGTTATCGTACATAGTTTCAATACTTTGATATCATTACTTGTGTTATACTGATTACAATACTATGATAGCAAAATTATTTACTTCTTTCAATCCCGAAAAGAAAAGCCCGCTTTTGGCCTTACTGAATTCAAAACGGCTTGAAATTTCCCCGAAAAACGGCTGGCGAGCCCGCGTAGCGGGCGAGCCAATGACTTCATTTCCTAACTGGCGGTCGTTTTTGATTGATGTTCGAACTTTCTTTGAGCAAAACCCCCACTAAGGAAGCCAGCCCCGCCACCGCTCGCTCCGCTCGCCACACCACAGAAAAATACTCTTTGCTCTTTTCATTTTGCGCGCGCCGGATTTCTTTTTCTCCTAATGAAAAGAGTATTTTTCTGTGGTGTCCTGCCTTCCAAGTATTCAGGCAGGTGGCGGGACTGGCCTCATTTTGATTTGGCAAGAGAAAAGCGGAATTCCCCCCAAACCCCCCTTCCGCCACGCCCTCGCGGGGACGATTCTTTTTTTCGGCGGAATTTGATGCTGTGCCAATTTCATTGGCGCGCCACCTAGTTATTTATTTTTCTTCTACGCTTTCCGTCTCTATCGTCTTATCTTTACATTCTACCAATTTTTTATCAAAAAAATCAACGATGACTGGCTTGTCGCAACTTGATCCCTTGCCAACTACAATAGCACGAAAACGAGGCAAAATACTCATACTATCTAAATATTTCTGATTTATATACGCACCCATAAAGTTTTTTGATGTTTCATCAAATGATTGCAGAGCAATAATTGTATGACATTGATACAAGATAGTTTTTGTAACCAATGCTGTCCGTTGAGTGATAATTAAGTATCCTATATTGTGTTTTCTGCATTTAAGCACCATTTGAGATATACGGCTTACTTTTGGCTGTCCATAATCTTGTTTGCCAAATGAATTTTCTGGAATAAAATCGTACGCTTCTTCCATTACAATACATATTTTTTGTTCTTCGTTTTTTGTTTGGTATCCAATGACTTTTTCAATAAGCTCGGCAGTCATGTCACTTAGGTTAATTGTTCCTCCACCCTTATCTTTATCTTCGAGTTGCCAATCGACAGAAACAATACTTTTTGTTGCTTTGGAAAGATCAAATTCATTAGATTTTTGCTCCTCAACCAAACCAGAATTAATGTAGCTAGTAAGGGATTGCTTATTTTTTCTATCTACTTCGAATACTACAACTTTGTAGCCAGCAGAGGACATTTTTTCTAAAATTTGTGCAGCCATTCTCGATTTTCCGGTGCCAGTTTTTCCGATAATTGCAATATGATGACTTACACATTCTTCAAAATCTACAAAAATTGGATATGGCGAACGGGGAACGATTCCAACTTTATAACACTTTTCATTAGTGACTTTTATTTCTTCTGTCGCTGTTTCTATAAATACAGGAGCGTTTATACTTGGCACCCAGCCAGTATCAACAAATTTTTGCTTGTCATCTTGCCAGTAACCAATTTGTTGAGCGGTTATTATCTTCCCGCCCTTTTTGCTTTGGCCGTCAATATTTTCCGTGTCAGTTTCAACATTAATAATTTGATATTTTGTAGAGGTGTTATAAAAATTAACAGCAACCAAGTCCCCCTCTTTTAATTTTTTGTCTTCGTCAATCCCTTCAATCATTTTTATTTTTATAACATCAATATCTGAATTGGTATGTACAAATCCGATTATATTATTTTTGTTTTTGTATGCCTCTAAACCTGAAATTGCCTCTGGAATTTCAGCATTATTTTTGTAAACATAAATTTGCTTATTTATGTCATTTTCTTTTAATGAATTTAAACAATAAAATTGCAGGTATTTTTTATTTTCCGCCTCAAGATCGGAAATATACATTGCATAAGTTAGTTCCTTTTCGATGTGTGAATTTTTAATATCATCTATAACAACAATATCGCCCGATTGTAGAGTTGGTGATCCGGGCAATTGTTCAATATGAATAATATTGGGGTTTAATCTTTTAATAATTTTTCCGACTAATTTCGGCTGACTTTTATTTTTTATTTTCTCAAACAATGGGGCAATCAATTTTTTATCAATCGGCTCAATAAGAATTAACATGCCCCAAAAGATAATCAAAGATAAAATCGCCACTTGCTCTTTATTTATAAAAAAATTGTTTTCCAATGACGAAATAAAATAACTAAAAATCGAAAGAATAAAAACTATTGAAAACAACATTTTGGAACTACCCAAAAAACTTGATATTAGGTTTGCAGAATGAGCGATTTTTTGTGATAAAAAATTACGGTCTTTTTCCTCATCTATTAAAACAAAAGAGATGAAAGCTATCACGCCTATCAAAAGAGAATAAACGAGAAGGGGCCAATAAAGTAAAAATTTACCAACATTTTCAAGCATAGATAAGACGACAAAAAGAAGAAGGACATTAACTATTACATCCAACGGTTTAGTAAAATATTTTTCCGTAACAAAAATACCAAGCACGACCAATAACAAACCACTTGTAAACCAAATTTCGGCATCTTTAATAGCATCAGTAAAAATGTTATCAATAACAAAAAACTTGAGAGATAGCAGCGCTCCCGTAAAAACAAATAGATATATCAAGTTTTTTAGTTTATTCATAATTATAAGGTTGCCTCGTTAAGCGTTGCTTTTGCCTCAAGGCTATTAACAAATTTATCAATATCTGAAATTCTCACTTCCAAACCATCTTTTTTAATAAAATCAAAATAGCGCTCAGTATCAATAAACGATTTTGGTGAAATAAATACGGAATATGATTTTGTGCCTCTTTTTACATATTCTTCAAGGTGGCGATGTATAGAAAATGATTCTCTAATATGTTGTTGTGTTCCTGTTAGCAGAGTTACCTCAACCAAGACTGTGTCTCTATCCTCCAAACATTCAATATCAGGACTTCCACCAGAAGCAAAGCTCGTAGGCAATCCTTCGTCGTCGGACACAAAATTTGGCTTTACTATAACATTTGGTAGTTTTTTAAGAATAGCCAACGAAGTTAAAAACTCCAATCGCAAAGGCTGTTCAATAATTTTCAAAATGTCATCACTGGAAGATTTTTTCTGTGCCAAATTAAGAAGTTCGGTTTTAATTGAATCCCAAGCATAATGATTAACCCATTTTTCCAATTCTGCTTTTGTGGTTTTTACTGGTGCTTTAAATACGGTAAGCGTTGAGATTAAATCGCGATCAACTTGTCCGATATATTCAAAAAATTCTTTTTCCGTTTCAAATTCTTTGTAGGAAATATAATTTTTCAAAATATAATCCACAGTTGCAGATTCTTTTGAGTTTATATCTATAAAACGACCACCGCCACGCAAAGAAAGTAAGCCAGTTAAACGCATTTTTCGTATAAAATCGTCAGGATAATCACCGAGGATTGAATTATCATCTCTCTTTGTTTCGTTTAGTAATTCGTAGCAAAGATCTAAAACCACTTCGTTGCTCGGTGTATAACCATGTTTTTTGCGTAATTTTTTAATTTCTCGATATAAACTTTTAGCATCATCGTTTTGCCAACACAATAACAATGGTATTTCCGATCTGGATATACCAGCCCCCTTGTATGCCGGGTCATTATTCAAGAGTTTTATGGTTTGTATGAGTAGAATAAGCGGAACATTTTTATTTAAAACACGACGAAACGGGTTTTGGCGTTGATACTTTGCAAAGGCGTTAGCAAAAACCATTAACTCATTTTCTGGCTTTTCTTTGTCTAACAACATCTTCCCGCTTTCGGAAAATTTTATTTCTTCATTTTGCCAATACCAAACAAAGCCAAGTTCTTTGGCAATTTTAAACCAAGTATCGAATCTTGATGGCCATCCTTTTTCAAATCCTGCTTCTTTGTGACTTTGCGGGTTGTCAGAAAATACTTTTTCGGTTTCAGTTTCGTTTAATTCAATTTCATTCTTCCATTTATCTTTTACAGCTGAAGATACTTTCATGGGCTGGTATAATCCTTTTTGAATTAAGGATTTGGCAACTTTATCAATAATTTCATTTGTTAAAATTTCGCCGTCATATTCCGCAAGTACGGTCAAAAAGTCCTTCAATCGTTCAGGATTCCTCATCGTCGTCGTAAATAGTAGCGGTTTGTATTCGGATTGTCTTTTATTCATATGTTTAATAGTTAGTGATTAAAACTTCCTTAATCACCTTTTTGCTGTTGTTATGATAATTGATGTAATTGCTTTCAATTTCGTGTACCTTATATTTTTTCATCCATTCCAATAATAAATTATTCTTACTTCCGTTATAGTGAGTAACATTTGATAAGGCAAATTTAACACCCTTTTTGTCTAATACATCAATTATTTTTAATAAATCTGCTTCTGATTCTTGGCTCCATAATTTATTATATTCGCTTGCGGATATTAAGTATGGAGGGTCTAAGTACACAAAATCATTTTTTGAATATTTTTTGTCAGAAAAAAACTTTTTAAAATCTTTCGAGGTTATAGATATTTTTTTATCATGCACAAAGTCAAAGTAACCATTCAAAGCATTGACTACATTTTTATTAAAATCAACATTACCAACAGGTAAATTAAATTTCCCTCCGCCATTGAATCTTAGCATTCTATTAAATCCATAAATAAGTAGGATGTATAAAATCAAGGGGTCGTTTTTTTGATAATTATTTACGCTCATTCTTAATTTATCGTATCCTTCCTTATTAAATCTTGCGTAATAGGTTTTTTTAAACTCCTTTTTTAACGAATCGGGGACAATATCTTTTTTATATGAATGCGAAAGTTTATATTTGTGGATTATTTTTTCGGCATCCTTGAAAAACTTTTCTGAATTTTTTGAGCTGGCGATTAAAAGTTTTTGAATATTTATCAGATGTTTGTCTATATCATTGAGAAAATATTTTTTTGCCTCAATATTCAAAAATACCGTGCCACCGCCGACAAAAGGTTCATAAAAATTATTTATTTCTTTGGGAAATAAATTTATGAGTTGTTTCATCAGCTTATATTTATCGCCGACATAAAACAGGGGCGATCTTTTTATTTTATTGCTCATATTTTTGCTTTCGTTACGAACAGGTATTCCTTGTGATTATTGAAGTTGGTATTGCCTGCATTAAAATGTCTATAATTTTTTTCAAAAACTTTGGTTGGTCCTTTTTTCTGCAAAATCTGTTCAATCTCTTGGAGCGTGATTTTATTTTTTGAGGAATTACTTTTTGAATCGTAAGTGTTATTGTATGAAACGACCAAATATTTAGCATCAAGGTCTCTCACGAGTTCCGCAAATTTATCTTTGGCGTTAGCTCGGCAGTAGTCGCTCATATTTTCCGGGTCTGGTTTTAACGCAACCCCATGAAGCTTTGGTTTGTCCCACTTAGTTAATGTTTCAAGTACATGGTAAAATCTGCTGTATTGCCTTGAGTTGTAGGGTGGGTCAATGTAAACCACATCAGCATTTATTTTTTTTGCCAGATTGTTTGTATCTTCTTGAAAAATTGTTATTTCTTGCGTATCTATCGGATCAATCGGTTTCATAAAGAAGCTGTCATTTACAAACTCCTTTTTGAAATAAGCATCAAAATGCCCAACAGTGTTGGCGATTTTATCGGCAGTATAAAGCAACGAAGCGATTAATATATAATATTCTCGCTCGGTTAGGTTGTTTTTGTTTTCTTCTATGTTTTCACGAATGAATCCGATAATTTTTGCGGAATTTTTGCTAAAAAATTTACCGCCGAAATTTTTAGAAAAATAATTATCTTCCAAATCATCGCCATAAATATTATTATAACTCTTAATAATATTATCTATTTTGGTCTTATCCCAAGCTTCGTTTCCAAAGAATGCCCGATATATAGCGTAATTTGAATGAAGAAAGTCGTTTAATAAAACTTTTTCAAAGTGTTTGGTTGCAACCGCGGATACAACACCAGTTCCCGCAAAAATATCCGCAAATGAATTCCCGCTACATTCTTTGTTAATTATAGAAAAAATCCATTCGATTAGCTTATGTTTATTACCGATATATCTGCGATTGTGTAATTGAAGATGGTTTTCTTTTACTTGGGGGATGTAAAAATAATTTTCTTGGATTTTTTCGGCTGTTATATCATAAGATGGTCGTTCAGCTTCAAACATGGCAAAAAGAGTGCCTTGTATTCCGTCTGCAACATAATCAACACTTGCTTTTTGCTTATTTAGCTTTTCATAGAAACTACAATGATTGTTTTGAGAAATGATAATAAAATCAATAACAGGTATTCCCATTATTTCGCCAGCTTGTACTATCTTTTCAATAATTTGGTCGTCTTTTTCGCTTGGTGAAGAATCGCCCGAAGGGTGATTATGAACCAAAATAACGCTGGCGGCGTTTAACTCGGTTGCAGGATAAAAAATTTCTCTTGGATGTAGCAATGCTTTGTCCAGAAGGCCGACACTGATAATTTCTTTCTTCAATAAAGCATTTCTTGCGTTTAAATAAAGGCAAACCAAGTGTTCTTTTTTCTTATCTCTTAAATCGTAAGTAAGGGATAAAACATCTTGAGAATTTTTTATAACAATTTCGTTAGTTTTGTTTTCATCGTAAAATCTTTTTACCAATGATATTGCAGACGCTATTTGCAGGGCTTTTGCTTGTCCAATCCCCGAAATTTCCAAAAGATCATCAACGGTTATATTCAAAAAGTTTTTACCAAATTTTTTAATAATGTTTTCAGATAGTTGTCTAACATTTTTCCCCTTAATCCCGCTACCTAGAAGAATTGCCAAAAGATCACTTTTAGAAAGTGCGTCTGCCCCTTTTTGTAAAAATCTTTCTCTCGGGCGATCAATTTTTGGTATGTCCTTAATTTTTGGCATAGTTATTTTTTATAGATTTCTTCAAGAGTTTTGCCACTTTCCGTTTTCCATTTTTTCCAGCCACTCGTTGAATTACCCAAAATAATGTCAGATGCGGCGCTTGGACTATTGAAGACATAATCTTTAACAAAAATGTATAGATTATTCTCCCTCTTTTCGAGATATTTATTTAACAACAACTTTTCTATGATTTTCTGATTACGTTCAACCACTGCTTTCGAAATGTCAGATGAGGCAGTCGAATCCTTATAAACAACAAAGCCATCATTCGTCATGCGCCCTGTAGCAACGGCGTCTTTTCCTTTACAGGTAAAGAGAGGATCCGATATATTCTTTTGTTCCTTCGAAATTACTCCCTGCAATATTGGATATCCTAAAGCAGAAAGTAATAATTTTAGGTTTTCTAAAAATTCTTCCATCTCTGCAATATCTGCCTCGGATAAAGAAGGTAAAGACGATTCTACACCGTTTTCTAAATCAAATCTTTTTGCTTGAATTGCTAATGCTAAACACCTACTTTCAAGATATCTGACATGAGCTTTTGTTAAGTTGTTATCTTTACTTACAAACGCTACCGCGGTTTGCCAAAAGTCTTTTGAGCTATCGTGAGTAGATAATCTATTCCATAAATTTTCTGCCTCTCCAATATACGCAGTAGGCAAAAGTGCTTCTTCACTTTCTTTGCCCACCAGAAAATAAACAGCAGGTTTATTACATTCAGAGCGCTGTTTTATCTCTTTCAACTTATTTCTAGGAATGACAATCGCTTGGCCAACCCAATTACTCAATTCAACGGTTTTTAATCCGTTAGGTTCTCCATCAACTAAAAATATTTTTATAGTTTTTGCCATATTTCTACTTTATTAAATCATCAACGCCAACTTCAAGCGCCTTGGCGATCTTTTTTAATGTTTCAATCGTGGGGTTGTTTTGTTTTCCAGCTTCAATGTTAATAATCGTATTATTAGACACATCAGCAAGACGGGCTAACTTCTCTTGAGATAAGCCCGTTTTCTCTCTTAACCGTTTTACGGTTTTTGCTATGTTGTTTTTACTTGACTCTGACATAATTTATTAGTAATATTATATTGTAGTATCTTTATATATGAAAAATTCTATTTCCAACAATTTAATATTACCAAAATATTTGATATTAGTAAAGAAAAAAGGGAGTTCCTTGTCGTTGCCCGCGAATGGGTTGGGTGGGTCAAGGGCAACATCTCTTTTGGTGGCGCATTTTGCTTTGCAAAATACAGCATCAAATTCCGCCGAAAAAAAGAATCGTCCCCGCGAGGGCGTGGCGGAAGGGGGGTTTGGGGGGAATTCCGCTTTTCTCTTGCCAAATCAAAATGAGGCCAGTCCCGCCACCTGCCTGAATACTTGGAAGGCAGGACACCACAGAAAAATACTCTTTTCATTAGGAGAAAAAGAAATCCGGCGCGCGCAAAATGAAAAGAGCAAAGAGTATTTTTCTGTGGTGTGGCGAGCGGAGCGAGCGGTGGCGGGGCTGGCTTCCTTAGTGGGGGTTTTGCTCAAAGAAAGTTCGAACATCAATCAAAAACGACCGCCAAATCGTACTTTTTGCGAAATCATAAGAGATTGCCTCGGCGCTTCGCGCCTCGGCATGGTATTTTTCCGCTATAACCCAAGCATTTTTGAGGGGGAACGAAAGCGTCCGCTCGGCAATGCGGAAGTTCG
>Ga0210057_1010514_pt1 | contig 10453 bp, 10 predicted proteins | sample CryGeyCG2114_010_2_FD_183968 | JGI IMG/M metagenome (GOLD analysis project Ga0210057, IMG submission 183968) | Groundwater microbial communities from aquifer - Crystal Geyser CG10_big_fil_rev_8/21/14_0.10 (SPAdes) (version 2) | ecosystem: Environmental > Aquatic > Deep subsurface > Groundwater ...
TCTAAACGAGTATTAGTTGCTTGCACACCAGAGACAGAAGCTTCTAAATTAGATACTGTTTGAGCGGTTGCTTCGCTTTGTTCTCTTAGACCATCAATCTTAGTATTATTATTTTGTTTTGCTTCATCTAATATTGCTAGATATTCTTCTCTCAACTGTGTTATTGATTCTTCTAGAGATTGATTTATCTCATCACTAAATCTCTCTCTTTCACCTTTTGCTTCTTCCAATGAAGCTAAATATTGTGCTTTTAATTCTGCAATTTCATTATCTATTTCTTCTAAACGAGTATTAGTTGTTTGCACACCAGAGACAGAAGCTTCTAATCCAGATACTGTTTGAGCGGTTGCTTCGCTCTGTTCTCTTAGACCATCAATCTTAGTATTATATTCTTGTGTTGCCTCATTCAATTGCGTTTGATATTGTGCTAACTGTGCTCTTAATCCCTCTAGATATGAACTTATCTCATTTCTTAATCCTTGTTCTAATTGAGGGATAGATGATTCTAAGTTTGATAATCTTGAATTATATGCACTCATATTTCTATCCAATTGTTGGAGTGATTTTCGCAAACTATTTATATCTGAATTATTTGTTTCTAAATTTTCTGATATTCTTTCTAATCTTTCGTTAATCTTTGCTTCTAAACTTGCTTCTAAATAAATAAGTTCGTTGTTAATACCCTCTATACTATTCTTTAACCTCTCTCTTTCACTCTTTGATTCTTCCAATGAAGCAGAATATTGACTTCTCAATTCATCTAACTTTGATAATAATTCATTATCTCTTGCTTCAGATTGAACTATTCTCTCATCCATTCCATCAAAACAATCAAGATTGTCTTCAATAATCTCAATTCTATTATTCAAGAAATCTTGGACATCTCTTATATTCTCCAATCTGTTTTCATGATCCGTTCTTAGTTTTGCAATATCTAAAGATAACTTATCATTTCTTTCTTTGGATTGTGCTTCAGATTGAACTATTCTCTCATCCATTCCATCAAAACGATCAAGATTGTCTTCAATAGTCTCAATTCTATTGTCCAAGAAATCTTGTTCATTTTTTGTATCTCTCTTTAATTCAGAAAGCTTTTCAGAAGTATCAATAAATTCTATTTTCAGACTATCTAATCGTTTCTCATAATCTGTTCTTAATTCTGCAACTTCTTTATGATGATTTGCTCTTAGCTCTGCAATTCTATCATTAGTCCTCCAATCGTTTTGAAGTAAACCAAATCCTGCAAGAGTAAGAGCCAATCCTCCTGCAACTCTAGCTAAATAATTTGGTTTTCTTCTTCCTACTTCTCTTTCTATACTCTCACCTATTTCCCTTCTTATTCTCTTATCTCCCTCTCCTACAAATGAACCTAGTTCTTTTACAAATAAACTTACCTCTTCCTCAAGTGAATCTATTTCCCTTCTTGTTCCATCATCTCCCTCTTTTATCCTCTCATCTATCGATGCTACAAGTGAATTTATGTCTTCTCTTCTGATTCTCCTCTCTTTTCCTATTTCTTCTGCAACAACATCTTTTGCAATTGAAATTATTTCTTCTTCCATTTGATGAGCATTATTTAATCCGTCTTCTTCTAATCCATCTTTTCCCATTTTAAACAACCATTTCTTTTTGCATTTCTCTTTGCACTTTTCTTTGCAATTCTAATCTTTCCATATATTTCTCAAATCTATAAAAAGACCATTTATTTTCTAAACTAAATCTATTTTTTTTACCTAAACTAAGTTTTCTTCTTTTGTCCCATTCAAAACTCAAATTTTCTCTTATTCTAAATTTATCATCGTAAATATTAGGAACTATCTGATAAACAGATCCTCTCACCACAACATCCAAATCCATACAAACAAAAGTTCCAGGATTTGCTCCATCTCCTAAAGAAGTTCCTCTCACAAATAAATTTTTGCCAGATACAGAGATATAATCTTTATCTAAAACTTTCTCAGGATCTCTCTCTAATACAATTAATCCTTTAGATTTTTCTATATACTGATCTATCTCTCTTTGTGCTTGTGTAGGACTTCCATCTTCTTGGATATCTCTTGAATTTACTATGATATCTGGTCTTCTATTGAGTTCTTCCCATGCATCATCAATTAACAATTCTTCTGTTCTTGGGATATCAAATTTCCCTTCTTCATCTAGTCCTATATGACATCCAAAAAGATATAATGTTAATTCTCTAAGATTACGATAAGAAAGTACAGATAATTTATCTCCAAAAACATCTTTCATCTCTTTATAAGAATCACCGCTTCCAGTTGTAACAACAATATCTTCTCTTTCTGATATGTCTTTTCCTAATAAAATCTCCGAGATATCATTATAACATTGTTGTTGAGATTCGGTTTGTATTCCTCTCTGATTTATTCCATTTAAAATAATTGAGATATCTCTTTTTTGAACAACATCTTGAAGTAATGTTCTATATATATCTCTAACAACTTTAGGGTTAAATCTCCCACTTCCCAGATCAGCACAATAAATTATAGTCTTTGACATTCCCTAAATTCCCCCATTTAGTATGATTTAGTAATTGTTTATAAAGATTATGGGGGTTGTGAGTATATAAAGAATAAGAAGAAGAATAAATCATTTTCTTAGATATAACTCTCACATTCTATTTTTTAAACTAAAATAAAATCAATTTGATTTTAGAATGAACTAAAACAAAAAAAAGTTATTTTAGTTATTTGATATAATAGTTTATTTCCATATAGAAATATATTCAATATCCAAACAAATTGTTGTCTTAGTTATAATGTAATTGACTATATATCCAAGAAATAGTGTGAATTAATCAACTTTTCTTTTTTTAATATAATCTATTTCTCTAAATTGTTCTTTCATAAACTTACTCATACTGAATCCATGACTATCAATCATTGTTGCGATATGTTTCCCTCCCAACAAATGAGGTAAAAGAACATATGTAGCTCCTGATTCATATAATCTAAGAGCCTCATTCATCTGCTGTGCAATAACAATTATGATAGCTCTCTTATTCAGTTTTCTTATCTCATCAATCAAAAGTAAATTAGTTTCAATATTAGGGATAGTAGAAATAATCATCTTAGAATTTCTGAAATTAATATCATCCAATAATTCAATATCACTTGCATCTCCATATCTTGTATCAACTCCTTCTTTTGAAAGTTTAATAACAGTCTGTGGATTGAAATCAACAACAAGAGTTTTTTCTTTAGCTTTTTTGAGATAGTTCAGTATATCAGATCCAACTCTATTATGCCCAAGAAGAATTACACTATAATCTTTATCTTTATGATATGTATGCTCATCCACTCTCTTTCCTTTTCTTTCAAATATAGATAATGATTTAGATAGAAATCTATAAATATTCTCAGAATACATTATGAAATATGTAGAACCTGCAATAGTTATCAAACCAACAACGGTGATTAAAGAAAGTATATCTCTTGAGATGTGTCCAAGATTTACCCCTAGAGCTATCAATATAAAAGAAAATTCACTTATCTGTGCAATTGCAGAAGAAACTAGAAAACTATTTCTTTTAGAATATCCTAGTAATCCCATTAAGATCATAACAATAATAGGTGCACCTATCAGAACAAGAATTGAATATATTATTATGGGGGATATAAATAGTGTTATATTAGAGAATTGCATTTGTGTTCCTAAGAAAACAAAAAATATTATAAGGAAGAAATCTCTTAAAGGTTTAACTCTTGAGGTTATCTGATAATGTGCAGGATTCATAGATAATGTAACTCCTGCTAATAATGCTCCTATCTCTATTGAAAATCCTGCATATTCAAACAGTGCCGCGAGTGCAAAACACCAACCCAAAGATGTAACAAAGAGAAATTCCTGAGATTTTGTAACAAAGTTTTGCAATTTTGGGAACACAATATAACTGAAGAAAAATACAATAATTAATAATCCTACTCCTTTAATCAATGTATTAATTGCAATATCTGTAAAACTTCCACCATCTAATGAAGTTAAAACCATCAATAATAAAACTACAACTAAGTCTTGTACTAATAAAAACCCAACTGTGATTTTACCATACAAACTCTCAATATCATTTTTATCGGAAAGTAGTTTCATTATTATAATAGTACTGCTGAAAGTGAGAGCTATTGAGATGTAAGAAGAAGTTAATAAATCAAATCCTAAAAAATAACCTATAATTAAACCGCCAAAGAAAGTAAAGATAACCTGACCAAGTCCAGTATATAATGATACCGTCCCCACATCTTTAATGAATTTAGGATTGAGATGCAACCCGACCAAGAATAACAAGAATGCAATCCCTATATGAGAGAATGTTTCTAAAGTTTCTCCTGTGCTTGATAAATTAAGAATCAATGGACTTGCAATAATTCCTGCTAAGATATATCCTATAATCAAAGGCTGTCTTATTAATCTCATTATGATTGAGATAAATGCAACTAATACTATGATTATACTCAATTCCAGAAAAACATCTCCTACCACCATCTTTATTGTTTGTTTTATTATATTTACTCACACATGTATTTAAATTTATAGGGATTGTTGAAAAAATGTAGTATAATCTATTTTAAGCACAATCAACATAAATTGTTTTTTTAGATTATAATTCATATTCTATTTTAAATTAAAAAATTAGGGAGTTTCCATAAAATAGATAGGAATGTTTTATAACTTCAGTAAGAGAAGAAAATAAAAAAGAATTAGAAGATAATCTCAAAGAAGTTATAAAAAGAAGATAACAAAACCCATCAAAAACACTTATAAACTCAGACTTTGCAAATAATTAAATGGTAAAAGAAGTTAATTTCAAAGTTAGCAAAGAAATAGAAGAACTTAGTAATGAAATTTTTGAGTTCAATAAAATGTTTGGAGATTATTCTAGGTTAACATATAATCCATACGCTTACGAACTTATATTAAAAGAAATAACAAATGTCAAAGAAAAAGCAATAACTCTAGAAAAAGATAGCAGTTCAAAAAATGAATTTGATAAATTAGTTATAAAACATATTTTATCTTGTATTAACACTCAAGAAATGTTTGCAGACTACTTTTCCAATCCAAAAACTAAGTATACTATAAAAGAATTAATAGATAAAATAAATGGAGAAGGAACTTATGATTATGTTGAGAATACAGTAAAAGAATATCCATTTAAAGAGCAATGGGACAGAGCGCATTCTACAAAACATATTAGATTAAATGTTGTGAGAAACGATACTCCAGAAGCAAGAGGGATGATAGAATCAATGATTCCAAACTTCAAGCAGGAAATGTTAACGCTTGGGAAACAGCTAGGGTTTATCCCAGAAAATTATGATTTTGAATTTATTTTATTACCTCCATTTGGAAATCCAAGAAGCAATTTCAGAATAGAAGTTAACAGATTAGAACTAAATCCATTAAGTTTTATCTGTCTTAAAGAAGGGGATAGTTATAGGATCCAACCTGCACATGCTTATCTTGAGACTGCTCACGAATTATTAGGACATGGAGGACATAATCAATTCTCATTACGTTTACCTAAGTGTTTACATCTTGGGGGGATGAATATTGCAAACCTTTCCTCAAAAGCAGTCGCAGAAGGAGTTGCTCTGGATAGAGAGAGTTGGGGATTAGAACATGTCAAAAAGATAAAAGAGAGTATAAAATTGGATGATAATGAATTAAATGCAGTTCTTATTAATCACAAAATCAAAGTTGCAGAATCCACATGGTATCCTTTCTACACAATTTTGAAGGAAAGAGAGTTAATAGAAAAAGAAGAAGTTAATGGAGAAGATAAAGGGTTTAATGTGCAAAAGTATATGGAACAGAAAGGATTCCCATATTATTTTTATAGAGATACACGATGGCAATCTGATATGCATATAACACAAGCAGTTATGGAGTTAGGATATATTGCAGGAGTTAGGCTTGTGAATAAAGTTAGGGAGAAAATAAAGAAAGAGTTTGGAAATGAATTTGTAAATAAGGAACAAGTCTTGATAAACAAAGCTCTTGCAATGGGAAACTGGAGTTGTGAAGTTTACGAAGAGTTCGTTATTTGGTATCTTAAGGAAGTTGTTGGTAGTGGAAGTAAATAATCACTCTAACCTATCTCATTTTCAAAGAATGGAACAATAAAAATTATTCTATTTCGCATTTTTCCAGATAAGATTAAAATATTCAGTCTGTGCTTTAGTTATCTGTTTATTTTCAATCCTTACTGCAAAATATGGTTCTTTCCATACAAGAAAGACAACTTTATTACCATAAATAAGTGTTGTTACTGGAGAAAGTAATTTCTGGTCTATGTATCTATACTCTCCTTTTTTTAGTTTCTTAAATTTTGCATTTTTATCTATTATTGCGTACTCTTTGGCATTAAATTGATCTAGTTTTAATATCGCCTGATCATTAAAATATCCTAAGATTTCTTCATATTCTTTCCTGAAACTACCTATTCCTCTGTATTCTTTTGCATTTTTAATAATGTCTTTACATACAGATTTTAATCCTTCAAGTCCATAGAATAATTCACACTTCACCAATTCTGGGGTTTGACTGGAGATCTTATTTAATTCAGGGAGTATGTTCTCTAATGAAGTGTATTTGTCCCTGAAGTAAACCATTAATTTTTCTGGAGTTAAAGCGCTAAAATGCTTTGAGTTATTTTTGATATATAAGGAAACAATACCTTTTACAATAAGCTTTTCGAGTAAATCGTATGTAGTTGTTCTGTCAATACTAATATCTTTTGAAATCTTAAGTGCTGGGGAATCACCCAATCTTAATAGTGCGAGATAGATTTTTATCTCTCTTTCATCAAACCCAAGATCTTTCAAAATCTCTGATACTTTGCTCATAAATTTGGATTGGAGATACATTATTTAAATGTTGTGGAAATTCTACAACATAGTTATATATTATTCACATTTTTTCACTATAACATGACCTCAAATGACAATAGGCTGTTGGATCTTGTAACGAATGTAAGATTAGCTTATAATATAATGAAAGACGAAGGTAGAATAAACGGAAGAGAAGATTATTATCAAGGGAGGTTGGATGCTTATCAAGTTGTGACTGAAAATATAAGAGAAAAACTTAGACTTACCGAAGCAGAATTTAAAACAATACTAGATGAACGGTTTGCATTTAGAATTATGTCAAAATTGATACCAACAAGCACATTAAATGAAAATGAAGAATGGGTAAAATATGAGAATGGAAGATATGTAATAACTTGTAAAAATGGTAGAATTATAAATGTTGAAGAAGATTATGAGTATAATCGGAGATTGCGTGAAAAGTAGGGGTACTCTTTATTGTTTTTCAAATCCACCAATATCCTAGCGATTCAATATTCTCTTAAAATCTATTAATATGTTTTAGGTTATTGAATATGAGCTCTTCAACAAAATATAATAAATGAAATTGCGGAAAAAGAAGAAATTAGTTGGATTGTTGTAGAGAAAGATTATTTTCTAACTCTGCTTATTGAGGGAATTTCAAACAATGATTTTCTTCAAACAAATCTTGTTTAACTTAGATTAATAATTTCAAAAATTCATCTGGATGAAGAACTTTAATTCTACGATACTCTTTCAATACCAATAAATGTTTATCCTGACTTACAATATATTCTGCTTTTCCTTCTAAAGCAGCTTCTACAAATTTATTATCATCAATATCTATAACAACATTAACTTTTTCAGTAGGAATAACAATAATTGATTTTTCTAATATTAAACTTTCCCACCATGAAATATCATCAGGTTCAAGTGGAACCTTAAAATTCATCAAAATTCTTATCAATTCTTCAATTATTGGCAAAGAAGAAACCAATTCAAAGTCATTATTCATCCATACTCTTAGAACTTTTTCTGATGAACCGCTCCAATGAATGCCAGAAACAAAAACATTAGTATCTAACACAACCCTCATTTTGCTCGTACTATTTTTATTGCATCTTGCAAATCTTTCTCAATCAAACCATGTTTTTTTGCATGAGCATGACCTTTCTTCATCATTTTATCAAAATCTTTCATGTTTGGAGCACTTAATTTTTTAAGTACAAGCATATCTCTTCTTTGGAGTACCATAAACTTATCTCCTTTATGAATACTCATCTCATCTCTGAATGGTTGAGGTATCACTAATTGCCCTCTTTCCCCGATTTTCGTAATTTCAAATTCCATATTTATCACCAATTCATATTAATATGATTCTCATATTTAAACCTTTTGGAAAATCGTTATTGAAAAAGATAGATCCTTAACGAATAAATAAATGTTCCTATTATTCACAAAATGTTTATTTTTTATAAACTTTTAATGTTAAATTGAGTGTGTTTTTGCTTTGATTTTTTACAGTGTAAAATCCAACAAATCTATTGATTTCTTTTCGGAGGATTTAAATAGAACAAAAGCATAAATAAACATATGGTAACAACTACTAATGTAGATATATATGAATTAAGAATAGAGCCAGCCATACTAAAGAAATCAGATGGTTCTTATCATAATCTGCGTACTTGTAATGATACCAACATTTTAGGAAAGTTAGAAAGATTACTTTCAAGGGTCGCAGAAGAAAAAGGAGAAAAATGTGTTATTGTTCCTTGGATAAGTCCTCCAACAGGTCGTATTGTTGGTTATGGAATTTACACGCTTCATGAAGCAGAAAAAATCAGGGGACTAAGTGAATCAGAACAATGGGGATTCCCTCTTTTCGGAAGATTGTATACATATGAGTTAGTTAAAACGTATTTAAGTAATATTTAGATACATATCTATAAATGCGTTGTTTACCAATTTTTCTTGTCTATTAAATGCCACATTTTGTGATTGAAGTAAGATTCTTAATCTTTCAGCATTCTTATCTATTAATGTTACAATTAAGTGGTCAAGCTCTGTAACAGTTATTTCTTCTACGTGTCTGAATCCTTGTTTCTTATGATTTTCTTTTGAACTTAAAGTGACTAGTGGGATATCCCACGAACCACTTATCGCATCTATATTGATAACAGGCTTTCCATGAAAATTCCTAATATTTCCATTATCATTGATTTCATACATGAAAACATATCTTCTCAACAAATGTAAAACTTCATCAACTTCTCTTTGATGAAATAGCTCAATTCCAAGATCATATTGTTTTCCCTCAACAACAACAAGTCCTCTATGTTTTTTCAAATTTTCTGCGTTGAGGACTATTCCAAATTGATCATAAAATATTAACCCTGTTGGGTTTTCTTCCCAGTCACCAACTTTATACACTGCAACACAATCTACAATCGAATTTGTTATTTTTTCAATTATTTGTGCAGGACCAAACTTTGATAATTTATCTGTAAGCTCTTCTAAGTGTGGCAAAGGTTTACCTGTTTCATCAAAACTCAAATCTGAATGCAAATAGTTAACAATAAAAGGAGCATTTGTTTCTGACTTATGTCTGTAAACATTATAACCTGTTATGATTCTTTCTGCAATTATTGGAAAAAATAATTGCCTGCTTTTTTCAAGAGCTTCTGGATCAAATTGGGTTGGCATGCTTCTCTTAATCCCTTCTTTTATTTAAATCTTTTGTTTAGTTATTACTATAAAGTAATTATTATACCTCTTGTTTTTTATTTACAATCTGTCGTACTCTTTTTATTGCATCTGAACACTTTTCTTTACGAAAGCTTTAAAGATATAGTCTCTCATAATTACTTTATGGGTAATAATAATAGATTACATATTAATAAAGGTTTCAGGAAAGGTTTAGGTAATCTTGGTTCTGAACTTTTGTCTGTGTTAAGTTCTGAGCATAAAGAAGTATTTACTATTAATGATGCTAAGAAGATTCTTACTAAGAAGAAAAGTAATGTTCCAAAATTGCTTTATGATTTAGCAGTTAACAAATGGATTGTTAAAATTGAGAGAGGCAAATATCTTATTTTACCTTTAGAAGCAGGTTTACGTCCAAAATATAGAACTCATCCGTTTGTTATCGCTGAAAATATTATTTCACCATATTATATTGGTTTTTTATCGGCTTTAAATTATCATGGTATTACTGAACAGCCAAGTCCTAATATTTTTATTGTTACAACTAAAAAAAGGAAAAGACTTGTTTTTCAGTCTGAAGAATATGTTTTTGTTTGTTTAGCTGAAAAACGTTTTTTGGGTTTTAATGAAGAATGGATTAATAATACTAAGTTCAATATAAGTGATAAAGAAAAGACTGTTGTTGATTGTCTTTTTATTCCAGACTATTGTGGAGGTTTGACAGAAGTTGTGAAAGCATTTAGAGAAAAATTAGACTATGACAAACTTTATGATTACTTGAATTTGCCCTGATTTTTATACACAACACTTTAATATTTTCTTATCTACCGCTTTCATAATCTTTTCTTGTTCTTTGGTTAATGTTACTGTTTTTGTAAATTCTTCTTTAAGTCTTTTATTTT
>Ga0210057_1010516_pt1 | contig 10452 bp, 11 predicted proteins | sample CryGeyCG2114_010_2_FD_183968 | JGI IMG/M metagenome (GOLD analysis project Ga0210057, IMG submission 183968) | Groundwater microbial communities from aquifer - Crystal Geyser CG10_big_fil_rev_8/21/14_0.10 (SPAdes) (version 2) | ecosystem: Environmental > Aquatic > Deep subsurface > Groundwater ...
GGCTTTGGCAGGCGGGATGCCTCAGCGATTTTTGCGCGCTACGCCGCAAAAATCGCTGAGGCATTCGGCACGGATGTGGCGTTTTATATGACACAAAACGAACCTCTCGTATGGCTCGGTGAACACGGGAAGATTCTCGGCGCGTCGCCCGGCATCTGGCCAAACCCATTCGCTTATCTGTACTATTTTCACCAACTCGTCCGCGCGCACCGCGCGGCGTACGAGGCGATAAAAAAGGCCGCCCCGCACGCTCACATCGGCGTTGCCAAACATCAATTTTCAGCGGTCGGGAAGGGGCTATTCGGTTCTTTCGTCGCCACGCTCTTTCGCTGGTTTTGGAACCGCCGTTTCTTAAACGCCATTCGAAATTATCAAGATTTTATCGGCATCCAATTTTACCAGCGCCTCTTCTTCTGGCAGTCAAAAAAAGAGGACGCTGCTGAACAAAAATCGGACATTGGCTGGCAGCTTCACCCTGAGGATATCTATGACGTGCTCATTGAGGCGAAACGCTACGGCGTGCCGCTCTATGTCAGCGAAGCAGGTATCGCGGACGCCAAAGACCAGTGGCGCACGCAGTATATTGAAGGATTGGTGCGAGGGACACAACGCGCAATCGTTGACGGTGCAGACGTGCGCGGCTTCTTCTATTGGTCGCTTCTTGACAATTACGAGTTCAAAGAGGGTTTTTCAATGAAATTCGGCCTCGTGCATGTAGACCACGAGGGCGACCAAAAACGCACCGTTCGCGAAAGCGCTCGCCGGTATGCAGACATCATCCGTGCTAATTAATGGTGTGTGAGAGCGTACAAAACATGATTCAAATAAAACCATATCCTTTTGTCTATAAATTTTTCGACACCTTACTTATCCCCGCAATGTATCTCATTTCAGGTGTCTGGAATGAAGCACCGCAGGAGACGCATCATTGGAATCTGCAAAACATTCCACTTGAGCAAAAAAATGACATCAAACCCGACCTCGGCGTCTCTCTTGAGGGAACCTACAGCGGATTTTTAGGAAAGAGTCACGGCGGCATTCTTTTTCATTTCCCGTTTATCGGCGGATGGAAAGAGTATGTGGTGCTTGAGGCTATCACGCAGGGTCCGTGGCATCTCGGCTGGTTTATTGATGGTTTGAAAAAGGATTATTTTCAATATAGTCGCCTGACGCTCCTTAAGTCGCGCGTGCGCGCTTTGAAACCACCCATCGACACCACGACACTATTTTTTGCACTCAACGAAGGCGGAGAACAGATCCCACTCTCGTTTGTCGGAGATGGGAACATTGGCAACAATGGTCCATTCAAAAACACTCGTTTGCTATAACGTATGTCCATATGGTCGACGTCCAACGTCGACCACATATTGAAAACACTTGTGAATTTAGATGTCCGACATCAAGAGAGTTGTGCTTGGGCATACGGGGATTTTGTTGTTGTAAATATGTACCTATAGGTACATATTTACAACAATCAAACTTCGGCGGGTGGTGCGGGGAAGAGAGAGGAAAGAACCAAAAACTAGGACATCAGATGTCCTAGTTTTCAGGATGTTCCAGTTTTCATCATCTGTTTCGGTATGGTGCACTCCAAAGGCGAATTCAAACGGGGGATTGACAAAAATTTGACTGGTATACTCAATAGCATGACATGGATTATTCTTGCGATAGTCGCACAAGCCATCAGCGCGCTCACGGTGTTCATTGACAAATTCGTGTTGGTTTCAAAGGAGGGCATCAAAAGCCCTGCGGCATTCGCCTTTTACACCGCGATGCTCTCGGGGCTCGTTCTCATCCTCGTGCCGTTCGGCGTCGTGTCCATGCCGAGCTATGACGTGCTCTTTTTTGCGGTAGTATCGGGAATGGTATATATCGCGGCGCTCCTCTTTCTCTACCGCGTGCTCCAGGAACTTGTGGTTACCGATGTGATTCCGGTAACGGCATCGGTTGGCGCGCTCACCACCGGCACGCTTGCCGCATTTCTTCTTGCGAAGGACTTGCCGCTCTCGTTCATTCCGGCGTTCCTTCTGCTCTCCGTCGGCACCTTCCTCATTTACTGTTTCTGTTTTTCGCGGAAGCTCTTTCTAATGACGGTCATCGCGGGCGTTCTGCTCGGCGTCTCCTCATTCGTTTCAAAACTCGTTTTTGACGCGGCGGACACATTTTTGAACGGTCTCTTCTGGCTCCTCATTATGAATGTGGTGGTTGCGCTTGTCGTGCTTGCGCCCGCGCGCTTCTTTGCCATTCGCACGTCGCTTTCCGGCTCTTCATCAGATGTAAAGTGGCTCGCGCTTCTTTCAAAATCACTCGGTGGCGCCGCGTTTTTCCTAAGCGCCACCGCCATCAGTTTGGGGAGTGTTACCATCGTGAATGCCTTGGGCGGATTGCAACTCGTGTTCCTTTTCATTTTCGTTCCGCTTTTCGCCCGCCGCGTTCCCGATGTGTTCAAACAGGAGTTCGCCAAAGAATCAATCATATTGAAACTCCTCGGCACGCTGTCCATTATTGTGGGGCTCGCCGTTCTCTTCATCTTTCAGTAGCGTATGCCGAAGGCGCTTTTCACACTCATCGCAGTTGTTATTGTCGTCTCCGGCGTGTTCACCTCCCTCGCGAACATTCCCATTCCCGCGCCGGAAGATATTGTCTATGGCGTTACCTTCAGTAAGTTTCGCTCCGATGAATTGAGAATTGACTGGAAAGAGGCGTACGATGCCCTGCTTGATGACTTAAACATCAAGCGCTTTCGCCTGGTGGCGCACTGGCAAATGGTTGAGCCGAAAGAAGGCGAGTATAACTTTGACGAACTTGACTACCAAATACGCGGCGCGGAAGAGCATACTGCGAAAGTTATTTTAGGAATTGGGCGGCGCCTCCCCAGCTGGCCGGAGTGCCATGAGCCGGAGTGGATAAAAAAGTATTCCTTTGAAGACCAAAAGGGGCATATCAGAGAATACATCACGGCGGTGGTTGAACGGTATAAAGATTCGTCCGCACTCGGGCGCTGGCAGGTTGAGAATGAGCCGTTTATTATCGGTTTTGCCATCGGCCAATGCGGGGCGCTTGATATTGATTTTCTTGAAGAAGAAATCGCGTTGGTCAAAAAACTTGACCCGTTGCACCCCGTGCTGTTAACCGGAAGCGGGGAGTTGGGGCTTTGGAACAACACATGGGAACGGGGAGATGAGTTCGGCACCACCATATATAGAACAGTGTGGAACCGCGACCTCAACTCATTCATCACTTATCCGACCACACCGGCGTTTTTCCGCGCAAAAAGAAAATTTACCGAACTTGCCACGGGGCGGAAAAAGCCGGCGATTATCGCCGAGCTCGCCGCCGAACCGTGGGTTATCAATGCTGTGGTGGACACTCCGCTTGACGAACAACTCAAACGGATGAATCTCGCGAAGTTAAACGACACGATTGCGTTTGCCGAGCGCACGGGCTTTGACGAGCAGTATCTTTGGGGCGCCGAGTGGTGGTATTATCTTAAAGAGGTGCAAGGGCGGGACGATGTGTGGAACCGCATGAAAAAACTTTTCAACTATGACAAATGACGCAGTACAAATAGTGTTTGATATCGGAGGAACAAAAACGCGAATTGCGAAGGTCGTGGGAGGCGCGCTTGACGATATACAAAAATTCCCCACGCCGCCGAATCCCGAGGAGGGGTTACGCACGCTTGCCGAGTTTGCGAAGAAAATATGCGGAAGTGCCCGCATCAGCGCCCTGTGCGGGGACATCTCCGGCATTGTGAAGGACGGCGTGATATGCCTCGCTCCGCACTTGCCGGAGTGGAACGGTACGGCGATTGCGGCGACGTTACAGAAACACGCCGGCGGCGCGCCGGTAACGCTTTTTAACGACGGAGAACTGGTGGCGCTCGGTGAATATTTTTACGGCGCGGGGAAGGGAAGCACTTTCATGCTGTATGTGACGGTTTCAACCGGCGTGGGCGGCGCTTTTATCGTGGAAGGCGAGGTGCGCCGTGGCATGTACAATGCGGAGTTCGGACACCAGATTATTGACAACGGCACGGAACTTGAAGCGCTGGTGTCCGGCACCGCGATTGAGAAAAAGTACGGCATATCGCCGAAAGATTTTAACGATGCAAAGGCGCTCGCGGAATTGGCGGACACGCTTGCCGTGGGGCTCTACAACACCACACTCCACCTCTTCCCCGAGACCATCGTGCTTGGCGGTTCAATGATTGTGGGCGGCAACGCCATTCCGCTCGCACGCGTTGAAAAAACATTCAACGCCATGGTAAAAAAATACTATCCGACCGCGCCCGTTCTCCGCGCGGCAACACTTGATAGCGAAGGCGGCCTGTACGGCGGCATGGGCTATTTGCAAGCGCATTGATTCATAGAGGCAGTAGAGATAGACATGCAATGAAATTTCTTGATGAAATCACCGAAGAGAGTTTGGACATACGACCGGCCGAGGAGATTTTGGGGAGAAGTTTTACACTCCGCAAATCCGCACGGAGTGTCGTACTGAACGAAAAGGGCGAATTCTCAATTCAATTCGTGGGAAAAAAGAATTACTACAAACTCCCCGGCGGCGGAGTGGAGGTTGATGAAACCATAGAGGGGGCGCTTCGGCGGGAAATACAAGAAGAGGTGGGCTGTGCCATTGCAATAGAAAAAGAACTGGGCATCACCATTGAATACCGCACCCGGCATAACCTTCTGCACATTTCATACGGATTTCTCGCCCGCGTGCAAGGTGAAATCGGCGAGTCGGCGTATGAGCGGGGAGAGGTGGACGAAGGACTCACGTCCTTATGGTTTCCTCCCGAAAAGGCCGTCGCTCTCATTAACCCGAGCCAACCCGTTGATGATTATCAGGGGAAGTTTATCGTCCGGCGCGAATACGCTTTCCTCACCGAAGCGATTCGTATGTTGATGTAGTTCCGGGAAAATCGTTATGAAAATCAGGGAAAACCCAACAACAAATCAGACATCGGATGTCTGATTTGTTGTTGGGTTTTCCCGTAAGGACCCGTGTGCAAGGACTCCCCTCATACATACACTCCGTGTGCAAGGACTCCCCTCATACATACAAAACGAAGGGGGGTATTTCTTTTCTTCTAACGAGAATCGCGGGTTTGACTCGCTTTGCCATACGGTGTTTACTGCCTTGTATATGGCAGGGCAGGAGAATACGCAGGTGATGACTCCACCATTCATGCGATTTTTTTTGGACAAGGCCTCCTTTCTCTTTCCCGTTGCGCTTGTTGCCGTCGGTATTGCGTCACCTGAAGCGCTCGCGGTTGAGACGGATATTGATTCGGCAGGCGATGGTACGGGCGACGTTTCCGAAGAGGATACGAACGAGCACGAGCACCACTATGTCATCGAGTATTTCAACGGACGCACGAGAGGCGGTAGGATGGTCACTATCTATCAGTGTCTCTGCGGCGCGAAGCAATACAATTACTACGCGTGAAATCTGTACATTACGCACACACTATTTCATTTTCGGAACTCGCATAAAGAAAGCGGGGTTCTAACGGCGATGAGTGTAAAAAGTGTAAAAAAGTTTTCCACATGACGCGGTTTTGAAACAAAAAATCCTGCTATAGTGTTTCCAGGGTCCAGTACTTAACATCCTAACGCCACAGTATATGCATGACACACAAGCGCGCCTCCTCACCCTTGCGCGGCAGAACAAGAACCTCGGCAAGCAGAGCCTCCGGCAGATCGCGAAGTTCATTGACGCGGAAGGAAAGCCGCAGGTGGTGAAGTATCACCTGCGCAAACTTGAAGAGTCGGGGCTGATTCAAATGAATCTGGCACGGGGCGTTATCAAACCCGTTAAGAAAGGCGTCGCGGACAAAGTAAAAAATCTTTTCTATTCGCTTCCCATCGTGGGCTCGGCAAACTGCGGTCCGGCAACGGTGTTTGCGGATGAGCGGATAGAGGGATATCTGAAGGTCTCCACAAAACTCCTGCCGAAGCGGAAAGACGGTTTATATGTGCTGATTGCGGACGGACCCTCTATGAACAGAGCCGTGATTCATGACGGTGAGACCATTGAAGACGGCGACTTTGTAGTGATAGACAGCGCATATCAAACGCCAAAAAATAAAGACATCGTAGTTGCCGTCATAGACGGTATGGCAACCATCAAGCGCTATAGGGAGGACAAAAAAAATAATCGCATAGCGCTTGAAGCGGAATCAACCGAAAACTACCTTCCCATTTTTCTCCACGAAAACGATGACTTTTCCGTCAGCGGAAAAGTCATCGGAGTAATTAAAAAGTAACTATTTCAGGTATAATCATCCCATGAACCCGGTTTTTGAAAGCCCCGGTGTTTCTCAAGAGATATACACAACAAACACTCTACCGCTCAACAGCATCATTTTCAGAGATGCTGTTGGGTGGTTCCGTTTTTGCTATGTTACGCTTTGCGCGAAGTGGAAACTGGAGTACGAGAGGTAGCCGGTAATCAGAACGCCAACCCACGAGAGCCAGCCTGGGGCGTAGAACGAGCCGATAACAATATCCCAGCCGAAGGCGAGGCGAAGCAGGTGCGCGAGCGACACCACACCGAACACCACGCCGGCCAGCACCAGTAAGTTTCTCTCTTTTGGCGACTGTATGGGCAGGTTGATGTGCCAGCCGAAGTGCACGAGCACGATGAGCATTGCCACGTCAAAAACGGCAATCGGCAATACGGATGTTGCGGGGAAGGTGATTCCCAGAATCTCAAGCGGGAAGTAACCGGTTATACCAAGCCATATAACAGCGAGGAGGTCGGCAAGTACAAGTCCGGCGGCGAACTTGGCGACGCCCCGTAATTTTTTATGATGATGATGCATAGGGGGGTTATGTTGCTCTGTTAATACATCTTTAGTATGCGCTCTTGGGCGCCCCTTTCAACCTAAGCGTGGTGTATAAATATTCACCTCGCGCCGCATCATTTTTTAGCGCTCCGTTATATTTTTTTGATTGACTGCCGGTGCGCACCGATTGCAACCGGATATTCGCCGGTGAAACACGAGGTGCAAAAACGCTCTTTCGGCAACCCCGTTGCCCGTATCGCCCCGTCAAGGGAAAGAAAATAGAGCCGGTCAACGCCGAGATATGCCCGCATTTCTTCCACGGATTTATGCGCCGCGAGCAAATGCTCCTGCTTTTGGATATCAATGCCGTAGAAATCGGGATACTTGACCGGCGGCGAACTAATCAGAAATGTTATCTCTCGTGCACCGACTCCATACATCATGGCGATAATCGCGCGCGATGTCGTGCCGCGGACGATTGAATCGTCAATCAAGACGACGTGTTTGCCGCGGATAACTTCCGGAATGGGAGTCAGTTTCATTTTCACATTTTGCTCGCGGGTTTTTTGCGCCGGCTGGATAAACGTGCGGTGAATGTAGCGGTTCTTGGTGAGTCCCACTTCGTACGGAATGCCGGTTTCGCGGGCGTAGCCGATGGCAACGGGAATGGATGTTTCGGGGACGGGAATGACCACATCGGCGCTGACGAGGAATTCGCGAGCAAGCTCAATGCCGAAATTTTTCCGCACCCCATACACCGATTTTCCCATCAGAGTGCTGTCGGGCCGCGCGAAGTAGACGAACTCAAACAGGTCAAGGCGCTCCGACCCCTCTTCAATCTGCACACTGCGCATACCCTTCGCATCAACGACCACCATTTCGCCCGGGCGCACATCCCGCACATACGCAGCTTCCGTCGGGCCAAAAGCGCAGGTTTCAGACGCGAACACCACCCCATCCTTGATTGCGCCGATTGAAAGCGGGCGAATGCCGTTTGAATCTCTCACGGCGATGAGCGTGTCTTTGTCCATTACCAAAAGAGAAAAAACCCCCGTCATCAGGGGGTATGTTTTTTGCACAGCTTCTTCAAGCGAGTCGCCGCCGCGAACACGCGTCGCGATGGCGTGCAAAATCTTTCGCGAGTCATTCAGATGGGTATGCGGTATGGCGTGTTCGTCCAAGAATGTTTCCAGTTTTTTTGTTTCAGGAAGATTTCCGTTGTGCGCAAGCGCGATTCCGACATCCTCTACAATCGCCGGCTGCGCGTTCTCTATATCCGAATTGCCGCTCGTTGAATAACGGTTGTGGCCGACGGCAATATGACCCGCGAGCGCGCCGACATTCTCTTCATTAAATACATTTGCAACCAGTCCCATGCCTTTATGGCAGTGCACGGTTTCTCCATCTCCCGTTGCAATGCCCGACGATTCCTGCCCGCGGTGCTGGAGCGCGTACAGTCCAAAAAAAGTGAGGCGGCTGACGTCAATACCTTTGCCGTATACGCCGAACACGGCGCATTTTTCACCAATATCGGAAGCCATGGGAGCGTTGATTAAAAATTTTGTTATTAAGCATCCATTATACGTCCGCTTTTTGAAATACAAAATAAGCCCGACCGAGGTTTGAATGCCACATAGCGCGCCTTCATGCAAAAAACGGCTCATTCTTGGAATGAGCCGTTTCGAAAATCCTAGAAGCGACGCTTCTAGGATTTCTAGGATGGGGAAAACCGTTGTACTCTGTAGAAAATGAGCGATTGCGCGTGCAGGTGATGTGTTCCGGATTAGAATCCACCGCGTACAATACATAGTACATAGTATGGAAAAAGTGTTGATAGTGGGTGGCGGAGGAAGAGAGCATGCGTTGGGGTGGAGTATCGCGAAATCACCACGCGTCGGGGATATTTTTTTCGCGCCGGGAAACGGTGGCACAGAAACCATTGGGAAAAACATTGCGCTGAACCTTAAAAACCACGACGATGTTATCCGGTGGTCAAAAGAAAATGCAATTACCTTTGTTGTGGTTGCGCCAGACAATCACCTTGCGGACGGCATGGTTGATTCTCTGAATGCCGCAGGCATTTCGTGTTTTGGTCCAACAAAGAAGGCGTCAAAAATAGAGTGGTCAAAAGCATACGCAAAAGAGGTGATGAGAGCGGCGGGAATTCCCACGGCGCACTGCGAATCGTTTACCGACTACAGCGAAGCACGCGCGTATGTTTTCGTTCACCCGTTGCCGGTTGTTATCAAGGCAAGCGGGCTTGCGCTGGGGAAGGGAGTGGTAATTGCCGAGAGTCGCGAGGATGCGCTTCAGACGCTCCGCTCATTCATGTTGGACGGTGCGCATGGAGAAGCGGGTAAGGAAGTGGTGATTGAAGAGTTTCTTGTGGGGCGTGAATTTTCAACGCATGCTCTGTGCGACGGAGAAACAGCGCTCATGTTCCCGCCGTCGCAGGACCACAAACGCGTTTTCAATAATGATGAGGGTCCAAACACCGGCGGCATGGGTACCATCGCGCCCTTGCCGTGGGTGAGCGAGACCACTATGGAGGTGGTACGCACCAGCATCGTGGAGCCCTTGATGAAAGAGCTCACGAAACGGAGGAGCCCTTTTAGAGGACTTTTGTACCCGGGGTTGATGATGACCGCCGAGGGGCCGAAAGTGATTGAGTTTAATGCGCGTTTCGGCGACCCGGAAACCGAAAGTTATGTGCGACTTCTAAAAAGTGATATGGTGGAACTTTTGAAAGCGTCCGCTGACGGTTCACTGCACCGCGATATGCTCCGGTTCGGTGATGAATACGCATCATGCGTGGTGCTTGCCTCCGGCGGGTATCCCGGGGAGTATGAAAAAGGAAAAATAATTTCCGGTATTGAAGAAGCGAAATCGCTTCCCGGCGTGGCGGTGTTCCATGCAGGCACAAAACGGGAAGGCGGACAGATGGTAACGGACGGCGGGCGCGTTCTTCATGTTACCGCGCTTGGCGCCACACTCAAGGATTCAATCACTGCGGCGTACCGAGCATCTGCGCATATTCGGTTTGACGGCATGCAGTACCGCACCGACATCGGGTATGACGCCCTGAACAGGGGCGCCGCTTCGCGCTAAAAAATTTGTACCAAGTAGGTATCAATTTCCCGCTGGTCAAGGTCGTAGAAATGCTTTCCCGAATTTTTGAGGTGTGTTGAGAGAGCAATCCCCACATACCGCCAATGCCACGGCTCAAAAACATAAAAACCGTTTTCCTGCGGGTAGGAGAGAATGAATCCATATCGGTATGCGTTCGCGAGAAGCCATTGATACGCGTTTGTATTTTCAAACCCCTCAAGATTTCCGCCGAGGCCGGCAGTGATGAAATCAACGGTGGTGCCGAGCTGGTGTTCCGAATACCCCTGGTCGGCGGAAAACGCGTTTGCCCCAGACCCGTAGGTAACCGTGTATGCCGATTTGAGCGATGATTGCTCGTCAAATGAACGGTACGCAGAGCGCACATACAGAGTAACGCCGGCGCCTCCCGACGCTTTTAAAACCTCTTTGAGGTGCGGCCACACACGCGCCTCAACCGATTCGGGGCGCATCTCATAGTAGAGATATGTTTTATCAATCGCGGCAAGGCGCTCCGGCGCGTAGTGTTCGCTCAAAAAGAACACCTTTGA
>Ga0210057_1010518_pt1 | contig 10451 bp, 8 predicted proteins | sample CryGeyCG2114_010_2_FD_183968 | JGI IMG/M metagenome (GOLD analysis project Ga0210057, IMG submission 183968) | Groundwater microbial communities from aquifer - Crystal Geyser CG10_big_fil_rev_8/21/14_0.10 (SPAdes) (version 2) | ecosystem: Environmental > Aquatic > Deep subsurface > Groundwater ...
AGAGCGGCTGCGCTTAGTCAATGAAATCCTCGCTGCCGAACTTGAAGTTCTTCAAATGCAGGCAAAAATTCGCAGCACCGCAAAAGATGAGATGTCCAAATCTCAACGCGAGTACTTTTTGCGCGAACAAATGCGCGCTATAAAGAGTGAACTCGGGGAAAATGACTCTAAATCCGAAGAAATCGAGGATTTGCGAGAAAAACTTCATGGTGCAGGAATGCCACCAACTGTGGAAACTGAGGCTTTAAAGCAGCTGTCTCGACTTGAAAGAATGCATCCAGATGCTTCAGAAGCATCGATGGTTCGAACTTACCTCGATTGGATGATTGACCTTCCTTGGAGTAAAAAAACTGAGGACTCTATTGATCTCAGTCGAGCCAAAGAAATCCTTGATGAAGATCATTACGATCTTCAAAAAGCCAAAGATCGTATTCTCGAATTTCTTGCAGTTAGAAAATTAAAAACAAATATGAAGGGTCCGATCCTTTGTTTTGTTGGCCCTCCAGGGGTTGGTAAGACATCTCTCGGAAAATCAATTGCACGCGCCATGGGTCGGGAATATTTCCGAGTCTCCCTAGGTGGTGTCAAAGATGAAGCTGAGATTCGGGGTCATCGAAGAACTTATGTTGGTGCCATGCCCGGAAAAATTGTACAAGCTATGCGCCAGGTTAAAACCAACAATCCCGTCATCGTTCTCGATGAGATCGACAAACTGGGGAGTGATTTCCGCGGAGATCCATCAGCAGCGATGCTCGAGGTTTTAGATCCGGAACAGAATGCTACATTCCGAGATAACTATTTGAATGTGGACTTTGATCTCTCGAATGTTTTGTTCATCGCCACGGCAAACGTGTTGGAAAATATCCCACCGGCCTTGCGCGATCGTATGGAGCTTTTGCAGATTTCTGGATACACAGAAAATGATAAACTTCTGATCACGAAAAAACATTTGATCGATCGTCAGATCGAAGCAAATGGTCTGAAACCGGAGAATATTCGCTTCACTGATAGCGGAATTGAATACCTGATTTCTCATTATACCCGGGAAGCTGGTCTTCGAAATCTGGAACGTGAAGTGGGTTCGGTCTGCCGAAAGGTTGCCAAACAGGTCGTGATGGGTGAAAAGACATTTGTCGAAGTCACCTCTGAAACGGTTCCTGAACTTCTGGGTCCTCCTCGTTTTCTGCGAGAGGAAAAACTGGAAGACTCTCAGATTGGGGTCGTTACAGGTCTTGCCTGGACCCAGGCTGGCGGAGAAGTTCTGTATGTTGAGGCTTTGAAATACAAAGGGAAAGGCGGCCTTGTCCTGACGGGACAACTGGGTGACGTGATGAAAGAGTCCGCCCATGCAGCCATGGCTTATGCCCGAGCCCACACAGAAGAACTAAATATTCCTGCAAACTTTTTCGAAAACTGGGACATCCATGTTCACTTGCCAGCAGGCGCCATTCCCAAAGATGGGCCTTCGGCTGGGATCACGATGACCACTGCTCTGCTTTCTCTGATGACGGACACACCTGTTCGCCATGATGTTGCGATGACCGGCGAGGTTACGTTGCAAGGTCGAGTTCTGCCGGTCGGTGGAATCCGCGAGAAATGTTTAGCGGCTCTAACCCAGGGAATTAAAGAGATCATCATTCCAATGGCGAATGAAAAAGATCTGTCGGATATTCCGAAAGAGTTCAAAGACAAAATGAACTTTGTCTTGGTGGAGAATTTGGATGAAGTTTTTGCGGTGGCTTTTGACCGAACAGGCAAAACCACAAAAAAGAGCTCGACTCCAAAATCCGGCAAAAAAGGCAAAGGTTCTGCAGCAGCTTCTGCAGCCTAAGATCTTGATCTAAAATTTAAATTGAATTTCAAGAAGGGCCCCCCGAAAAGGGCCCTTTCTTTTTTGAAGCTCTCTTATTTTCTCTGTGACAGCTTCAAGTTTTCTGCTTCGAGAACTCGGACCAATGTCTTGAGGTCTGAAACTTCTTCCTTCAGATTGAGGATCTGCTCCTCTTTTTCCTGAAGGATCTGCGCATAGGCCCTTTTCAGTTCCGTCAGCAGTCTGTTTGCCGCTGTTAAGATCGGTTCATCTTTCGGCTTCTGAAGGGTCATTTCCGTCACAGCCATCCCACTGAAGGGCGTGGCTGGTTTCTTAGGGGAGGGGCTCATCGTCTGGGAGGGGCGATGTTGTTGTTCAATGTCCGGTTGGTCAAAAATCAAATAACGTCCATCTCTGAACTGAAACTTGATATCCTCAGCTTTGATCCGTCTGCGAAGTGTACTGATACTCACCTTGTATTTGGATGAATATTCAGTCAATGGGAGCCAGTTCATTGCCATACCAACCTTCCTGTTCATGACTGTATCAGCTATGATCAATCTGTCAAATCAGGGATACTCATTATTATCCAAAGTGCTCAAAACTCGCTCTAGGTCTAGAGTTCACGCCTGAATATCACTGACTATTCAACACCTTGGTCCTGATTTTACGCCCCGCGCCTGTGGATGTCCCTACACTTTTCTGGTTAGGCTGGATACCCTCACTAAATATTCACATGGCACTAAAGATTCGAGAAAAGAAAAAAATTGCAGTGGTCTTCAGCGGTGGCGGAATCAAAGCCGCGGCCTTTCATATTGGGGTCTGCCTGGCCCTGCGAGAAAAGGGCTTTCGATTTGCCGGTGGCGATAAGGACCGAGTAAAACGAAACTATCCTGACGATGATCCAATGACGGTGCGTCTTTATGTCGGGTCCAGTGCCGGGTCTTTTGTTGCGACAGCCTTGGCCGCTGGATACAGCCTAGAAGCCTTGATCAATGCCTTTCGCGTGGGATCCGGCGCGACGCCCCATCGGAATGATCATTCTCTTGGGGTACTCAGGCCTTTTAGCTACAAGGAGATCTTTTCCGTTAATAGCGGCAACATCCTCAAATCGATTCCTCTTTCCCTTTTGCGAAATTCTCTGATCTCCGGCGGCCTTGAGTCCATGCTCAAAGACCGCTTCAAAGTGAATGGCTTTTTTACCTCAAAGGGCTTCGAGAGATACCTTCGAGAGTACGCCTTGTCCCACAATGAATTCCGACAGCTGGGCACAGAGCTTTTTATTATCGGCACCCAGCTCAATCACACCCGAAAGGTCATCTTTGGAAACTTTCCGGAAAACAAAAAGACGAGAACCCTAAAGTGGATCAACTATGCCAAGATTTCCGAGGCTGTGGCGGCCTCGATTAGCCTTCCTCCGATTTTTGCGCCCTATAAAATTGAAACGCCTGCCGGAAAAGATCTCTACTTTTTTGATGGAGAGATTCGCGATTCGCTTTCAACCCATGTGGCGTCAGATTATGGAGCAGATCTCATTATCGGGAGCTATTCCTATCAGCCCTATCACTACACAAATGAGATTGGGAGCCTTCATAAGTACGGGATTCCACTCATTTTAAATCAAGCTCTGTACCAAGTTATTCAACAAAAGATTGATCGTCATATCCACTACCAGTCGGATATTCGTTCAATCTATAACTCAATTGATGGTTATTTTAAGCAGAGCCAACTTCCCGAAGAACATCGCGAGAAGATTTTAGAAATTATCCGACAGAAGGTGAATTACAAACCCAACGTGGACTTTCTCTATATTCATCCAAGACCTCAGGATTACGAGATGTTTTTTGCCGATCACTTTTCTTTAAACCCAAAAATTTTGGAAAAAGTCCTTCGTATTGGGTTTAAATCAGCAATCAGCCAGCTCCGCGCTTATGATCTCTGACCAAAATGAATTGTTTGTTGAATTTCAACACTGAGCATTTTTAATCTATTTTGCGATGAGGCCGTCAAATTGACAAAACGAAGGCCCCATATCCCGTCACCCAGGGAGTGGACGACCGTCGCATCCACAGGCAAGACCTTTCCTTTTCCCCACTGAATAGCTCCTTTGAGTATTGTTCCTTTCGCAAGTTTTACCCCGTGGGGCCAGTAGATTCGTCCACCGCCAGAACTAAATTCAATCAACGGGGCCTTTTTGTTGATTTCAATATTACGAATCGTGGAAACATAGAAACTTGCTTCAAGACCCACGGGCACATGAATCCGAAAGGCTGTTCTTCGATTGAATTTAAAAAACTGTGCATCGTTGAGCAAAACCCAGTGGGGGCTTTTATTCTTCAAGCGGGTGGTTATAAAATACCGGTCTTTATCTACATAAAATAGAGCGGTTATCTTCTCAAAATCACGCATTCGATGGGGTTCCTTGATAAATCCGAAAAGATCCCCCGATTTATCAAAGTAAGCCGTCTGAAATGTTTGTATTTCGCCTTTTGTGGACTTGAGCAGAACTTTCGCACCTTCTTTGGCGACCCGTTGAAGAATTTTTTTTCTTTCAATTAAAGAAAAAATTCGCTCAAAGGGTGCCTTGAATGCCATTAGGAAAGAGCCCGCTCCACCAGCTCAAAAATCGGACCAGAAATAAAGCCTAAAAAGGCCACGAGGATCGCTGAAACAATAATTGCCGTCCGAGTTGCATTCATTGAGTGAGGTGCCTCATCAACACCGCCCTCTCTCATATACATAACGACAATTGGTCTGAGATAGTAATACACACTGATCACAGAGTTGATCACTCCCCAGATGGCCAACCAAATGAGTCCTTCACCAATGGCCGCGGTAAACATATAGAACTTCCCGAAGAAACCAACCGTCGGTGGAATTCCTGCTAATGACAACAGGAATAACGTCAAACACAGAGCCATGAGAGGTCTTTTTTTGGCGTATCCAGCTAAATCATCCACATTGATAATTGTCTCTTCCGACTTTTCCATCAAAGTCACAACCGCGAAAGCACCCAAGGTCATCAAAGTATAGGCTGCCAAGTAGAAGATAACTCCGGTCGCACCGAAAGACATGTCATCGCTGATGCCGGTCGTAATCACACCCACGAGCAAATAGCCCGAGTGAGCAACGCTGGAGTAGGCCAACATTCTTTTGAAATTATTTTGCAAAATTGCACCGACATTACCGACGATCATTGTGATCACCGCAAGCCACTGTAAAAGATCAAAAAGATTTTCGGATCCAACCAAGGACTTGGTCGCAATGATTCTCAGAAAAGCTGCAAAACTAACAGCCTTCACTGCCGTCGACATATACGCTGTGTGAGGTGTTGGCGCCCCCTGATAGACGTCTGGTGTCCAAGCATGAAAGGGTACAATTGAAACTTTAAAACAAAAACCAAGAATCAACATTGTGATTCCGAACATGTAGATCCGTGACGAAGTAATAAGTTCCGATGTCTTCTGAATAACCACAGGAATATAAGTGCTTCCCACACTTCCGAAAATAAAGGCTATGCCGTAAAGAAAAATAGCAGAGGCAAAACTGCCCAAGATAAAGTATTTAAGTGCAGCCTCTTTTGAAAGCTTTTGTTCATGAGACATTGCGATCATTAAATAGAGAGCCAGAGACATTGTCTCAAGACCGATGAATACCATCAATAGATCGACGGCCGACACCAAAATCAACATTCCTATCGCAGAACTCAGAGTCAAAAATACAAGTTCTGAAAATTGATCTCCGGTCGTTGATGGGTTGTCGTACATTAAAAGCAGTGAACCTGCGGCGGCCAAAAGCGCAATAAATCCCATCCACTTAGTTACGCCATCAAAAACCAGTGCGTTGGCGAATGCCGTAGCTCCAGAACCAGAAACCACCATCAGTAAAACGATTGCGGCAAACAAACCTCCCAACCCCTGAATCAGGGTCGCAGAAGGACTTTGTTCAATGTTTCCTCGCAAAACTTTAATTGTAATCGGAATAATGCTGGCCAAAAAAAGCATGATCATCGGAGAAACTAAAAGAATGTCACCAATTCCGATACTCATTTGTTTTCCCCCTGAATAGAAGCATTGATTTTATCACTCTTTGGGTTCTGGATACTGAGCATGTAGTTGCCTCGGTCCTGAATTAGATGATCAACACTGGCTTTTGAATAGTCCAAAAATTGATTTGGAAAAATTCCCATCCAAAATATCATCACTACTAAGGGCACCATCACCATGATTTCACGCAAAGAAAGATCAAGCAGAGGATGATGTTCATCCTTCACCAGCTCACCTTTTTCGCCGAAGAAAACCCTTTTAAACATCCACAACATATACACGGCACCCAAAACTACTCCCGTTACCGCGACATACGCAAAAGCAGGCTCTGCCTTAAAGGTCCCCAGCAATATTAAAAATTCACCGACAAATCCATTTGTAAGAGGCACCGCAATTGACGACAGGGTGACAATAAAAAAGAAGATCGTAAATAATGGAAGAACCGAGGCCAAGCCACCATACTTGCTAATTTCTCGTGAGTGTGTTCGTTCATAGATCATTCCGACCATCAAGAACAGTGCCCCCGTTGAAATTCCGTGGTTGAGCATTTGATAGAGTCCGCCGGTTAACCCAAACTGATTAAAAGCAAACAGACCGATCAGCACATAACCCATGTGAGAAACAGAGGAGTAGGCCACCAGCTTCTTAATGTCCGGCTGAACCATGGCAACCAACGCCCCGTAAACAATGCCAATCGCTCCAACCAATAGAAACAACCACGCCCAATACTCAGCGGCCTCTGGAAACATAGGAATAGTCCATCGAATAAAGCCGTAGGTTCCCATCTTCAACATCACTCCCGCCAAAATCACTGAGCCCGGGGTGGGCGCCTCTACGTGCGCATCGGGCAACCATGTATGAAATGGAAATACCGGAACCTTAATCGCAAAGGCCAAGGCAAATGCAAAGAACAAGAGAGTCTGCAGGCTGAAGAACTGCCCACCAACAAAGGGAATATCTAAACGATAGAAATCCAAAATGCTGGCGCTCATCTCGCCAAAAGCTTCCTGAGTCAAAAACATCATGTAGATAATTGCAACCAACATCAAAACAGAACCAAGCATCGTGTAGATAAAGAACTTAACTGTAGCGTAAATTCTGCGCGGGCCGCCCCAAATTCCAATCATGAAATACATTGGCACCAGCGACAATTCCCAAAATAGGTAAAAGAAGACGGCATCCATCGCCAAAAAAGTGCCCAACATCGCTGTTTGTAAAACAAAGAGCGCCACATGGAAGCCCTTTACTCGAGTCTCAATGGACTTCCATGATCCCAACACGATGATAGCTGTCAGAAAATTTGTGAGTAAAACCAACCACAATGAAATCCCATCGACCCCCAGGAAATAGGTAATTCCGAAACGTTCAATCCATGGATATTTCTCTACCATCTGAAGACTCGCAGAAGTCATATCGAACCGATGAATCAAAACCAAGCTGACGAGAAATTCAACCAACGACAAACCCAAGGCCAACGGCCTCAGCGTCGATTCCTTGGGCCACAAAATTAAAATGGCCGAAAATAGAATGGGCAAAAAAACAATGGTGGATAAAAGCATGACTTACCTCATGAGCAAAATAGAAAGAGTCAGGACAACACCCAGGCTGATGTACATTGCATATTGTTGTATGTTCCCGTTTTGAAGTCCGCGAACCAATCCACCACCACCACGGACCAAGTCAGAGATGACGTAGGTTGTTTTATCAATGAAATTCACATCAACATAATACCAAATATTTCTACTGGCTCGAACCAATGGGTTGATGATCAAGCCAAAGTACGCTTCATCCACAAAGTATTTGTTCAGAATCAACTCATAGATGGGTTTAATTTTATCAGCCAAGGCCTTTGGCTTCTCGGGTGCCTGAACATAGAAGTGGTAGGCAACAGCCGCAGAGATCACTGCCAAAAGAACTGAGGCCCCCATCAAACCCCACTCCAATGAGGCTTCAGCATGAGGCATTGTTGGGACAACAATTACAGGTTCTAACCAATGCTCCCAAATGTTTGGAATATGCCCCAAAACTTCACCAATAACGTGGGGAATTCCAATCCAACCGCCAACAATGGACAACAAAGCCAAAACCATCAATGGAATCGTCATCAACAGAGGTGATTCGTGGGGATGAACAGTTTTTGGAACGCGGCTTTTTCCCCAAAAGGTCAAACACATCAAACGAGTCATATAAAATGCCGTCAAAGCAGCACCCAGCGCGCCCATCGTCCACAGTCCAACATGTCCGTGAGGAGACTGAAAAGACATCCAAAGAATCTCATCTTTAGAAAAGAATCCAGCAAAGGGGGGAACTCCTATGATCGCCAACCATCCAAAAAAGAAGGTCAGATGAGTAATTGGAAGATATTTCTTCAATCCTCCCATCTTTCGAACATCTTGCTCCTCATGCATGGCATGGATGACACTTCCTGAGCCCAAAAACATCAAAGCCTTGAAAAATGCGTGGGTCATTAAATGAAACATGGCTGCTCCAAAGGCGCCGACTCCACAGGCTAAAAACATATACCCCAGCTGAGAAACGGTAGAATATGCCAATATTTTTTTGATATCCCACTGGGTCATTCCAATCGTCGCAGCCAAAACAGCCGTAGCTGCTCCAATGATTGCCACGACCGCCAAGGTATTCGGAGCCATCAAAAACAGAGGATTCAAACGAACAATCATATAAACACCGGCTGTCACCATCGTCGCCGCGTGGATCAACGCAGACACTGGCGTAGGACCCGCCATCGCGTCCGGAAGCCAAACATAAAGTGGTATCTGCGCGGACTTTCCAGTCGCTCCGATAAACAAAAAAAGCGTTCCCAACGTGATTGGCGCCAACCAAGAAAACTCGGGACTCGACGGAACCAGGGAGTTGATCTCATGAAAGTTCAACGTTCCAAAAGTCAGAAAAAGAATAAACATCCCAAGAATAAAAGCGGCATCTCCGATTCGATTGGTTATGAAGGCCTTCATCCCGGCTGCCGCTTTCTCTTGGTCCGTGAACCAAAATCCAATCAACAGATAAGAGCAAAGACCAACACCTTCCCAACCCACAAACATCACTAAAAGATTGTCGCCCAAAACTAACAGCAACATATTGAACAAAAACAGATTCAAATAGGCAAAGTACTTGGCCACACCCTTGTCGTGATGCATGTATCCGATGCTGAACAGATGAATCAAAGAACCAACGCCGGTTATCACCAAGATCATAATCGAACTGATTGGATCGACCACAAAAGACATATTGACCTTGAGGTCAGCGACCCGAATCCAATCAAAAAATGAAACAACGATTCGCCGACTTTCGGTCGGCAAGGCCATCAAATCAAGAATCAATAAGACCGAACAGATAAAGGAAATTGCAGCCATGGTGGTGGCAATTCCGCCGGCCACATTTGCAGAGTGCTTTCGATATCTAAAACCATTGATCAAAAAACCCACAAACGGGGCCAGAATCAAAGTGGCCATCAAAGCTGTTTGAGTCATGATCTGTTATCCTTTCAGATTCTCGAAAAACCGAATATTTACTTCTTTAAATCGTTTAAAAATTGCCACGGCCAAAGCCAACCCAACAGCCGCTTCCGCTGCCGCAATAGTCAGGACGAAAAAAACCATGATCTGCCCTTCCATCTTGCCCAAATAGGAGCTGAATGCCACAAAAGTGATATTCACGCCGTTGAGCATGAGCTCAATGGACATCAGAATCACGATGGCATTCCTTCGAAGCAAGACCCCCGCCATACCGATACAAAAAATAACCGCGGACAAAATAAGATAATGGGTCAAACCGACCTCTGTCAGAAAATCAAGATTTGGCATGTGTTCCACCTTTGCTACGAGACAGTGCCACCGCACCGACCGCCACTACCATCAGCAAGACGCCCAGGGCCTCAAAGCCAAAGAGATATTGGGAAAAAATCAGGTGACCTAGTTGTTTAGTCGTGTCGCTGGCCATGTCCGGCGAAGTGAAAGCTTCGCTTTTGGTTAACAAGATCCCATTAGACATCAAAATGGCCCCGGCGATTAAACCCGCTAGCAATCCGATGCTGGCTAACTTCAGAGCCCCCGTCATTTTTCCTCGAGTAAACGCCTGAAGCTCATGTTTCAAATCGAACAACATGAGAACCATAACAAATAGAACCAGAACGGCGCCGGCGTAAACAATCATCTGAACGCCCGCCAAAAAGTAGGCGTTCAAAGTCACGAATAGCGCAGACACACCCACCATCGTGAGAGCTAGGCTCAAAGCACAGTAGATCGGATTTGTAATGAGAACGACGGTCAGCGCAGAGCTCACTGTCATGAAGGCTAAAATCCAAAATAAGATCGCATCAGTTGACACAACAATCTCCTAACTGTGAGCAATCAAAAGAACAATTGCGGTAATGATTGTATTGCCCAGCGCCCAAGGCAACATGGTCTTCCAACCCAAATCCATCAATTGATCGTATCGAAAGCGCGGCAAAGTCCAACGAACTTGAATAAAAATCCAAAGAAAGATAGCAAATTTCACTGTCCATACCAAAAAGTGAATCAGACCGGCTAACAAGCTGGCTCCTGAATTTGTAGCCGCAGCACCTTGTGCCCACT
>Ga0210057_1010519_pt1 | contig 10451 bp, 10 predicted proteins | sample CryGeyCG2114_010_2_FD_183968 | JGI IMG/M metagenome (GOLD analysis project Ga0210057, IMG submission 183968) | Groundwater microbial communities from aquifer - Crystal Geyser CG10_big_fil_rev_8/21/14_0.10 (SPAdes) (version 2) | ecosystem: Environmental > Aquatic > Deep subsurface > Groundwater ...
TAACTCGTTTATATGCGAACTTATTGTTGTATAACATACTAAAATTTGTAGGTTATACGCAATTTTAGTATAATACAATCATTACTGATTTATGAGTAAAATATAGCATAATTTTTATGAATCTTCAAGAATTATTTAAGAAAATAGAGAACGAACTTAAGCTCAGAAATTATAGTCGCAAGACTATAAAGAGCTACCTGTTTTGTCTGAGGGAATATTTTAAATATATAAAAAATGTTGGGCGCGAGCCGGAAATTGCCAAGATCAAAGAATATCTATTGGAAAAACAAACTCTGGGACAGTCATCGCAAACAATCAATTTGCACCTCCATGCTATCAAGTATTTTTATCTGGAAATTTGTAAAAGCAGCACGAAGATAGACATTAAATTTGCCAAAACTGCCAGTAAGCTGCCTGTCGTGTTGTCTAGGAATGAAATTGAACGGATGATCGATTCAATAAAAAATCCAAAACACAAATTACTAATTTCCCTTTCGTATGGAGCCGGTTTACGTGTGAGCGAGGCTATTAATTTAAAGATCAAGGATATTGATTTGGGAGAATTGACCATACATATTAAGGGAGCAAAAGGAAACAAAGACAGAATTAGCATACTTTCAGAGAAAATAAGCAACGGGTTAAAAGAATTAATTGCTTTGAGAAACGCCAATGATTATTTGTTTGCAAGTAATCGCGGCGGCAAATTAGATGAGCGTAGCGCTCAGAAAGTTTTTGAGAACGCCTTACGAAATTCAGACATCAAAAAAGACGCTACTTTTCATTCTTTGCGGCATAGTTTCGCAACCCATCTTTTAGAGAATGGCGTGGATGTGAGATATGTGCAGGAAGTATTGGGTCACGCTAATATCCGGACGACGCAACTTTATACTAAGGTGACCAATCCGAGTTTGAAAAACATTAGAAGTCCATTATAGTAGAAATGTTTCAAAAAATAAAAAATGACTTTGGATGGATTCTATTGGTCGCGTTGGGGGTGGGAGCGGTTTTTATTTGGTCGCAGGTTTTAGCGCAAGAGACCGGCAGCAGCGATAAGATAAGAATAGATTTTTTTGACGTGGGGCAGGGGAGCGCGATTTTTTTGGCGGCGCCCAATGGCAATCAGGTGCTAATTGACGGCGGGCCGTCGGATGTTGTTTTGGCGAAGCTCGGCCAGGCCTTGCCGTTGACTGATAAAAAAATTGAGCTGGTGATTTTGACGCATCCCGACGCGGACCACTTGAGCGGTTTAGTTGAGGTTTTGCGCCGTTATGAGGTTGGACAAATTATGGAAACCGGGATTGCGGATAATACCGCTGAATACCAAGCGTGGAACGAGCTGATTAAACAGAAAAATATTCCGGTGGTTTTTGCGTCCGCCGGACAGACAATAAAAATGGCCGATAATTTGGCCATTAAAATTTTATATCCTTTGGGAAAAATAAACGGCCGGGACTTCAGTAAAAATACTAACGCTACTTCTATTGTCGGCAAAATAATTTATGGGGGAAACTCTATTTTATTTACCGGCGACGCGGAGGAGCAGACCGAACAGCCGTTGCTGATGCTGGGCGCGGATTTGCGGGCCGATATTTTGGCGGTGGGGCACCACGGCAGTAAAAATTCAACAAGCGCGGAGTTTTTGTCGGCGGTCGCGCCGCAAATTGCCGTTATCCAAGTTGGCGCCAAAAACCGCTATGGTCATCCGGCGAGCGAGACACTGGCAAGATTAAAAAACGTAGCAAGTATTTTGCGCAATGACCAAGTAGGCGACATTAATTTTCAATGCGATCTTAGGGCCTGTATTCAGAGGTAGTTGATTTATTTTAATATCATTGCTACAATCGAAGGGACGACAAGCTTTGCTTATAATGAAAATATCCCGCCTGGGATTTTATTTTAAGGAAAATTATTTTATGAAAAGCTACGAAAAAGATTACCCGTTGTTTAAGACCAAGGTTGATGGCGTTACTCAAAAGTTTAATTTGTCCGACCCGCAGGAGCGGAAAGAGTATTTTGAACAAAAAGCCGGCCCGGAAATAAAGAAAATTAAAGAATACTTGAAGGATAAAACTTTTATTGCCTATTTTTTGGGCAAAAAGAATTCTGGTAAGGGCACTTATTCTAAGCTGATGAAAGAAGTTTTTGGCGAGGAAAAAATCGGCCACGTTTCCATTGGCGATCTGGTGCGTGATGTTCATGCCAGCTTGGAAGACCCGGTCAAGAAGCAGGAATTGATGGTTTATTTGCAAAAGAATTATCGCGGCTATATTTCCATCGAAGATGCTATAGACGCGTTGCTCGGTCGCAGCACCAAAACCCTTCTGCCAACCGAATTCATTCTGGCTTTGGTTAAAATGGAAATTGCTAAGTTGCCCAAAAAAACGCTATTCATTGACGGCTTTCCCAGAGAGCTGGATCAATTTTCTTATTCTTTGTATTTCCGCGACCTTATCAATTTTCGGGAGGACCCGGATATTTTTGTAGCCATCAGCATTCCCGAATCGGTGATTGATGAGCGGATGAAGTTTCGTGTTATCTGCCCCAAGTGCCATACGCCGCGCAATCTGAAATTGTTCGCCACCAAGAAGGTCGGTTATGATAAAGAAAAAAAAGAGTTTTATCTGGTTTGTGACGACCCGGCTTGTGGTGAGTCCCAAATGGTGGTCAAGGAAGGCGATAACTTGGGAATTGAAACTATCAGGGAGCGGCTGGAATTGGATGATAAGCTGATAGAAAAAGCTTTTTCTTTGCATGGCATACCCAAGATCCTATTGCGAAATTCCGTGCCGATAGACAAGGCCAAAGACAGGGTGGATGATTATGAATTAACGCCGGAATACCATTATGAGATGCAGCCGGACGGCTCGGTCAAAACTTTAGAACGGCCCTGGACCATTAAAGATGATGATGGGGTAGAGTCCTATAGTTTATTAGCCGCGCCAGTTGCCCTGGCCTTAATTAAGCAGTTAGCAGCGATTTTATAATTGGCAGTGAGGGAGGAAAGAAAATTTATTTTCTTTCCGAACGAACGAACCAATTTTCACCCTGCGGGTGATCTCCCGAAGGGATGACAAGCTTCGCTTATAATTTATGTCAGAGCCCATGCCCTTTGGGGGTCAAGACCACAAGTGGTTTTCCGTGCTGATTTTTATCGGCCTGCCCTTTGTGATTTTCTACCGGATTATCAAAAAGGACTTGCCGTCGCTCAAAGAAATCAATTCGCGGATTTTTTAGGAAACCCTTGGCGGTCAAAGCGCTCCCAGCGTTGACACTCGTTTTATTTGAGTTATACTGAAGATGCTCATGAAAGCGACTGATTCCAATTTAAAAATAAAGTTTGGCCAAAATAGTTTTTGGTTTGGCTTTTATTTTTTTACTGACTAAGGGAGTTCAGTCCGCCGGCATTTAATTTAGGAATTGATAGTTGACTGGCCTCCCGAGGCCAGTTTTTTTGTTCTTTAAAATTTTGAGAGGAGGTGAAAGAGATGGGAGGTCAAAAAAAGGGAGGATACGATGAATATAATGATCTGCAACTGATGGCGATTATTATTGGCTGCAAAGAAGGCGGGAACAACGAGCTTTTAGAAAGGGCTCAAAAAGCCCTATCCTTGAAAGCAGACAATGAGCAGATTGTCATTCAGGGCGATACTGGTCAGACCGACTAGAACCGGACTAATTATAATTTATTCAGTAATCCTCACTAAAAATCCCCACTTTATTGGTGGGGATTTTAATTTTTTAGTCGGGCCAGGGGGAATTGAACCCCCGCTACACCCACCCCAAGGGTGCGGACTACCGTTATCCCATGGCCCGTTAGGAAATTTTGATTAGCTTTAGTTAAACTAAAAAGTCCGTCGCTGGGCAACGGACAAAATTTGTCGGCCGTTGGGAGCGACCTGGCAAAATTTAAAACTCGCTTATTTCTTATGAAGTGTTTTGATGCATTGGGTGCAGGCCTTAACTCGTCGGCCCCGTAAAGGGGCGTGGCCCCCACGTGGCTTTACGCCCGAGGGCAAGCGCACCCATTGCAAATTAGGGTGTTTTCTAACTTTGGCAGTGGGATTATATTTGCCGCGAAGCTTAACTAGTGTCACCGCCATAACGGAGCCCTTGCCGCAGATAGCACATTGTTTTGGCATAGATTTTTCTGAGCACTTTTTATTTTGTCTTTGGCATGATACACTAAAATAGTTAATCTGGCAAATTTATGGATTTACGAAACGCGCTATTCCTCTATATCATAATAATCTTTTCGGCCATTGTGCACGAGTACGCCCACGCCTGGGCTGCTTGGCGGCAGGGGGATTTAACGGCTAAATACGCCGGCCGGCTAACTCTCAATCCCATGGCCCACATTGATTGGTGGGGCACGGTGCTAATGCCGCTAATGCTGCTTTATTTTTTTGGTGCGTTTTTTGGCTACGCCAAACCCGTGCCGATCAATCCTTATAATTTCAAAGACCAGCGCCGAGGCATTATTTGGGTGAGCGCGGCGGGTGTGGGCGCTAATTTTGCTATTGCTGTTTTACTGGGCCTGGTTATTCGTTTCCTGCCCAATTTTTTCTTAAACCCGTTTTTGTCGCTGATTGTTATGATTAATATTTGGCTCGGACTTTTCAATCTTCTGCCTTTCCCGCCGCTGGATGGTTCAAAACTCCTAATGGCTTTAGCTAATGTTAAAGAGAGCCGCTACGCCCGGGTGATTGAAGTTTTAAGCTCGCCGGTGGGAATTCTGGTGGCGATTTTTGTGGCGATGACCTTTTTGCCTTATGTGAGTAATTTTATCTTCCGGCTGATTGTGGGGTGAGAAGTATTGTAAACACTTTTAAGCTATAGCTTAAAAGTGTTTAAGGCAAATTAATAATTAATTTTATTATTTTTCTCTTTTGGTATTGACAGATTATTTCAGATTTGATAGGTTTTAACTACACTTGATTTAAAACTTTCCCGAGGGTTGTCCTGCTTAGCGGGATGGGAAACACATGGCTGTTTAGCTTGTGTTTTTTTATTAACTTTGAACCGTACGGAATTACAGATAAATACAAATACTACGGATAGAGTTCAAATCCGTAAAATCCGTACCAATCTGTAATTCAGTAAGGAATTATGCCAACTATCAGTCAATTAGTTAAGCGACCTCGCAAAAAATCACAGGCCAAGCCCAAATCACCGGCCCTGTGGCGTGGTTTTGATATTCCTAAAAACCGGCCGACCCAGTACCCTTCGCCCTTTAAACGCGGCGTTTGTCTGAAAGTGACGACTACCACTCCTAAAAAGCCAAACTCGGCTTTGCGTAAAATCGCTCGTGTGCGCTTGACCAACGGCATGGAAGTGACCGCTTATATTCCCGGCGAGGGCCACAATTTGCAGGAACACTCGGTGGTGGTTATTCGGGGTGGGCGAGTGAAGGACTTGCCAGGCGTGCGTTATCACGTGGTTAGAGGCGTGCTGGATACGGGCGGAGTGGCTAACCGCAAGCAACAGCGCAGCAAGTATGGGGCAAAAAGACCGAAATAACCGTACGGAATTACAGATAGATACAGATACTACGGATAGAATTCAAATCCGTAAAATCCGTACCAATCTGTAACTCAGTAAGGAATTATGAGACGTAAACGAAAATATCAACGAGAAATATTGCCCGACCCGCGTTTTCAAAACGTGGTGGTGGCTAAATTTATTAACCGGTTGATGAGCCAGGGGAAAAAATCTGTGGCGCAGAAGGTTTTTTATGATGCCTGCGATATTTTGGTCAAACAGCAACAAGATCCTTTGCAGGTTTTTGATGAAGCCATTAAAAATGTTTCGCCGATGGTGGAAGTTAAATCAAAGCGAATCGGCGGCGCCAATTATCAGGTGCCGCGGGAAGTTCGCGGAGACAGAAGGTTAACTTTGGCGATTCGCTGGCTTATTGGCGCAGCTCAAGCTAAAAAAGGCAAGCCGATGGCCGAGAAGCTGGCTGAAGAATTTTTGGCGTCGGCCAAAAACGAAGGCGCGGCTATTAAGAAAAAAGTAGATATGCATCGCATGGCTGAAGCCAACAAGGCCTTTGCCCATTTTTCAAGGTAAGTTCGCTTCGCTCAAATTAAAAAATCAAAGTTTAAAAAATCAAAATGACAGTTAAAAATACAAAAATTTTAAAACTGAAAGGGGCAAACATGGATATTGATTTGATAGCTAACCCGAAAAAGATTAATTGGCAACAAGACGAATGTCCTTGGAATAAAGAAGAAAACACCAAAAAACATAAATGCGCAATTAAAAATGTTTCCATATGCAAATATTTTAGAGGTATAGAACCGTTGGATATAGTTGCTTGCACTTATCAATTTAAAAAATAATTTTGAATTTTACATTGTCATTTTTCATTTTGAGATTTACATTTTAAATTTTTATGCCCAGAATTTATCCGATAGACAAAATCAGAAATATCGGCATCATCGCCCATATTGACGCGGGTAAAACCACCGTTTCGGAACGGGTGCTTTTTTATACCGGCAAAAAACACAAAATTGGCGAGGTGCACGAAGGCGAGGCGGAGATGGACTGGATGGAACAGGAGCAGGAGCGAGGCATTACAATCACCGCCGCCGCTACCACCTGTTTTTGGCGCAACTGCCAAGTTAACATTATTGATACGCCCGGCCACATTGACTTTACCGTTGAGGTGCAGCGCTCGTTGCGGGTGCTGGATGGAGCGGTCGTTGTTTTTGACGGCGTGGCGGGAGTGGAGCCGCAATCGGAAACCGTGTGGCATCAGGCCGATAAATATCACGTGCCGCGGTTTTGTTTTATTAATAAAATGGACCGCACTGGCGCCAACTGGGAAAAGGACTTGGCGTCAATTCATGAACGGCTGACACCTCATGCTTTGCCGATAAACTTGCCGATTGGCGCGGAAGAAAATTTTGCGGGCGTGATCGATTTATTTAAAATGAAAGCGATTAAGTTTGAAGGCGAGAAGGGAGAGAAGCTGGTGGAAGAAGATATTCCGACCGACAAACTGGACTGGGCTAAGAAATGGCGCCAGACCTTGGTGGAAAAAATTGTGGAACAAGACGATGTATTAATGCAGCAATATCTTGATGGTAAAGAAATTTCGGTTGATGATTTAAAACGAGTGCTGCGCCAAGCCACCATTAATATCAAAATCATTCCGGTATTGTGCGGCTCGGCCTTAAAGAATAAAGGAGTGCAGTTAATGCTGGATGCAGTTTGTGAATTTTTGCCCTCGCCACTGGACTTGCCGCCAACCGAGGGCTTTGATGCCAGAGACGAAACCAAAAAGATTATTTGTGAGACCAAAGACGATGTTCCCTTTGCCGCGCTGGCTTTTAAGGTGGCCACGGATCCCTTTGTCGGCCAGCTAACTTTCTTTAGAATATATTCGGGCATGTTGAAGGCCGGCTCTTATGTTTTGAATACTAGCTCTAACCAGCAGGAAAGAATTGGCCGGATTTTGCGCATGCATTCCAACCACCGCGAGGAAGTAAAAGAAATGTTCTCGGGCGAGATTGCTGCCACCGTCGGTTTAAAAAATACCGGTACCGGTGATACGCTTTGTGACCCTGATAATCCGGTGGTGCTGGAAAAAATGGATTTTCCCGAACCCGTTATCTCGGTGGCCATCGAGCCCAAAACCAAGGCCGACCAGGAAAAAATGGGTATCGCGCTGCATCGTTTGGCGGACGAAGACCCAACCTTTAGAATAAAAGGGGACCCGGAAACCGGCCAGACCATTATTGAAGGTATGGGCGAGCTGCACCTGGAAATTATTGTGGATCGGATGATGCGCGAGTTTAATGTTGACGCCAATATTGGCCGGCCGCAGGTGGCATTTAAGGAGACCATTAAGAATGAAGCTCAGGCCGAAGGAAAATACATTAAGCAGTCGGGCGGTCGGGGTCAGTATGGCCATGTTTGGTTGCGGGTGGAGCCCAAAGAGCGCGGTGCGGGTTTTGAATTTGCCAATGAAATTAAAGGTGGAGTTATTCCGCAAGAGTTTATTCCGGCGATAGAAAAAGGCGTTAAAGAAGCAGTGGATAAAGGCGTGTTGGCCGGTTATCATTTGGTGGATTTGAAAGTAACTCTTTACGACGGCTCCTATCACGATGTTGACTCTTCGGAAATTGCCTTTAAAATCGCGGCGGCCATGGCCTTGCAGGCGGCGACCAAGCGTGCTAAACTGGTGTTGCTGGAGCCGGTTATGCGGCTACAGGTGATTACGCCTGAGCAGTTTATGGGTGATGTAATTGGCGATATCAATTCCAAGCGCGGCCAGGTTGAAAGCATGGCTGAGCGCGGCGAAGGTGTGGCTCGGGTGAAAGTGATTGATGCCAAGGTTCCGTTATCGGAAATGTTTGGTTATGCCACGACATTGAGGTCAACGACTCAGGGGCGCGCCAATTTCACGATGGAGTTTAACCATTACGAGGAAGTGCCGGGAAATATTGCTTTACAAATTGTGGAGGGGCGTAAAAAATAATTAAAAATTTAAATATCAAAATGTAAAATTATGGTGTTTGCCCTTCAGGCAAACATATCATAGATAACGTTCGCTTTGGCGAACGCGATACCTGAATTTTGAACTTTGATTTTTGCATTTTGAATTTGAGCGAAGCGAATATGTGGAATACCATTAAACAAATATTAAAAAAACAGCCGGGAACTTGTATCATTGTAGAAGAAGGCAAGCCAGCTTATGTGATTACGTCCTTTGCGGATTATGAGCGGCTGCTGGACGAGCAAAGTTATCGCCCCGCCAGCATTAAAGAAGTGTTGAATGAGCACGAGCTGTTGGAAAAAATCAATCAGGAAATTGGTAACTGGAAAACAAAACAGGTGGAAGAGGCGCCGGAACTGGCCGTTGATTTGCCCGAAGACGATGAAGTAAAAATTGAGGATTTGCCATTGGCTTAAAGCCAAAAGCGGGCAAAAGGGGGGTGTCTTGGGCTGGGAATTTACCATCCGGGAAGACGGGGTTGACCCCGTCAGAAGTTCAGCCAACCATACGGGTAATTTTAGCAAAAAGGGCGAATTCGCCTTCGGCTTAGAAACAGGTTAAAGACCGCCTTTGGGTAAACTTCTAACGGGGTTGACCCCGTCAGAAGTTCAGCCAACCATACGGGTAATTTTAGCAAAAAGGGCGAATTCGCCTTCGGCTTAGAAACAGGTTAAAGACCGCCTTTGGGTAAACTTCTAACGGGGTTGACTTTTATGAGGAAATAAGATAAGATATCTAAGCAGATTTTTACTAGATTTTTATAAACAATTAAAGTTAACAGCTGACAGCAGGCAGTAAACAACATGAATTAGGTTGTTAACTGCTAATTGTTTTCTGTTTACTGATTTATGGCAGAGAAATTTGAACGCACCAAGCCCCATGTTAATGTGGGCACCATTGGTCACGTTGACCACGGCAAGACGACCTTGACGGCCGCAATTCTTAAGATTTTAGGGATGGCCGGTTTTAAGGTTTCGCAAAAGGGTGTTGACCAGATTGACGCGGCCCCGGAAGAGAAGGCCCGCGGTATTACAATTGCCACGTGCCACGTTGAATACGAAACCGAAAAGCGCCACTACGCGCACATTGATTGTCCGGGACACGCGGACTACATTAAGAACATGATTACCGGTGCGGCTCAAATGGACGGCGCGATTTTGGTTGTGGCGGCCACTGACGGCCCGATGCCCCAAACGCGAGAACATATTTTGCTGGCCTATCAGGTAGGCGTGCCCAATATCGTGGTCTTTTTAAACAAAGTTGACCAGGTGGATGATCCGGAATTGGTTGATTTAGTGGAACAGGAAATTAGGGAACTTTTAACTAAGTATAATTATCCCGGTGACAAGACCCCGATTATTCGCGGCTCGGCTCTCAAGGCCTTAGAGGCCAAGTCCCAAGATGATGAGGCAGCTAAGCCCATTATGGAATTGGTTAAGGCGTTGGATGAATTTATTCCTGAACCGGTTCGCGATAAAGAAAAGCCATTCTTGCTGCCGGTAGAAGACGTTTTCTCAATTGAGGGCCGCGGCACGGTGGTGACCGGTCGAATTGAGCGAGGCATGATTAAGCTTAACGATGAAGTGGAAATCGTTGGAATCCGGCCGACCCAAAAGACGGTGGTGACCGGCATTGAAATGTTCAATAAGTCCTTGGATGAGGGCTTCGCGGGCGACAACGCTGGTATTTTGCTGCGGGGACTTAAAAAGGAAGATGTGGAGCGCGGTCAGATTTTATCTAAGCCGGGTTCCGTCACGCCGCACACCGAGTTTGAAGGGGAAGTTTATATCTTGACCAAAGAGGAAGGCGGTCGCCATACGCCATTTTTTAAGGGTTACAAACCCCAGTTCTACATTAAGACAACCGACATAACCGGTGAAGTAATAATGCCCGAAGGCACAGAGATGGTGATGCCGGGCGATACGGTTAATAACTTGAAGATTGTTTT
>Ga0210057_1010520_pt1 | contig 10450 bp, 11 predicted proteins | sample CryGeyCG2114_010_2_FD_183968 | JGI IMG/M metagenome (GOLD analysis project Ga0210057, IMG submission 183968) | Groundwater microbial communities from aquifer - Crystal Geyser CG10_big_fil_rev_8/21/14_0.10 (SPAdes) (version 2) | ecosystem: Environmental > Aquatic > Deep subsurface > Groundwater ...
TCAAAATAAGTTCGTGCAAAGGTAAGTAAGACACCACAGAAATTCTGGAGTATAATACAACCTATGCGTTATAAGATATATACGAAGACTGAAAAGGCCTGGGATGCTATGCTTCTTGCTATTAGTCATGCTAAAAGCTCTATTTTTTTTGAGATGTATATTTTTGTTGATGATACTACAGATAGTCATGATTTTATTAATATGCTTAGTCAAAAAGCATCCACTGGTATTAAAGTTAAAGTAATTTTTGACTCATTTGGTTCTAAGGTTTCAAATGCTTCAATAAAAAAATTAAAAGATACAGGGGTAGAATTATTTTTCTTTAGAACACTTTTTCGTGTGACTCATCGTAAAATATTAATTATTGATGAACACGTGGCTTTTATTGGTGGAATTAATATAAAAAAGTTTTTTAAAAAATGGGATGACCTTTTAATTAGAATGGAAGGCAAAATTGTAAAACAAGTATCAAGATCATTTGCTCAGATATACAAAAATTGTGGAGGCAAGGACCAGTTTGTTTTAAAGTATGATAAAAATTTAGAAATTTCAAAAGGTAAGGTTCGATTCTTTGAACATTTTCCACCTAAAAATTCTTTTAGACTTAATAAATATTATCGTGACAAAATAGAATTAGCAAAAGAAAAAATATTGATTTCCACTCCTTATTTTATGCCTAATCATTGGCTTATCAAGGCTCTTAAAAAAGCATCTAAAAGAGGAGTAAAAGTAGAAATAATTATGCCACGTTTTGCTTCTAATCCCAAAATAGCTAATTTACCGAATTATTTTTATATGCATAAATTATATAAGCATGGTATTAAATTTTTTCTAACTACAGAAATGAATCATAGTAAAATAATGCTTGTTGATGGATATGAAGGCATTCTTGGTTCACAAAATATAGATATTTTATCTTTTGATTTTAATATGGAATCTGGTGTTTTTTTCACTGAACCAAAATTGATTAAAGAACTTATTCAGATTACAGAAAATTGGAAGAAGAATTCTATACCATATTCACCCAAAATGAGAAACACTCATTTGCTAGATCTTTTTTATGATTTTTGTTTTGGAACTTTTGAGCATATTGTAAAGTTTTTCAATAAATTTACCCGCACACTTACTTTCTGATTGCAACAAAGTTGCGTTTAAAAATTATCAAAAAGTAAGTGTGTGGGTTTACTGTTTAGCTGTAGTGAGTTTTGTTAAAAAGCCTATTCTATGAGCCAATGCGCTTATTGTGCCACCTAAAATTAACATAAAAACTATCTGTGAAAAATCGTAACGGAAAATAGGATAAGTCAGTATTATCATACCTAAAACATAATCTATTTGATCCCAAGGCATCCAATTTTCTCCTGGTTTTATACCAATTTTTCTTTTTAAGAATGATTTTATTAAATCTCCACCAATTGCTCCAAAACTAAATAAAAATCCGATTAAAATAACGAAACTTGAATCATTTACAGAATTTATCAAATTAAGTTTTACTAAAATGAAATAAGATAAAGTTCCGACGACAATAGCTCCTAAAAACCCACGCCAAGTTTTATTTTTTCCAAAAGCATTCTCATTTATTGGTGTGTTCCAATATTTTATTTTAATTAAGATAGGTGTCATATTGGCTATCATCGCAGGGAGAAGTATTAGAAAAGAAATATATAAATAATTTAAATTATAAAATCCTAAAATAACTAACATTAAGAAATAAGTATAAAAACCAGCTATAAAATCATCGAGTAATACTGCTGTAGCATCTTGTTTTTTGTTTTCATTAATAGTATGGAGAGGTGGAATAAATTTAAAAATATCAATCATACGAAAAATTATGAAAGATATTAGAGAAAAAATAATTGCTGTTGCTAAATGGAAATCAAATTCAAATAAAAAAAGATTAGCAATCCATATACCTATAAATTCATCTATACCTATCCATTGATAGTCTTCAGTACCATTTTTTTTATGAATTTTATTTATTGCCCAAAATCCGAGAGCTAAAAAAATAAAGAAAAGTAAAACGTAAATTGTTTTATTGAAAAAATAGTATGTTAAAAAAGAAAAAAGTAAAGATATGAAACTAGCTATAGTTCCAGGAAATTTTGTTTTTTTACATAACCCACAAATGTTTGATATATAAAATGCAGTAGAATCAATCATTTTTAAAATAGAAATAGTGTGAATAAACTGAAATATAAGTAGAAATGATGGTGATTATGATATAAGTATAAATAACCATTTCTGGAACTAAATTTAATACTGTTTGTAATATCAATATCGGTACCAAGAGTGTTTGTAAGATCATTTTTATTTTTCCAGCATAAGTAGCTTGTTTCTTTTCTCCAAGTGAAAATATAGCTTGAAAGGCCAATACCGATTCTGCCAAAATAATTAAGAATGTGAAAAGATTGAGGCCAAAGGGGATAAGCATAAAAATTATTAATATTTTATCGCTTATTCTATCTAACATACCTCCTTGTGAATGGTCATGTTTTTCTTCTTTTGAAATGGCACGAGCTAAGATTCCATCGAGAAAATCAGTAGCGATTATTAAAATATAAAGAATAATGGTGACTATTGTGAGTGTCAGACTTTTACTTGAGAGAATTTGGGAGACAAGTAGAGCAAGCCATGGAGCAGAGAATATTCTTATATAACTTAAAATATCAGGTGTTATTCTATATTTTTTATGTAAAAACATAACAAATTTTTCTAAATATTTTTTCATATCTTGATTCCTCAATTTCTAAATTTATTTTATTTGTAAAAATCCAATAACATAATTCTTACCCCATTTTTTAGCACATTTTGGACAGGTAGTATAGTAAAAATAAATTTTGTTTTTTTCTACTTCTTTTCTTTTAGCCAAGTTTTGCATTTCTTTATACCAATATTTTACATTTTTGTATGGTCCTTCAAAAACTTTAGTTAAAAAAGTACCAGAAATTTTAGTATTTTCTAAACCAGGTACTTCTTTACTGACTGCTAAATAATGATTAGCTTTCCACATAGAATATTCATCAGAAAGAATAATCCAATCTATCATTTCTGGGGCAGCTTGTTCTGCTTCAACTTTACTCCAAAGTTTTTTCATCATTGAACCCATATTTAATGGCATATGCATAAAACAAGTAGTAGTACCCTTAACAAATTTTTTATCTGTCCAAGTTATTTTTTTGTCTTGCCAAGGAGTTGGATCAAATTGTGGACAACATATTTTTTCTTCAGTCATAATATTTAAATTTATTTAATATTAATAATAAAAAACTTAATATAATTATATCATTTTTTTCTACTTTTTGTCCTAAATCAGGCAATCTATTACAGATTAAAGGCAAAAATGCTTGTTTTTTAGTCATTTTCTGTTAATATAATAATAGTTCTTTAATCGAATTAAATAAATTCCGGGGTAGTTAAAATACGTTTAGTATTTTAAAGACGGACTTCGACATAGGTCGAAGGAGTCGGGGTCGCAAGATTTTTCAGTAGAAAAATACTTGTGACCAGCGGTTTCCGTTGAGCTACTCCTGAATAATGCATTCCGGGGTAGCTCAGCGGTAGAGCGGTCGCCTGTGTCGGATGTTTGTGGTATAATCTACTTGTGTATACCAAAAAGAAACGAGTAGAAAAACGAACATATGCCGACCGTAGAGAATATATGGTAATGGCTGTTACAAAAAGAAGGAAGAAACTTCGAGAAATGGCCAGAGACTATAAAGGCGGTAAGTGTGCTATATGTGGTTATAACAAATGTCAAAGAACATTAAGTTTCCATCATATTAATCCAAAAGAAAAAAGTTTTGATCTTTCTTCTAGAGGATTAACAAGATCTTGGGAACGTATCAAAAATGAAATTGATAAATGTGTTCTTTTATGTGCAAATTGTCACATGGAGGTACATGACGGTATTACGCAGCTTCCTAAGAAAACTTAGGTTGAAAAACAAGGTGAATTCGGGGAAGCCCTTATGGGGTAATCCCGAGCCAAGCCTCGATTGTAAAATTGAGGAAGGTGTAGAGACTATCCATTTATGGAGTAGCTCTCTAATTTAAGTTAGAGTGCGAAGCGCCTTGCTCCTAAATTCATAAAATTTATGAACATGGAGATGATATAGTCCACACTTCTAGTAATAGGAGATAAAGTGTAAGCGATTGGTCGTAGGTTCGATCCCTACCCCCGGAGCCAGTTAGTAGACATCTCAAAATTCGGCGCGCGCGAAGCGCGCAAGAGTTCGGCGGGAATTTCGGAAACCCAAGAATTCAAAAGGATTTCCCAAGATTTTTTTGGAGAAAATGAAAGCGTGCGAGCGTCGAGAAGATGGTTCGAGCCAATCTTTTTAAGAAAATTTTTCTTGTCTTCCAAATTTTCTTCGGAAGCGATAATTACGGCTTGTTTGCTATCTAAAATGAAAAGTCGCATCGGTTCGAGCCAAAAATTTCCCTTTTGCTCAAAATCTTGTAATTTGCCTGAAAGCTCAATTTTTTGATTGAGGATTTTTTGTTTTTTCAGCACATATTCGTCTTTCGGAATAAGTCCATCAATATGTGCGTCCAGTAATTTTTCAATTTTAATATTTAAATCCTCAATCTTAGCTTTCAGATTTTGAGCAAAAATCAATCCGTCTTGTCGTTCTTGCTCGCGTTCATTTTCGAGTTTCGCGAGCACCTCATCTGCCCAAGATGGCGGTAAAGAAACTTTTTGAAGGACATCATTTATTTGTTTAACGAGAAATTCTTCGCGAATGTAGCCCTGCGAACAATTTCCGCGTTTTTTAGTACAGCGATAATAATGATGTCCTTTTTGTGTTTCGGAAGTAATGGCACATCCGCAATCTTTACAATTTAATAATCCGCGAAGTGTCGGCTTTGCAATATGGCGTTTTTTCGGTTGTGATTTTTTTGCCATTACTTCCTGACATTTTTCAAAAAGTTTCTTTGATATCATTGGCTCGTGTTTGCCTTCGTGAAGTTCACCATTATATTTAAAAATTCCGTAATAAAATGGATTGGAAATGGTGTGTTGGATTAAAGAAACTGATGGGACTTTTCCACTTTTTCCAAACAAGCCGATATTTTTTGTAGTATTTTGTAAATCTTTCATCGAGTAGTTGCTGGTTGCGTACATTTCAAAAAGTTTTTTGACGAGGCGAAATCGCTCGGGGTCTTTCATAATATTATGTTTGACTTGATCATTTAAATATCCGAGCGGAGCCCAGCTGGGCCATTCGCCTCGTCTTAATTTTTGACGCAACCCTCGCTTGGTATTTTCTGAAAGATTATCTACAAAATACTTCGATTGACCAAAAGCAATGGATAGCATGAATTTTCCTTGGGGCGTGGCTTCAAACCAAAATGTTGGGAATTTTAGTGCGGTTATTTTTAGCGAGTCCACAAAATAAATTATTCTCCCGCCATCTACACTATTTCTTGCTAGTCTGTCTAGATGCCACGCTAAAATTCCTTCTGCTTCGCCACGCTCCATGCGGTCGAGCATTTGATTAAAAATCGGTCTGCCGGGACATTTCGCGGTTAAAGATTCGCGAAATGTTTCGACAATAATCAAATGCTCTCGTCTGGCAAATTCATTCAATTCAAACTCTTGTGCTTCAAGCGACAAAATTTGTCTGTCATCTTCGTCGGTTGATTTCCTTATGTATAAAAAGTATTTCATTGCTTTTGATTTTATTAATTATCGCTTCACGATTGGCTCTCAAAATTATTATTTTGACTGATGTATTCATCAGGGAACCATCTTCTCGACGCTCGCACGCTTTCATTTTCTCCAAAAAAATCTTGGGAAATCCTTTTGAATTCTTGGGTTTCCGAAATTCCCGCCGAACTCTTGCGCGCTTCGCGCGCGCCGAATTTTGAGATGTCTACTAACTGGCTCCCACTATACCACAAAATCCGAACTTATTTTCAAAACAATACTGAAAGCTAATGTGCACGCTCGACGTTTTTCTTAATTTTAATATTTCCACTACGCTCGGCTAATGTGCTAATTCAAATGGACTCAGAAAATGGAAACAAATATTTTGGGGATTAGTTTTCCATTTTCCTCGGCTGTATCTTTTGGCGAGATTCCGAATTCTGCCCGCAGGAGGGGTTTGGGGAGGAATGCGGGCTTCTAGTGTATTATACTGCACTCTTGTAAAATAATGCAAGTTTTCCTATTATATATCTATGTCATCAGGTAAAAAACTTGGAGAAAACTTAAAAAGTTTGCGTTTGAAAAAGGGCTTATCGCAAGGTGATTTAGCGAAAAAATTAGAAGTAGATAGAGCGTATATAAGCAATATAGAAAATGGTCGCATGAACCCTACTCTTTCAACTTTGGAAAAAATTTCTAAGGCTCTGGGAATTTCCAGTAGCGAACTTTTGAAATAAATTTATGAGCAAAGAAAAGGCAAATTCAAATAGTAATCTTCATAAAGCCAGTAAAGCTAAAAAAGATGAATTTTATACTCAACTTGTTGATATTGAGAAAGAGCTGAAGCATTATAAAGGACAATTTAAAAATAAAATCGTATATTGCAACTGTGATGATCCTTTTGAAAGTAACTTTTTTAAGTTTTTTGCTTCTAAATTTAAAGATTGGGGTTTAAAACAGTTGATAGCTACAAGTTATAAACCTTCGCCGATTGCTAATACAGAGCTTGTATTGCAATCATCTCTTCTTCCTGGATATGAAGATAAAATTGTAAGAAAACCAATAGAATTAAAAGGTCGTCCAAAAACAACGGCAAATAAATTCATTATCAATGAAGTCAGCGATTTAGATGGTGATGGTGCTTTTGATTTACGAGATATTGCCCAACAGCTAAAGGCTAATAGAAATAACGAATGGTCGTCATTGAAAGAAGATGGAGATTTTAGAAGTTCAGAAAGCATAGAACTCTTAAAACAAGCAGACATTGTGGTAACAAATCCACCGTTTTCGTTATTTAGAGAGTATGTTTCTCAATTAGTTGAATATGATAAGAAGTTTTTAATATTAGGATCTCAAGGTGCTGTGATATATAAAGAAATATCAAATTTAATAAAAGAAAATAAGATATGGCTTGGACATGATAATGGTGGGACAAAATGGTTTCAAGTTCCTGAAAATTATGATATCCCAACCGAATCTAGAAAGAAAAAGGTTAATGGTATTAAATATTTTAGTATGGGAAGTGTAAACTGGTATACTAATCTTGATGTTGATAGAAGACACAAAAATCTTATTCTATATAAGAGATATTCTGAGAAAGAATATCTAAAGTATGATAATTATAATGCAATTAATGTAAACAAATATTTAGATATTCCTATGGATTATGATGGTGTGATGGGGGTTCCAATTACTTTCCTCAATTATCATAATCCAGATCAATTTGAAATTATTGGGCTTGATAGATATACGAGTAAAAATGGAGACAGGGATTTTACTATTAATGGAAAAATGTTATTTCGTCGAATTTTAATTAGAAACAAAAAACCACAAAAATAATATGAAAATAGAACTGCACAAAATAAAAATTTCAGAAGTTGTAAAAGATTACAAAGACAGTGCTGAAGAAGGCGTATCTGCTTTTGGTGGTAAATTAGATATTCGCCCTAAATATCAACGAGAATTTGTCTATAGCGGAAAACAAAGAGATGAAGTAATTAAGACTGTTAAAAATGGTTTTCCGCTCAATGTGATGTATTGGGTTAAAAAAGAAGACGGTAATTTTGAAGTGCTTGATGGTCAACAAAGAACAATCAGTATTGCTCAATATGTAAACGGAGATTTTTCTATTGAATTTAATGGACGAACTGCGATGTTTCATAATTTGACCCCAGAGGAAAAAGAACAAATTATGAACTATGATCTTATGATTTATCACTGTGAAGGAAAGGATAAAGAAAAATTAGATTGGTTTAAAATTATCAACATTGCTGGAGAAAGACTAACAGACCAGGAGCTTAGAAATGCCGTTTATACTGGACCATGGCTTTCTGATGCAAAACTTAAATTTAGTAAAACAAATTGTGCGGCGTATTTACTTGCAAATGACGGAGGCTCTTTGGTATCTGGCTCACCAATTCGCCAAGAGTACCTGGAAACTGCTTTATCTTGGATAAGTAGCGAACAAATAGAAGAATACATGGCAAAACATCAGCACGATAAAAATGCCAATGAATTGTGGCAGTATTTTCAAGATGTAATTCACTGGGTTCGAAAAACTTTCCCAAATTACAGAAAAGAAATGTCTGGTGTAAATTGGGGAGAACTTTATAATGAGTTTAAGGATAAAAAACTTAATTCAGAAAAACTTGAAAAAGAAATCAAGGAATTAATGCAAGACGAAGATGTAACAAAAAAATCTGGTATTTATCCTTATGTATTAACTTATAAAGAGCGATATCTCTCCATTCGTGCTTTTACACCAAACATGAAACGTGAATCATATGAAAGGCAAGACGGTATTTGTCCTTTGTGTAAAAAAGAGTTTGCTATCGGAGAAATGGAGGCCGATCATATTAATCCATGGCACGATGGAGGAAGAACTATCGCTGAAAATTGTCAGATGTTGTGTAAAGAAGATAATCGAACTAAGTCTGGGAAATAAAATTTTGGCTGTATTAAGTGAAATATAAATATGATTGAAAATTTTTTTGAACCATTTTTACAAAATCTTGATCCGTCACTTTTCCAAAGTGTAATTGTTGGTCTTTTAATGATATTGATTTTTGTAGGTGAGCAAATTTTTTCAGAGGTAAAAAGTCAAAAAGGACGTGGTGAATTTTCTAAAATGGTTATTTTTTATGAGATTTTAAATATCGTATATATTCCAATATTTGCTACCTTTGCTCTTATATTCTTTGCTTTTTTCAAGGACGATTTAAATGGCCATAGTATAAATGTAGATATTAAAATTCTAACTTTATTTTTCTTGATTATTTTCGTTTTTGTGTTTTTACAACCTATATTTAAATTTCAACGATTTTTCAGGGGGAAACGACACAAATTAGAAATTTCTTTTTTAAAACACTTATCTTTTTCAAAAATTTTAAAATTCAGAAATACAGCAAAAGCTGAAAAAATGGTGCGAGCGTGGAATTCTTTTTGGTCTGAAAAATCAGAATTTAATGAAAGAGAATTTACGAGAATATTTATATCGCACATTGACGACGCAGTAAAATATAAAAAATTAGAACTTGCAATTCAACTATCGCAAACCTATGTAAGCAATATTGAAAAACGCGACAGTTTTTCAATTGGTTATGAAATTTTACCAAAAGTTTTTGAATGGAATGAACTGTTTTGGAACGGACAACACCTTTGGTTAAAAAGTTATGATACTGAACAAAGAATTCAAAATTTCATTTCACAAAAATACTTTCCTACATTCAGGACATGGGCGTTAAATATATACAAAAAAACTAACTCAAAAAGAGATGATTTTTGGAACTGGCATTATTTTGGTGGAGAATTCTTTCAAGCAATAATTAAAACTTTGTTAAAAGACGGACATGGTCCATATCAACTTTTTTCATCATTTAAAAAACATATTGAGGAAAGCAAGAAAAAATTAGACAAAATTGAAGACGCAAAAGAGAAAGAAAAATACTGGCACTATGTAACTGGACTTTTTGCAAGTTTTTGTCCAACTTTTTTTAAAGAAATAGATAGTGCACCATCAAATTATGGAATTTGGGAGCATAATTTTCCATTAGAGTGGAAAATATCGATTACTAACGTAGAAAACAATATTCCTCGCGTGTTTTTGCATGAGTTTTTACAATGGTCACGAGATCAGATTTTTAAGAAAGACAATACTGACAGTTTCGATAAAGATTTAACAGAGGTAATAAACGGTATTTTTCCGAATGTACATTCATCGTTATTTACAGCTTTTTTGATGTTATTTTCTTCAAGTGAAATAAAATATGCCCTAGAAAAAGAGCCTAATTTTTATATTTTAGGTGTAAGCGTGTCATGGTCTGGATCTGTTGAGGAAAGTGAAGAATATCGAAATAAAAGACTTTCTGAAATGATGAGAACAAAAGAAATTTCACAAAAAGAGGAAACTATTCAGATTATTTTAAACTTCTTTCATTTTTGGCAACCTCTTACCTTATATAAAGATAACTTATCGGATGATGAGTCTAAAAAATGGGAAAGTTTTACAGAAACAGAAAGAAAATCAATAGTAAAAAGGGTGAGAAAAGAAAAACTGGAAAAAATAAAAACGGAAATTGAAAGTCCGAAAATTAAAAAGGTTTGCGAAGATTCTGAGCGGAAAGAATTATATAGAAAAGATTTTTTAGAGTTGGTTGAATTATTGCTTTTAGAAATAAAAAAATAATTTTATGAAAGAGCTTAAGGAATCCAAAATTCAGGAAATATTACAAGGAAATACAGAAAGTTTGAATACTGAATTCAAAGCAACTTTGAATTCGCAAGGACCGTCCTTGCGAGACCG
>Ga0210057_1010521_pt1 | contig 10449 bp, 8 predicted proteins | sample CryGeyCG2114_010_2_FD_183968 | JGI IMG/M metagenome (GOLD analysis project Ga0210057, IMG submission 183968) | Groundwater microbial communities from aquifer - Crystal Geyser CG10_big_fil_rev_8/21/14_0.10 (SPAdes) (version 2) | ecosystem: Environmental > Aquatic > Deep subsurface > Groundwater ...
GTTTTTCAACAATAAATCTGTTGGAAGCCAAATCCTCAATATTAACAAGAACACGCTCTGTTCCGTTGATAATAAAATATCCGCCAGGACAATCAGGATCTTCACCTGCATTAATAAGCTCTTCCCTGTTCATTTTAGTCAAATGACACCTATTGCTCTTAAGCATAATAGGCAGATTACCAAACTGAGTAGTAAGAGTTTCCCTCTGAACATCGTTAATATGAGAAGAAACCTCAAGAAAAATAGGAGCCGCATAACTTAATTTTCTAAGCCTTGCTTCAACAGGATAAATAGGTCTTCTTGAACCATCTGCCTCAGTGATTTCAGGCATTTTAACTTCGATCTTATCCAGCCTAATCTTAAAAGATTCTACATTAGGAGGAATGATTGTAGGTTCAATATACTTGTTTTCATCAATAATCTTCTGAAGCTCTGCCTCAACAAAATGATTAAAACTCTCAATATCTGGGTTAATAAAAGAATTTTCATCAAAATATTTTTTAATTAATGTTTTGGCGTATTTAGGCATATATTAACCTCAATTAGTTATAACCCTTCTGTAAAAAACAATCTCTCCTGCAGTTACACTTTGTCGTGTAATTTTAATAACATCTCCGTCCTTGGTTTTAAGCTCAACAATGGCAGGATCGGTTTTTAAGATTTTAGGCAATTCTTTACCAGACAAATTCAGAGAATCAGTTACTTGCTTTTTCTCAGATTCGCTTACAAGAGTGTGCTTAGGAACAAGCACATGTTTTGTCATATCTATTTTTTTTGCCATTTTTTAGTAAACATCACGGGCCGGACGAGATTCGAACTCGCGACCACTTGATGCCTTTTTTTTAAATTAAAAGTCAAGTGCTCTACCAGGCTGAGCTACCGGCCCTTGATCTTTTAAGTCCTATGACTACCTGTTAATATCAATGTATCAAAGCGAGTACTATCTTCACACAATTTATCTTTCCCCTCAATATCTCGGTGATAACTTAGAGGGACTAAATAGTCATTTAAAAAGCTTTCGGTAAAATAGAGGATTTCGGATTTTTTACAACAAATTATTAAAAATCATAAGAAATATATAATACCCTATAATCTATAAAATTAATGAAGATTGCCGTGGTGGGAATGGGTTTTGTAGGCGCAACAGTGGCTGCAGGATTTGCAGAAAAAGGGCATGATGTTGTGGGAATAGAAAACAATTTAGAAAGGTATACTTTGTTACATAAAGGAAAAATTCCTTTTTATGAACCTGGATTGCCCGAGCTATTTATAAGAAACGTGGCAGAAGGAAGATTAAGAATTGAGAAAGAAACAGCAGAGGGAGTAAAAGATCCTGATTTAGAAGCAATATTAATTGCAGTTGGAACACCTCCGCTTCCTGATGGGCGACCTGACTTGGGATATGTCGAAGCAGCAGCAATAGAAATAGCAAAATCACTAGATCATTATGCGGTAATTGTCGAGAAAAGCACAGTGCCTGTAAGAACCGGAGACTGGTTAAGAAATATAATGCAGAAATACATTCAATGTGATTTTGATGTTGCTGCATGCCCAGAATTCCTACGGGAATCAACAGCAGTTAATGATTTCTTTAATCCAGACAGAATAGTAATAGGGACAGACAGCAGAAAAGCATTTGAGGTTTTATCAGAACTCTACAGAAGCCTTGGAGCTGTACCAATAATTCCTATGTCGATAGAAGAAGCAGAAATAACAAAACATGTCTCAAATGCAATGCTGTTCCAAAGAATTGCAGTTGCACAAACAGTATCACAACTGGCTGATGCACTAGAATTTGATTACGAGCATGTCATGAAAGGAGTGGGTCTTGACAGAAGAATAGGGCCTGAATTCCTAAAAGCCGGACTTGTAGGCGGGTTCTGTTTTCCAAAAGACAGAGAAGCATTTGTATCAATACTCAATGACGCAGAGGGATATGCTGGGCTTTTTGAGTCAGTAGGTGAGGTAAACGAAAGACAGAAACAGTGTGTGGTTGATAAGATTATAAATATGATTGAGGAAGAAATATGCGGATTCACAACTGGAATAGGCCTCAAAAGAATAGGAGTACTTGGACTTTCGTTTAAGTCCAACACCAGTGATGTTAGGCTGTCGCCGGCAATAGATATAATCAAAAAACTTCATAAATATGGTGCAAACGTAATAGTATATGATCCTCAGGCTATGGAAGAAGCAAAACATCTCGGAAGAACAGATTCGAATTACAAATTCCTTCTTGACATAACATACTGCAATAATGCATATGAAGTTGCTGAGCAAAGCGAGCTTCTTGCAATATTAACTGAATGGAAAGAATTTGCAGATTTAGATTTAGGAAGAATACTGCCACATGTACGTCAAATAGTCGATGCGCGAAACTTGTTTGATCCAATGCGAATGAAAAATCTAGGATTTGAATACGATTCAATGGGCCGTCCACTGAAATGATGGCAAAGTTTTAAATAAGCAAACAACTAATTCTATATTATGGAAATCATACTTGATTCAAACAGAACACTTGAACAGAATGCAGCAGACTATTTTGAAAAAGCCAAGAAAGCCAAGAAAAAACTAGAAGGAGTAAAAAAAGCACTACTGATGTTTGAAAAAGAAAAAGAAAATCTATTGATGCGGAAAGAAAAAGCTGCCGAAGAATATGACGCTCGCGAGCAAGATAAGAAAAAACCCAAACGAGAAAAACAATGGTATGAAAAATTCAGATGGTTTATTAGTTCAGAAGGATTTTTATGCATCGGCGGAAGAGATGCAACAACAAACGACATAATAGTAAAAAAACACATGGAACCACAGGATATTGTATTTCACACAGAGGCTCCAGGAAGCCCATTCTTTATTATAAAACCAGAAGGACGAAAAATAGGAGAAGAAACAATAAATGAAACCGCACAGGCAACAGCAGTATTTTCAAAAGCATGGAAATTAGGATTAGGAAGTGCCCGTGTATACTGGATAACACCTGAACAGGTTAAAAAAGAAATAGGACTTCCAAAAGGAAGCTTTACAATCCACGGAAAAAGAAACATATCTGAACCAAAAATAGAAATGGCAGTAGGATTAAACAAAGAAGGAATAATAACTGCAGGACCCGTAAATGCAATTGCGGCAAACTGTCCAAAACATGTTTTATTAGTTCAGGGACAGAGCAAAAAAACAGATATTGCAAAACAAATAAAGAAATTAATCGGCGGAGAACTAGACGATATAGTATCTGCACTGCCTGCAGGCGAATTTGAGATTAAAAAACGATAAGCAGGTTATAGCAGATATAAACCTGAGCGATCGTATATATTGTTCTAATATTAATTCAGAGCATATATCATAACAAGATTTAAATATAAAAACTTCTAAAAACAGATAAAAAGAGGAAATTATGAATAACCTCATAGCTGAAATAGGTTTAATACTAATCTTAGCTACATTTCTTGCTTTTATAGCCAAACGGCTAAAACAACCAATGATTCTAGGATATATAATAGCAGGAATGATAATAGGACCATTAGGATTCAAATTTGTAATGAACCTGGATACAATAAGCATATTATCTGAACTAGGAGTGGCATTTTTACTATTTATAGTAGGACTTGAACTAGATGTACGAAAATTAAGAACACTAGGAATGATAGCACTTGTTGCAGGAATAGGCCAGATAGTATTTACATTTATAATAGGATATACCTTGATATGGCTTTTAGGATTTTCTGCCACACACACATTCTATATTGCAATAGCATTAACATTAAGCAGTACAATCATCATAGTTAAATTATTATCAGACAAAAATGAATTAAATGCACTCCACGGCAGAATAGCACTAGGAATACTTCTAGTACAGGACTTTGTCGCAGTCATTGTTCTTGCAGCACTAGCCAAAAACGCCATAACCTGGCAAATGGTAGGCACAAACATAACAATGGGAGTTGCCTTTTTTGCAATAGCAATAATACTCGGAGTATTTGTACTAAAATACGTATTTGATCCAATATCCAAATCATCTGAACTACTATTCCTTGCAGCAGTATCAACCTGCTTTTTGTTTGCAATGATTGCACAAGAAATGGGATTTTCAATAGCAATAGGCGGATTTTTAGCAGGACTTTGCCTTGCATCACTTCCGTATAACATTGAAATAATAAGCAGAATAAAATCACTCAGAGATTTTTTTGCAACAATATTCTTTGTAACACTAGGAATGCAGATAGTTCTTCCAGCAGGAATAAGCATATTTTTTCCAGTACTAATATTTTCATTATTTGTACTAATAGGAAATCCATTAATAGTCCTTATACTTATGTCTGTAATGGGATTTAAGTCAAGACCATCTTTTCTTACAGGAATATCCATTGCACAGGTAAGCGAGTTCAGCTTGATACTTGTGGCAGTAGGAGTTTCAACCGGAGCGCTGCCCCCAGCAATAATGTCAATAATCGCGCTTGTTGCAGTAATAACATTCACAATATCCTCATATATGATAACCTATGACGAGAAATTATACCGGCTGTTTAAAAAAACAGTCAAGCCTTTTGAAAAACTGGCAATACGAAAACTTCATTTAGAACACATGCCAGGAGATACAGATTATCAAATAATACTATGCGGATGCAACCGCGTAGGTAGAGGAGTTTTAGAAAGCGCAACCAAAATGAAAAAAAAGGTTTTGGTAATAGACTTTAATCCAGAAATAATCCACAAACTTGCAAAAGAAAAAGTTCATGCACTCTACGGCGACATAGGAGATGTTGATATTTTGGAAAGAATACTTAGACACAAACCAGAAATGATAGTATCCACAGTACCTGATTTGATTGACAACTGCTTAATTCTCCAGACAATAAAACGAAAAAATTCAAAACTAAAAATAATACTCACTGCAAATACACTAGATGATGCACTTGAACTTTATCACGAAGGCGCAGATTACGTTCTTTTACCCCATCAACTGGGAAGAGACCATATAACAACTCTGCTAAACAAAAATACAAAACAAATTCACAAATTAAAGGAAGAAAGAACAAAACATATAAAAAGAATAAAACAAAGAAAGCTTGAAGGTAACCAATAAAATGAGCCTAGAAGGAAGCAAACGAATGATAATGGCGGGATTTGCCACAGATAAGTTTAAAGAAGCCTTTCCTTCATGGAAATCACTTACTGAAGAAGAAAAAAGAGCAAAACTAAATGAAATAACTGATGAATCAAAATTAGCTTCTTACGCAGTTCACGATGAAATTCCAATAGGCAAAGACCAAATAATGCTCGTAGATTATCCAAAACCAATAAGTAAATACCAAATAGTCTATGAAAGCCCGCATTCATCAATCGAACCATACTATTATCACTGCCTTAACAATCTCCAGCACACACTTAATTTCCCGATAATCGAAAAAATCACAGACATATTCACAGCATCAGAACACAGTTCATTCTACGGAGCATCAGCACAAAGACTAGGACTCGCACAAGATAAAGTATCACAATACATGGCAGCAATAGGAGCGTTTATACGAAAAGATTTGTTCCAACTTGTACGAGACTTAAGATGGCTTGACGAAAGATTAGAAATCCATGAAAAAGCAAGAAATTTCAATGAAAAAGGACATCTAAAAGATGACTCTCCTGAAATAACACTAAAAGGAATATGGACTGACATGGTTGACGGAGTAGTGCAAGGACAAAGAGTTGCAGCAAATGTATTTCAAATGGCACAGCAACTACAATTCACATCTATGCCTGATTTTTTCTTTTCAATACATCCACAAAAACAAGAACAAATAGGACAGATGGTAGATTCCATAGACACAACCGCCTCTGTAAAAAGCGTACTAAAACGAAAATTTCAGGATTTTGTAATATGGAAAGAATCAAACTACAAAGAACTTCAGGTAAGAAAAAACTTTGAATTAAGATATCTGCGCCAACACTACAATATAATCAACATGTACATGCAATGGGTAAAACCCTACATGAAACACATTGCAAAACTAAGAGGAGATATAAACAAAACAGACGATGCGGGACTAATATCTGCATTTGAAGGCTCAATGATAGAAATAGAAATACTAGCCCAAAGACTTGAAGAAGGAAACAACTCAATTTACACATGCGTACTCGAAACGTATGAATATAGAACAAAACCCTCGCTTAGTTTTACACAAGAAGCAGGATTTCACAGAGGACCAATACATATGGGAGAGCTCAAACTAACATTACGATCATACGCCTGGTCAAAAGACAAAATCGAGGCATACAAACGAATGAAACAAAAAGAAGATTTTGAATTATTTGAGCAGATTGATTCTAGTGTTAAGGCAACAATGGAAGCAATACGAGAAGACCTTGACAAATTCCTCAAACAAGCAGGAGAATTAACTGAAACAAAAAAAGAAGAAAAACCAAAAGGGAAAAAACAAAGCATACTAGACCCATTCACATCAGTAGGAAAAGGATTTACTGATTTTGTAGGGGTATTTGCGCCAAAAGCAATGGCTCCATCTGAAAAAGCCAAAAAAGAAAAAGAAGAAAAAGAAACAGGCAAAGCAAAAGGCGCTGCAAAAACCAGCCTCTGGCTTGAATACAAAATATTCAAAAAAGCACATTTGATATTGACTTGGTAGAGAGGGCTAGAAAAATTTATAAAACAGACAAAATACTTATTCTTATCATGTCAAAAGTAAGCATAATTGGAGCAGGAAATGTAGGAGCAACTGCAGCACTCTGCCTTATGAAAAAACAAATAGCAAATGTGCTTCTTGTTGACAAAGTACCTGGACTTGCAGAAGGCAAAGCAACAGACATACGTGATTCACTTGCACTTGAAAAAGGCAACTGTAGAATAATTGGAACAGATGACATAAGCAAGATAACCGAATCAGACATTGTAATAATAACTGCAGGCAAACCAAGACTGCCAGGCAATTCTTCAAGAGACGAACTGATAAATGAAAATTCCAATATTGTAAGATTTATTGCATCACATATCAAAATACATACACCTAACAGCATAGTATTAACAGTAACAAATCCAGTAGACAAAATGAATTCAATAGTGCTAAATGAAATGCAAACCGATAGAAAAAAAGTAATAGGAATAGGCGGACTGCTTGATTCAATACGACTGAGAACAATAATAGCACATGAATTAGATGTACCTGTATCAAAAGTAAGCGCAATGATGATCGGCCCGCATAGCGACAGTATGATACCCTTACTCAGCCAAGCAACTGTAAACAAAAAATTATTTACACAACTAACGCATCCTGAAAAAATAAATGAAATAGTACACAAAACAAAAAAAAGAGGAGCAGAAATAATTGAAAAAACAGGACTGAGCTCTTATTATGCAATAGGCAATGCCATTGCTAATACTGCTGAACAGATAATTTCTGACAAAAAAGAAATAATGTCCGCAAGCATACATCTTGACGGTGAACACGGCATTACTGGAGTAAGTATTGGAGTGCCAGTACGGCTGGGCAGAGAAGGAGCAGAAGTAATAGAGATGGAATTTGAGGAAAAAGAAGAACTTATCAGACTGTCAGAGATACTAAAGAATTGACTCTAATTGGAATAAAAACGTATATTCTAGGTTTAAAATGGAATAATATTTCATTATTATTGGTTTATTTGTAGTATTATGTGGTGTATTGGCGATATATGGAATTCCGGTATAATCGGAGAGAGATAGAAATATATTTATACTAAAATGGAATAATATTCCAATATGGATAAGATAAACGAAAAAGATTCCAAAATCCTTGCCAAACTGAAGGAAAATTCTAAATACACAGTAGCAGAATTGGCATCATTGACTGGAATTCCAATTACTACAGTTCATAACAGAATAAAACAAATGGAACAAAAAGGAGTGATAAAAAATTATACACTTGAACTGGATCATACAAGACTAGGAAATGCAATAAGCGCATATGTAATGATAAATACATCAACAATGCTGGCAAACGGACTAAAAGTAAGCCAGGAAGAAATCGCCAAAGAAATCAAACTACTTGGAGTAGAAAAAGTAGAGGTTCTTACCGGCGGAACAGACATAATTGCAAAAATACGCGTGAAAGACGTAGCAGAACTAAATGACTTTGTAGTCAAAAAAATAAGACACATCAGCGGAGTAGACAAAACACACACAATGGTTGTGTTGAGTGAGTTCTAAATTAGATTGTGAATCAAATTCGCACTAACAAAGATTTCGATGAATGCTGCGAGGAAAAGAAGAATTACTGAGGCAAGAAACATTAATACTGCATTTTTGGCCACGTTTTTGAAATAATTACCGCCTAAGTGTTCTTTCATTATGGCCATGGATAAAATAGCACCGGCAACAGCTGCAAACAAAAAGCCGGCTATTTCAGGAATAAAATGAGCAAACAACACAAGACTGCCTGCTTTAGAACCGATATTTCTCACTATACACAGAAAAAATGAAGCAAACAACGTTGCATTAAAAACAATAAGAAAAACAGCTCCTGCGCCGTAAAAAATCGAAAGAACAAAACAAATAACGGCAACCTCAAGATTAAAACTAAACACGCCCAAAACATCAGAAAAAACAGGAGAATAAGGCCTCTGGCCAAATTCCTGCATCAATGAAGTTCCATGATGACGGACAAGAAAATCATTCTGATACGCAAACAAATCAGCAGGAAGAAGAAAATTCACAGCAAGCAAACCAAGAACAATGCCGACAAAAGCAAAACCATAAATCCGAAAAAAATCTTTATGATTTTTCAAAAAATGATGAACACCCTCTTTACGTTCAATATCTTCCTCAATAGAAACAATATGATGAAGAGACGGAACAAGAAGCAGGGTTAAAGTAAAAACCGCAACAACAGAAACCAATGATTCAAAAAATAAATATGCAACACCATATGCTACAAGAACATAAAAAAAACAAAGCAATAAAATAAAAAAAGGATGTTTTTTGATACGGTTGGTGTCCAACAACTGTTCAAAAACCATTTAGTCCTCCTATTTGAATTTATTGCCCCAGTTAATCAGGCTGTCTCCTTTTTTCTTAGACTTTTTGAAAGCATACACGCTGCCAGCAACCAATCCAATTGAAGTCAATATAATGACCCACCACTTAGCAGTCTTGCCTAATAAGCCAAAGATACCTGTTGCCTGACCTGCTCCAATAGGAGTTCTTGGCTCTTCGGCAGGAACTTCCTCAATAATAGGAGTTTCAGGTTCTGCAGGCTGAATTAGTTCAGACGCAGACGCTTCGCCAGCTGGTTCTGAAGCAGGCGGTTCTACAACACCCTTGTCTTCAAGATTATTCCAGTTAGGAGCCCATCCAGTACTTTCACTAGACTGCTGTGCCGGAGGATTTACAACCTCAAAAGATTTAGTCTTACTGTAAACTAATGAGTCAGTTTCATAAGAAACCTTAATGTCATAAGTTCCTGCACTTGAAGGAGAGGTAATTTCGTAAACAAACTCTCCATTAGCATCAAGAACCACATCAGTTAATCCGCCAGGATAAATTATTTCTACATTACCTGAAGCAGGAGAGCTGTCATCCTTGACAACAGAACCGCTGACAGTCATTGAATTACCTGGACTAACACTCGAAGGAACATTCAAATTTATTGTATAACTCTCAACAATAACAACTGTTCCAGACACACTGTTGTCAATATCATTCATATCTGTTGCAAATACTTGAACAGAATAATCACCAGGAGTCATTCCAGAATCAGTAGTATATGCTCCTGTATAAACATCTCCAGAGGCAGTCAAGACAATATTATTTCCCTCAAATAAGGCATATGCATCCTTAACACCACTAATGTCAGTGATTGTTGCTGTTACGGTTATATCAGAACCTCGTGCAACATAACCCAAATCATTCAAAACAATATCCGGACCTGACAAATCAACTGAATTAGCATTCATTGTTGAGGTCTGAACACTGTTGCCCAAGTCATCAACACATAATAGATTCCAGGTAAATGCACCTAAAGGCAAGGTTGAAGTAATTGTTGATTCAACACCTGATTCAAGATTTTGCGAAACAGGAGCGGCTGTGCTTGTGCTTAATGCACATTCTATAGACAAATCAAAGTCATCAGTTGCAGTAATCACAAAGTTACCATGATAATCAATATCTGCATTATCTGCAGGGCTTGATATATCTATGACTGGAGCTGTTCTATCAACATAGAACTGGAATTCAGCAACAGCAACATTGCCGGCAATATCAGTAGATGTAACAGTCAAAGTGTTCCATCCTGCAGACCAGCTGGATGAATCAAGATCAAGACTGTAATCAGTATCCTGAACAGCATAATTATCATTTACTGAAATGTCAATCACTGCATCCTTGATTGCTGCGCTGTTTGAAGGACTGTTAAGTGTAATCACAGGAGGAGTTGTATCGTAAATAAACGAATCAGTATCACTTCCTTCAAGCTC
>Ga0210057_1010525_pt1 | contig 10448 bp, 6 predicted proteins | sample CryGeyCG2114_010_2_FD_183968 | JGI IMG/M metagenome (GOLD analysis project Ga0210057, IMG submission 183968) | Groundwater microbial communities from aquifer - Crystal Geyser CG10_big_fil_rev_8/21/14_0.10 (SPAdes) (version 2) | ecosystem: Environmental > Aquatic > Deep subsurface > Groundwater ...
AGAATATTGATTCCGAAATGATTTTCATCACTCTGCTTGTGAGTCTGGTAGTGACGGAACTGGCTGTCTGCTTGGCTTTTTTCCCCTTTTCTGTGTGGTTTTCTGCCTTATTTATCATGTCGGTGATTTATATTAGTTTGGGAGTGGTGCAGAGCCTGCTGAAAGAGAGGCTGTTTACAAGGACTTGGCGGGAATATTCTTTGGTAGCTGGGTTCGTAATACTGCTATTTATTTTGGCTTTTCCAGGAAAATAGATCGACTAAAATTTTTAGTTAAACAGAGCGGGGGACTCAAAAAAAAGGTTTTAACCTGATTAGTGGGCCTCCCTTAATATGAGGGTAATTATATGACTGCAAAAATTCTAAATAAGTTAGCAACAATAAAAAATGACAATTAAAATATTTTCACAAATTTTCTTTTGAGTTGGTACAGAGTAGGGGTAAAAAAAATTTAATGTAACTAATGATGAGACCAGAGTAGGTGATATAGTTTGATATACATAGGTAGATGTGGATAACTTTTAAAGTTATAGGACATACGACCAGGTATATATCTGGTATTTGTGAAATAGTTTTTAAGTAATAAGGACTTAATTGTTGATTTGTGTGCAAGAAATATTTCACACACAGCGAGATATTTGAACAGATATTTTCTCTTTTACCTCAAGTAGACTGGGGAAACGCACAAAACCCGAAGCCATTTACTCGAGTGCATGTTTCTCTACCAGATATGATGTCTGGTGATAATATTGGGCCCAGATATGACATCTGGAGAGAGGTTGATAAGGGTTAATTAGCTCAAACAGAGATTGATCCAGGTTGTCATAAAGTAGAGTTAAGGTTAAGCAAGGGGTGACAATAAATCAAAAATAGAAAAAGTTTTATTTCTGCCTCTTCCCTAGAAGGAGAGATGGCAATCAATCCCCAATGTGTTATGTCGCACAATATTACTTTTGCGACTCAGACTTAGGATTGAAACCTGGGTTGTCTGGCGGCTTGTTTATCTTTCTCAAGTTTAGGATTTTATTTATTTTTATGTTTACTCTGAGTTATTTATCTGTTTCACTCCTCTAACTCTTTTAACTCTTTGGTCTCTTACTAATTGGTTTTCAGGCTTTTTCTTTTCGAGATCCGACCAAATCACCATCAGCCTACTGCTTTGGCAAAATTTTAGTGTATTTATTTCACTGGCTGATCTTTGCTCCAATCATTGACGATATGTTGTTAGGCATTGATCCTAAAAAGCCGATTTTGGGCCATCTAGAATGCTTATGGTTAGGAGGTGTTTTATAATATACCGATGTATCAAGTATTGTGATATATGCTGTACATAATAAATTCTAAGAACTTGTTAAATACCTTTGACCAATTGCTGTGGCTAGTTATAAGCTGTTTTTGGTTGGTTCTAGTTATTCACAAATAATTATTTTGCTGGGCAGTAAATTTTTGGTTTGATTTTAAATCACAACTTTTTATGACTGTTTCATTTGGGCTGTAAGCTTAAACTGTGTTCCGCCGTCTTTTTTCACCCTAAGTTCGCGATAGTTTCATCTGGATAGTTGATTCAATATACACTTTGGTTTAACGACCTTTTTTGTAAAGTAGTTATAGTCAAATATAACAAATCATATCAAAATAACACATAAAAAACCATTGATATACCAACTCTTTTCTCGAGAACATCGTTTTAGCAGAGTATTGCCTACTCTGCTAAAGTCTTATATAATATGACCATGGCGATTTCTACTCAACCAGCTTTAGCTTTGCAAACATTTCTTGAGTATTTGGAGGTTGAGAGAAATGTTTCCCGGTTGACCATTCGCAACTATTCTTACTATTTAAAACGTTTTTCCGACTGGTTTCATGATCAAGGTATGACTGATCTCAAGGAACTTGATCAAGAGTTAGTCCGCAAGTACAGAGTTTATCTGGCCCGCTATGTTTCTCAAAACGGTCGTACACTATCAAAACGTACTCAAAGCTATTATACAATAGCCCTCAGATCGTGGCTGAAGTTCCTGATCAAAAACGATGTGCCTGTGCTGCATCCTGAAAAAATTGATCTACCCAAGGCTGAGTCTCATCAGATGAAATTTCTCAATATAGAGAAAGTTGAGAGACTTTTATCTCAACCTCTACTCTCAAGTCAAGTTGGTTTGCGCGATAAGGCAATACTTGAAGTGCTCTTCTCTACTGGACTAAGAGTTAGTGAGCTGGTTGGTTTGAATCGGGATAGGGTTGATCTCTCCAGCAGAGAATTTGGTGTGATTGGTAAGGGTCGACGTCCTCGAGTGGTTTTTTTAAGTGAGCGAGCTGCAGTCTGGTTGGAACGTTGGCTACTTTCAAGGCAAGATAACTGGACGCCAGTTTTTATTAGGTTCTCTGGCTCAAAGCCGGACTTGCTAGCCGATGGTGAAGATACCAGATTAACATCGCGGAGTGTTCAGCGCTTGGTTGACAAGTACTCAAGGCAAGCTCGATTACCTATTAAGATTACTCCGCATGGCATCAGACATAGTTTTGCAACTGACCTCTTGTCCAATGGCGCTTCAATCCGAGATGTTCAAGAAATGTTGGGTCACAAAGATATTGCGACCACCCAGATCTATACTCACGTGACCAGGCCAAAACTTCGAGAAGCTCACGCCAAATATCATACTGATCTTTAGCAGAGTAGGCAATACTCTGCTAAAATGGGGTTCTCGAGAAAGAGATTGGTGTATCAAGATAATTTAATGTTAATTTTTACCTAAAATTATGACTGTTTATTCACAGCAAAATCGGCTTTACTTGAGTTAAGGTTGAAGTAAATGTCGGTTTGAATTTGTTTTATCTCCCCTCCCCCACTAATTCTATATGCTTTGTATATGTATTAATATATAAACATATGATAATGATATATTAAGATAATAAATAACAATATAAAATCACATCAATACATAAATAAAGAATACAAAATATATACAAACACTATCTATTTATCAATCAAAATGGTTCTGCTACAATATAAATCTTAACAAATCGGGCCTGTAGCTCAGTTGGCTAGAGCACCTGCATGGCATGCAGGGGGTCAGGGGTTCAAGTCCCCTCAGGTCCACATCAATATTTAATCAAGAAGCTTAAAAAAGATTAATTTTTATTGTAGCGATATCCGTTGATCGATAGTCTACCTATGTATCCAAATATTTTTTCTTGAAGTTTTTGTTGTTCTTCTTTAGACAACCGTTGCCACATAAATTCATGTAAAATTACATCTGCCTGGCTAAAAAGCCATTCAACTTCACTTGTGTTAAGTTTTTTCACCGTTTGAACTCTTCCACTCAAAATGGTAAGTATTTTGAACGGAAGTGCCATGCAACCTGCAAGAGCTTTACCTTGGGGATTATCCAAGGATTCAAAATCTCCAAATGTACGATAGAATTCTTTTATTGTGTCAAGATGATCTTGTGGTTGTTGTTCTACACCAATGGGTGTTGATTCAGTTTTGCTCATAATTGATCTGTATTATACACTATAACTAGTAATAAATGCATCCTTTTGTTTAAGTAACCAATGTTGAGTACACGTATTAATTTATATTCGATTACTCTTCATCTTCCATTTGTTTGAAGGTTAAAGCCACCGCTACCACTTTATCAGCCGATTTAAGGCGCATGAGGATGACTCCTTGAGTAGGTCTGGTCAAAATTGGGATAGATTTCTTGGTTAAAGGCAGTTTAATGGTCTGACCTTCTTTGGTGGTGATAACAACATCCTTGTGTTCTTGGTTAACATTCCGGGCGGCGGCCACGGGACCAGTTTTAGGGGTAATGTCCGAAACTTTCACACCCAATCCGGAGCGTTTTTGAACAGGATACTGACTAAGTTTGGTGCGTTTGCCTAAGCCATTTTCCGTAATGACCAAAAGTTCGCCGATATCCTCATCCTTACTACCATGAGGAATAACTTCCACTCCTACGACGTAGTCATCTTTTTTAATTGTGATGCCCTTAACCCCTTTGGTGTCTCTGTGGGAAGACTTAACTTCTTCTTCGGAAAATCTGATGCACTTGCCCAGGTGAGTAATTAGCATCATATCGTCTTGGCCAGACGTGAGTTTGCCGGCTACCAGTTCGTCTTCAGAGTTGAGGGTGATAGCAATAATACCGTTTTGTCGAATATTCTCGTAAAGTTTCACCGCGGTCTTTTTCACTAGACCTTTGCGGGTTGATAGAGTAATAAACTTGTCTTGATCCTTGACCTCATCAATGATTAAAAGAGAATGGATTGTTTCATCGGCTTGTAGATTGACAATATTTACCACTGCCGTGCCTTTGGCTTGGCGACTGGCGGCCGGAATTTCATAGACTTTTTGCTTGAAGACTCGACCTTGGTTAGTAAACATAAAAACTGTATCGTGGGCTTGAGCCGAAAGCAGGGTTTTGACTACGTCCTCATCCTTCATCTTGAGACCAACTTTACCTTTACCACCTCTGGATTGAGAGCGGAAAGTACTGGGATTAAGCCGTTTGATGTAACCGGTTTCTGTGAGAGTCACGACGGCCGGTTCATTGGGGACAAGATCTTCTTGACTGAATTCACCAATTTTGCCTTTGACCAATTTAGTGCGTCTGGCGTCCGCATATTGAAGTTTTAGTTGATCAGTTTCATCAGCGATGACTTTGAGAATGGCTTTGGGATTTTGCAGCAAGGTCATGAGTTGTTGAATAGTTGCCTGAATAGCTTGGTATTCATCTTCGATTTTCTGCCTTTCCAGAGCCGCTAACCGTTTGAGTTGCATTTCTAAAATAGCCACTGCCTGAATTTCCGATAAACCAAATTTAGTCATGAGTTTGGTTTTGGCTATCTCGGTATCGGCACTTTTGCGGATGGTCTCGATCACATCGTCAAGATTTTTCAGGGCGATCAGCAAGCCTTCCAAGATGTGCGAACGTTCACCTGCCGCTTTGAGCTCGTATTGACCTCGTTTAACCACGATTAATTGTCGGTGGCAGATATACTCCATTAAGATTTGACGGATATTCATGAGCTGAGGCGTACCATCACTATTTAGGGCTACCATGTTCATGGGAAAGCTTGTTTGGAGTTCTGAGTATTTAAGCAGTTTGTTGAGAATAACCTTCGGTCTGGCATCACGTTTAAGATCGATGGTAATTTGCATGCCCTTTCGATCTGAGTCATCGTTTAAATCTCGGATACCAGTGATTTTCTTATCTCGAACCAGACCAGCAATTTTCATTAGCAAACGAGCTTTATTCACTTGGTAAGGCAACTCGGTAATAATGATCTGATGACCGTTTTTTGATTCCTCAATACTGGCCTTTGCCTGAATCAATACCCTACCTTTACCAGTTTCATATCCCTCCTTGATTGCCTTAAAATCGTAGATAATGCCCCCAGTGGGGAAATCTGGTCCGTTAATGTGCTCCATAATATCGTCAATGGTGGTGGTGGTTTCAAAGTTGCCCGCAAGTTTCAGAGCATCTGTTGTGATTACATCTTGGACCGTAATTTCTTTTTGTTTGTCTGGTGGTGAAGCGGCTATTGATTGGCCCTGATCAATCACGGCTTTAATAGCGTCACAAACTTCTCCTAAGTTATGAGGAGGAATTTTTGTGGCCATACCGACCGCAATTCCCTCACTACCCATCAGTAATAAATTCGGTAATTTGGCAGGTAAAACAGTGGGTTCTTGGAGAGAACCATCGAAGTTGTCGGCAAAAGGTACGGTATCTTTGTCAAGATCTGCCAGTAATTCTCCGGTAATTTTTTCCAGTCTGGCTTCGGTGTACCTCATAGCGGCCGGGCTATCTCCGTCCACCGAGCCAAAGTTACCTTGGCCGTCAACCAGAGGATAACGCATGCTAAATTCTTGAGCCAGACGGACTAAGGCCATGTAGACAGAAGAATCCCCATGGGGGTGATATTTGCCCAGCACGTCTCCCACAATTCTGGCTGATTTTTTATAGCTGCTGGAATGATGAATCCCGGCCTTATACATGGCAAAAAGAATCCGCCGATGAACCGGCTTCATGCCATCTCTGACATCTGGCAATGCCCTAGATACTATGACGCTCATGGCGTAATCCAAATAGGACTTCTTCATTTCGTCTTCGATAGAAATGTACTTCAATTTGCCAAAACGACTCTCTTGGGTTGTCCCAATTAACGATTCGCCGTTAGTCTGGGCTACGGGTTTTGCGGTGTCCGGGGTTTGTTGGTTGGTTTGATCTGGGTCGTTAGTCATAAATTACCTTAAGGCCTTTTCTAGGTTTGGCAATATTTCTTTTTTGCGGGAAAGTTTGGGGCCGATATCTAAAATATGGTCTTGAACTTGACCTCCAAAAGCCTTCAGCGCCAGTTTTTCTTCCAAAACAGAAGGCAGAATGAGTTTGGTGTTCACCCTGAGGATGTCTGTCACGGCCATAAACACGAAATCAAGCTTCATATCTTGGCGAGCTTTTTTGAGTGCCGAAATAAGTTCCTCTTGGCGTTCTGTGATCAGTTTTGTTTGTTCAACAGTTTCGACCTGGTTAATAAAAACTCGCTGTTTATTAATTTCTGCAACTTTGTAATCATTGGTTGCCAGTTGGTCGGCTGACAATCTCGACACATCTGATTTGGCTTTAAATATATCCAAAGTTAAGGCTTCAATATCACTTAAGCCTGCCAACTGAGCCAACTCGTGAGCCTCATCACGGTCTCTTTGAGTTGCGGTGGAGGATTTAAAACCCACTGTATCAGATAAAATAGCCGACAACATTAAACTAGCCAGTTTTTGATCTGGTTGAACCTGGTTTTGCTGCATCAGCCAATAGACAATTGTGGTTGACGAACCCCAAGTTTTGAAAGTCATAAAAATGGGAGAAGCCAGCTGTAGATTGACTTTGTGATGATCAATAATATCGACAATTTGGTCTGCTTTCAAATCTGGTAGGCGTTGACTGTCCTCATTATGATCAACCAGGACAACCTGATCTTCAGGTTTGATATCTTGGGCGGTAACTTGAGTTGGTGGTTTAACGCCGAAACGCTCGAAAAGGTATTTGGTTTCACCATTTATAGGTCCGGCTGTAGCCGCTTGAGGATCAGAGTAGCCAAAACAATCTTTTTGTTTGTAAAGATATTCAAGTCCCAAGGCGGCAACGACAGAATCAGTGTCGGGTTGGATATGACCTAGAATAAATGTTTTTGGCATAAGACTCCTTGATTTAGATATCGAGATTAGCCATTTTGGCGTGGGTTTGTATAAATTTCTTTCTGGGTGGTACATCATCACCCATCAACACGCTAAAGGTGGTATCAGCTTTATCGGCGTCTTCAATTGTAATCCGCTTCAAGATTCTGCTTTTGGGGTTCATGGTTGTTTCCCACAACTGCTCTGGGTTCATTTCTCCCAAACCCTTGTAGCGCTGAATCGAAACTTTGGCCTTGGGTTGCTCTTTGAGAGCGGATTGAGTCATGGTTTCTCTTTCTTCTTCTGAGTACGCATACTCAATTTCTTTGCCGACTGTGACCTTGAATAAAGGCGGTAAGGCCACGTAAAGATAACCTTGTTTGACCACTTCTGGTAAATGGCGGAAGAAAAATGTCAACCCCAAGGTAGTAATGTGCTCTCCGTCAACATCGGCATCATTCATCAAAATGATGCGGTGATATCTTAGTTTTTCTGGTTTGAAGGTATCGCCGATACCTGCCCCTAAAGCCACCACTAAGTTTTTGAGTTCTTCGGAAGCCACCACTTTATCGAGTCTGGCCCTCTCGGTGTTGAGAATTTTACCTCTGAGGGGAAATATGGCTTGAAATTTCCGATCCCGACCTTGTTTGGCACTGCCGCCAGCACTATCTCCCTCAACAATATAAATTTCACTTTCGGCTGGGTCACGACTTTGACAGTCGGCTAATTTACCGGGTAACGAACTACCTTCAAATAAGCCTTTACGAATAACTGCCTCTTTGGCCGCTCTAGCTGCCATTCTGGCCCGGGCCGTGAGCATAATTTTACCGATAATTGCCCGGCCTGCGTCTGGATTTTCTTCAAGGAAAGTAGTTAAACCTTCTTTAAGAACCTGATAAACCGCCGATTGAGCCTCTGAATTATTAAGTCTGGTCTTGGTTTGAGACTCAAACTGCAAATCATTTGAAGGCATCTTGACAAAAACCACTGCCGCCAGACCCTCTTTTAAGTCTTCGGCCGAAAAAGATTCTTTCTCTTTAAGTAAGTTGTGAGCGTCGGCATAATCTCTGACTACTTTGCCCAAAGCCATTCTAAAACCATTAATATGAGTTCCGCCATCCGAAGTGTGAATCACATTCACAAACGATTCGAGCTTTTCTATGTAAGAATCATTGTATTGAAGGGCTATCTCAACTCCGATTTTTTTCTTGGTGACTTCATCTTGCCAATCATCAGAAATGTATAAAACCTGATGAATTGGTTTGCGAGTCATGTTGATGTGTTCGACCAGTGACCGGATACCACTCTCAAAATAAAAATGCTGATTTTTTTTCTCGATTAGATCATTAAACTCAAAATAAATACCGGCCATCAGATAGGCCCGGTCTTTGATGATAGAAACTAAAGTTTTGTGCCCAAAACTGGTGGTAGAAAAGATTATTTCGTCAGGTATGAACTTAATGAGTGTTCCTGTTTCGTATTTAATAAAATCAACCGATGATTCGGGGAAAAGGCTAATGACTTCGGTTTCTGAAATAACTTTGACCGGATGTTTGGGAAAGCCCTGATGATAAAGTTGATAATAATATTTATCATCCCTTTTGACGACCACTTGCATCAGCGAAGACAGCGCGTTGACGGCTGAGGAACCGACGCCATGTAACCCCCCCGATGCTTGATAAGCGGTGTTTTCAAATTTGCCTCCGGCATGAAGTTTAGTCATGACAACTTCCAGGGCAGAAACGCCAGATTCATGCATATCAACCGGAATTCCTCGGCCATTATCCACCACCACAATTGCCTCCTGGCCTAACTCGACTCCCTTCTTTGCCAGAGCCTGTTCTGCCTCCCCAACTTGCAAACGGTAGAGTTGGATAATTTTGCCGTAGCCAGCCAGCGCTTCATCAACGGCATTATCGAGAATTTCTTTGGAGAGGTGGTGCAAACCCTTAGCGTCTGTGGAACCAATATACATACCCGGTCGTTTGCGGACCGGCTCAAGTCCTTCCAGAACTTTGATTTCGGATGCCTGATAGTTTGACTTAATTTGTGTTGTTGACGACATATTGACGAACAGACGAATAGTTATAACACACTAGAGTGATTTTTCGAAGCGGTCGACAATCCGGCAATGCGGAAAAACACAGCTTCTAGCGTTAAACGTACATTAACATTTTCCTCGAGTAAACTCAAGCCCCGAAGTAGTAATTGGGTGTCAGCAATAGTTTGGTCCGAGGCAGGCAATTGGTGGACTTCCTCAAGTAGCTGACAGAGCATTTTTATGGCGGCCGGTCGCTCTTTTTGCCACCCACCGATTTGAATAATTTGGCTGGCGGAAGCTGATTTAATTTGCGAAAATGATTGATCTTTGTTGCTTGAGGGTTTTTCCTGGCTGGCTGATTGAGACACATTGACCAAATGGCAACGGGAGACAATTGTGGGCAAAAGCTGATTGGGTCGACTGGTGATTAGAATCAGCTGAGAATGGTGAGGAGTTTCTTCAAGAGTTTTGAGTAAAGCATTTTGAGCAGGTACAGTCATTTGGTGTGCCTCAAGCAAAATAATCCTTTGCAAGTTGGAGCCAAAACCGGCATAGTGCAATTGAGTGATAATTTGTCTGATTTGATCAATCCCAATCCCCTCACCCGATTGGTTGAACCAAGTTTGGCTGCCAGCCGGCACAGGCCCAAAATAATTATTGGCGACCTGCACCTGGTCTTGATTATTCGAGCAGTGCAGGATGACAGGCAGCTGGGATGAGTGAGAAATAGTCTGGGTCATGAGTTTGCGGTCAAAGACAGAAGTTGTATGTTGATTTAATTTCTTTTATACTGGCTAGTATAGCTTATGCCTGATCAGCCTGCCACTCAGCCAGTCAGTGTTGTTGGTGACCAAACCGGAGGTTCTGTTTCTACTTCATCCCCTACCCCCCCAGTTTCCGTTGCCTCTCAACCAGTTACCCCATCATCTCCGGTTGCAAATCAAACGCCCGTAGTTGCTCGGTCTAATACTACCCCCGATGTCCCCTCGCCTGCTGTGGCCAACCAATTTGTGACACTTAAGGCCGTTAAACCTCAGGCTCAAGCCATCATTCTTCCTGGTGATAATAAATATGTGACTCTGCTGGATGCCTTAGTTGAAGCAGGGGCAATTGATACTGACCGGTCAAATGAACTTTTGGCTGAACACATCCGGTCTGGTCGGACGGTTGAAGAACTGATTGGGGATAAAAATGAAGTTACGGCGGATGTTATGGCTCAGGCCAAAGCCAA
>Ga0210057_1010533_pt1 | contig 10441 bp, 7 predicted proteins | sample CryGeyCG2114_010_2_FD_183968 | JGI IMG/M metagenome (GOLD analysis project Ga0210057, IMG submission 183968) | Groundwater microbial communities from aquifer - Crystal Geyser CG10_big_fil_rev_8/21/14_0.10 (SPAdes) (version 2) | ecosystem: Environmental > Aquatic > Deep subsurface > Groundwater ...
CATTTTGCTCGTCTTCCTCGCCTCGCTCGAAAATCTAAAATTTCGCTACGAAATAGTTTTGCAACCATCTCAATCTTTTTCTGGTGTTTTCAGAAAATTATATGGGGGTTTTTCTACGGTCTCATATTGTTATAATAAACTGCGGTGAGGGGAGCCCATTCGACTCGCTTTGCTCGCTCAGGGCAGGCATCGGCAAAAACCCTTTATTTATGAGGGGTTTTTGTTTATATGCGGAAAAGAACGCAAACCCTCTATTCATTTCACCGTATCGGATAAAGATGATTAGCGTTTTTTATTAAAAAATAATAAGAAGTCTTATCTTTTATCCGATACGGTTTAAATAACGAGATTTTTCTTTAATAATTATGATGTTTTACTATTGAGGTTAGGTAATTAAGAGCTTGATGTGGTCTAAAACCAAAAATGGTGAGAATTTTCAACATAAAAGTATTTAAGAAATGTTGAGCCATTATCTGTTTGAATTGCTTTAATTGAAAAAGGTTCTTCCAATGACCTTAACAAAGGAAAAAGATTTGGAACAATTGTGCCATATACTGTCACATGGTGCCCAGAATAACTGCCCTTCATTTTTGCGTAAAATATTTATTCTTAATTGCCTGGCCAGGCAATCGGCAGGGTCGAAATAAATATAGGCGAAAAAATCGTATCGGATAATAAATGATTTATGGAAATTTGCAAAAAATTCGGCTCTTTATGGGGCTGAATATTTAGAGAAAAGTTATCCACAGAAGTAGGATATTATTGGGCTTTACAGGCATATCGGTTATGCGATAATTATAGAATGATTGATTAAGTAAGATATATGTTTAGCCCAGAAAATTTACCCGACAAATTAAGATATATTTCCCTACAGGAAGCTACTCAATACTCAAAGGTTTATTCCCAAGAGTATTTGAGTTTGAGAGCAAGACAGGAAAAATTAAAAGCTATAAAGTTGGGAAGAAATTGGGTGACAACCAAGGCTTGGGTTGACGATTATATTAGTAATGAAAACAATGTTAAAACAAACGGAGCTGTTTACATTTCTGAAAAAGAAACAAAACAGAACTTTGAAGAAAAAGAAGAAATTTTATCAGAAGATACTATTGCCCTTGAGCCAGTTTTAAAAAGAAATTATTTTGAAAAATTTTCAAAAAATTTTGTTTATTCTTTTGGGTCAATTTTAATGGTTGTTGGGCTACTTTTTACTTTCTTAATTTTTAAACCTTTTGATAATAATTATTCTCAAAAAATATATGACAAAACCAACGATTATATCGTTGGTTTTCAAGAAAATTTTCATAAAATTCAAAAATCTTTTGGGAGTTCAAATGAAAATTCAAAAACATTTTTAGCTGATGTTGGGAAAAACCTTTCTAATATTTCGATTCAAAAATTTATAAATAAGGTTGGCGAGGGCGCTGGGGTTGTTAAAACAATTTTCAGTGAAGCTATTTCAAAAATAAAAGATTTTGTTTTTTATGTTTACAATACATTAAATCACGGATTGCATTTTGTGTTTAATCCTTGGAACAGGCAAACTGAGTTATTGGTTGAGAATGATTTAGCCCCAAATCCGCCAACTGGCGGAGAAGGCGGACTGATAGTTATTTCGTCGCAAGGGCAAACTCAGGATGAAAAAATAAAAGAAAAGATAAGAGAGTCATTTTCTGATGAAGTTGAAGTGGAATTAAAAGATGCAGATTCGGGAGTGATAACTCCTGTATTTAGAGAAAAGAAAGGAGATGCTTATATGTATTTAATGGTTCCCATTAAAAATTAATTATGAAAATTAAAAGGCCATGAAATAATTGCAAGGTTATGCCCAGCATGACTTTGCTAAGTCAAATAAAGAATAAAATTATGATTAAAATTAAAAAAATTATCTTTTCGTTATCGATTGTTAGTTTTATTGTTTTAACAATGGTTATCTTTGGCGGATACGCTGTTGTTGAACCAACACACGCGCAAGCCACAAGCACTTCTACCTTGGTGGTAGCATCACTGCTTGTTACCGATGAAATTACCTTGACCGCTCCATCTGCTTTTTCGTTGTCGCCCAATATGGGAATGACCAATAGTTCTTCTTCGGCTACGGGCACTTGGAATGTTAAAACCAACTCTCAAGCTGGCTACACACTAAATTTACACGCTAGCCAAGTGGACGCGTTGGCGGCCACCACCACTGGCGAGGTTTTTCAGGATTATCCAGAAGCTGTGGCAGGAACTCCAGAAACATGGACTGCCACTAGTACGGCTTATGTTTTTGGTTTTTCTGTTTATGGCACCTCAACTCCAACAGGTACTTGGGGAACAGGAGGGGACTGTGGAAGTGGTGGAAGCCCATCAGCGACCTTAAAGTATAGAGGATTTAATAGCACCACTGATATTCAGGTGACTAACGCTAGCGCAGAAACGGGCGCAACTGGAAACAATACAAGCATGTGTTTAACTGCTACTCAAGGTGTAAATGTTTATGCTCCGGACGGGCTTTACCAGGCAACCATAACGGCCACTGCCACTACGCAGTAAAATCATATGAAAAAAATAATTTTTGTTTTATCCGTAGGATTAATTTCTCTAGGACTGTTGTTAACAACCACTTCAGTGGCTTTTGCTTTTGAAATACAAAAGTTATCAAGCGTTCCATTGGCCAATGACTTCACCTTAGGGCCTGGCAAAGTAGAGGTTTTAATGGACGCAGGGACAACAGTTACTAAAAGCTTAATGATTACCAATCGTTTGGGAAAACAAACACGCTTTAAAGTGGAGTTAGAAAATTTTGTTGGCTCAAATAATGGGGATTCAGCCAGCGTGCTTATTGGGGCAGAAAAAAGCCCTTATGCTTTAAGAGATTATTTACATCCGGAAATCACAGAGTTTACTTTGGAACACGGGGAAAGAATGGTTTTGCCGGTTAATATTGTCATACCAGAAAATATGGCCCCAGGCGGGCTTTATGGATCAGTGATTATTTCAACCATTCCCGACGAATTGCCAAACAATGAAACAGGCCAAAACGCAGAAGGCCAAATACAGGTTATTGGCAGGGTGGGGTGTTTATTTTTTATCAGAGTAAAGGGCGATGTAAAAGAAGAAGGTTCTTTGGTTAGTTTTGACACTGTTAAATCAAAGCATTTTTACCAGAAAACTCCAATTGCTTTTAGTATTCTTTACAGCAACCAGGGAAATGTCCATTTGAATCCTTACGGAACAATAAAAATTAAGAATATCTTGGGCCGAGAAATTGGCAGTGTAAATGTTGACGCTTATTTTGCTATGCCCCAATCAAAAAGATATAGAGAGGCGCAATGGGATAAGGGCTTGAGTATAGGTATTTACACGGCCTCTTTGGCTTTAAATAGGGGCTACTCTGATATCATTGACAATGCCAAAGTTCGTTTTTTTGTCTTCCCATTAAAAACAGTGGGCATAATTGCGATTTGCATTGCTCTATTCGTGGCCTTAATTTGGTTTTTAGGGTCAAGGTTTGAGTTTAAGAAGAAAAAGTAAAAACAGATGAAAAAAAGCGTTATTTTATTAATTTTTTCTTTATTATTGCTTCCTTTAGCTATTTTTGCAGAGAGTATGCAAAGTTCGGGGTACAAAATACAGTCGGACTCAATTAATGTTGGGGGAGTGAGGCAAGTTTCTGATAATTACCAGTCTGAAGACACTATTGGCGAGGCTGACACTGGGCTATCAAATAGCGATAATTATGCGTTAAAAGCTGGCTATCAGCAGATGCAAGAGGTTTATCTTAGCCTTTCTGTAACAAACCCTTCTATTATAATGAGTCCTGATATTGGGGGAGTGAGCGGAGGTCAGAGTAATGGGTCTACTTCAGCCACGGTTATTACAGATAATCCTGGGGGATATTCTTTAAGTGTTAAAGCAAGCACAGCTCCAGCTATGGCAACTTCCACTTATAGCTTTGATGACTATACAACAGGAACAGCTGGTCCAGATTTTACCTGGTCTATAGCAAACACAACTTCTGAATTTGGTTTTACTATAGAGGGCTCTGATATTATGCAAAAATTTAAAGATAATGGCTTTGATACTTGTAATTCCGGATCGACTGATTCGCCTGATGCTTGCTGGTATAAATTTACTACTTCCACAGAAACAGTTGCCCAAAAATATTTACCTAATCATCCAAGCGGAGCAAGCACTGCTTTAAAGCTTAGAGCAGAATCAGGGACAAGCCACATTCAAACAGCTGGGCAATATCAAGCCACAATTACTATTACAGCTGTTACTAATTAAATGAAAAATCGCATTATAAAAATTTTAGCGCTTAATATTATTTTGCAGTTATTAATAGTTAATTTTGCTGTGGCTCAAAACGTTCAAGATGTTCGGGGTGTGGATGTGGGCTTGCAGGTTAGTTCGCCTTGCGTTGAAAACGAAGTGTGCGATTCTGGGGCTGGAGAAACTCAGGCAAATTGCCCCGATGATTGTGGATGTAACAATAATAACTCTTGTGAAGTTTTACGAGGGGAAACCGAATTTAATTGTGTAAATGATTGTTATACTGCCCAGCCCATTAGCCCTGGTGGAGGCGGGCCAATTATTTCCTTGGGTCCATTTAGAATCATTAATATTATTGTTAATCAGATAACCGACCAATCAGCTAAGATTTCTTGGACTATAGAATCGCAAATTCAGGCAACTTGCAAAGTTTTTTTAGGAGCCACTGAAAATTATGAAAAAGAAGTAATTGCCGGCAATGTTTTTTCAAAATTTCATTCAACTGAAATTGTCGGGCTTTCCCCTCAAACAACATATCATTTTAAAATAGAATGTTTAAACAGAAATTTTAATGAAATTAAGACCACAGACCAACAATTTACAACACTTCCTTTTTTTGATGATGAATCGCCAGCTAATGTATCAAATTTTCAAATAACTAATTATGATAAGCGTTTAAAATTAATTTGGCAAAATCCAATAGATAGCGATTTTAAAGAAGTAAAAATATTTAAAAGTGAAAAATTTTACCCCCAAGAACCGCAAGAGGGAGCCCTTGTTTATGCTGGCAATGGAAATGAAGTTGAAGATTTAAATTTAACTAATGGGAAGGCCTACTATTATATTGCATTTGCCTATGACTTGGCTGGCAATAGATCTTCTGGCGCTTTAACGTTTGGAGTTCCGGGGGTTGGAGAAAAACCAGGAAAGCCACCTATTGAACCGCCTGTTGGCCCCGCTCCGCCAGAAGTGGAAAAAATTACTTTGAAAAATTTTGATTTTCAGCAAGGCGGAAAAAAAATTTTTCCAACAGACGACAATATTATTATTTTAGAATCATTGGAGCCATTAAAAATTTCTATTGATTATGAAAAAGTTCCCGAAGTTTTAAAAACTATAATGTTAACTTTACAAAAAGGAGATAAGTATTTTTCTTTTCTTTTAAGAATAAATGAAGATAAAACAAAATATTTAGCCACAATTGCTCCTCCAGCTTCGGGAATTTATCCTTTATCAATTTATGTATTGGATTATAAAGAGCAGGCCTTAAAAAAAATTGACAGTATGTTGAAAATTAGTGGAAACGTAATGGGCCAAGAAAAAACCTTTAGCTTGGTGATGGGAATAATAAGTAAATATTGGCCAAATCTCCTTTTTCTTATCCTTACAATAATTGCTGTTTTTGTGGCCATTGAAATTTATAGAAAAAGACAGCCAGATAATTATTACAAACAAAAAATTAGATGATTTTTTCGTTTTATAAAAAACCAATATTTATATTTTTTCTTGCTTTTATGCTTGGCGGTTTAGTTTTTACAGTAAAAGCCCAGTCCAATTTTACCAAGCAAATAAATTATCAAGGAAAGCTTACTGATACTAACGGTTTGGCTGTGGCTGATGGAAGCAAGTGTATGCAGTTTAGGTTGATGACAGGGCTAACTGGCGGAAGCGAAATTTGGATAGAGCAATGGACTACTTCAACTCTTTATGCCACCACAACCAATGGTTTGTTTTCTGTAATGTTGGGAACAAATGCAAGCTTGGCCAGTATTGATTTTAATCAAGCGCTTTATTTGGAGGTCTCGTTTGATCCGGGTTGTGATGGCGTTTATGAAGAATTATTTTCGCCGAGAAAAACTTTGGGCGCAGTGCCAGCAGCTTTTGAAGCAAGCAAGTTGGGTGGAAAAGCAGAAACCGCTTTTGCCTCTTTAGTGGAAAATGAAAACATAACAGGGGAGTGGAGCTTTGATAATATTGTTAGTATTGCCACCTCAAGCCCCACAACCAGTTTAACTGTGCAACAAAATGGCTCGGGCAAAATCGTTGATTTTAAGGATGGCGCAAATAGCGTTTTTACAATTTTAGATGGGGGTAATGTGGGTTTTGGCACAACCACCCCATATGCCACCATTGACGATGCTGGTAGCCTTAGATTAACTGGTATGTTTTACGACGGAGAAGGAAGCCCAGGCGCAAGTGGCCAAGTGCTTTGGTCCACAGCCACCTCAACAAGATGGGTATCAACTTCTAGTTTAGGAATTATTGGGGACGGAGGCATTACAAATTTAAACGGAGAAACAGGTCTCACTCAATACTTTGCCACCAGTACCGATGGCACTGACTTTACCATTACCCACACAGGCAATACTCACACATTTAACCTGCCAACCGCCTCAGCCACCAACAGGGGACTCCTTGCTTCAACTGACTACACAATATTCAACAACAAAATTTCAACTTCTTCTTTATCCTCAACAATGACTGGCTTAACCTACAACCAATCAACTGGAGTATTTTCTGCCACCGCAGGATACGGCATTCCTTTAACCGCAAGTACCACCGAAGGATCGACTGCCTACACTTGGGGAAACCACGCATTGGCTGGCTATACCACTTCCACTATATATGGCAATGCCACTACTACAGGAGCTCAATATATTGGAGGCAATTTGCAGGTAGTTGGCTCTCAAACAATTGGCTCCACTTTAAACGTGGCTGGCACTTCAACATTAGCAACAACCACAGCTACTCTGCTCACGGTTTCAGGTAATTCAACAATCGCAGGCAATCTTGGCATTGGCACCTCGGCTCCAACTTCACTTCTAACAGTTTCGGCCAGTTCAACATCAGGTACAATTGTCAATGTTGCTTATGGTTCAGCTCTTTCGTTAGCCGGAAATGCCATTGGATTAAATCTTGACTTATCAACTAATGTTACCCCAGGAAGTTATGACATAACTGGCCAGCAAATTACTTTGCCATCCGGAGGAACAGGCAATAATATTTTTGCTAAATATTTAGAAGGCTCAAGCGAACTTTATAATTTTAATTCTGTTTCAGCTAATTTTAATGTGCCAGCCAGTTTTAACTCAGCTGGTGATGTTTCGTTGGCTTATGATTTATTAATGACAAACAATTCTGCTGGCTACATAAAGTTTCAAGGACCTGGATATATCCAAACAGAAGATGCTAGTGGGAATTATGACTTGACGTTGTCGGGGGCGAACTCGGGAGATGTGGTGGTGGCTGACAATTTGGAAATTGCCACCTCATCTTATACAGTATTTTATGCTAGCCGGGACTTGGGCACGGTGGGTATTGGCACCTCAACCGCTATTGCCCAGTTGTCAATAATTTCTGATGGTTCTGCTATTACCAAACCATTATTGCAAATTGCCACTTCAAGCTATAACGCTTTAGTGGTTGACGCTAATGGCCGAGTAGGCATTGGCACTTCCACGCCAATTGCTTTATTAAGCATAAAAGGGGATACAACCACAAGCTCAGCTCCTTTATTACGGATTTCCACTTCAACAATAGAGGCATTATTTATTGATAATGCTGGTAATGTTGGCATTGGCACTACTACTCCATATGTTACATTAGATGTTTTAGGAAATATTAGAGCTACAGCTTTTTACGGAGATGGCTCAAATTTAACCGGTATACTTACTGGCACTAATTATCTTCAATTAGACAATACTGCCTCTACTATTTCTCCAACTTCCACAGCTTATAAATTTTCAATTGGTAAGGCCTCAGCTTCCACTACTTTAGATGTTTGGGGAAATTTTCAAGTTGGCACTTCGTCGTCAGCCGCAACATTATATGTAAATTCAGCCACGGGGAAAATTGGTATGGGCACAACTACGCCTGTGGCTTTGCTTGATATTTACGGCACAGCCGGGCCAGCGCAATTGCGAATTTCCACTTCAACTGGCTGGGCGCAATTTTATGTTGACAATTCTGGATACTTAAATATTGAAACGCAAAATTCAGTTACTTCAGCTTTGCAAATTACTGACAGCAATGTAGTTGTCAATCAGCCATTTAATTTAAATGCAGCCGGGGATTTGGGCCTGTCTTATGATTTAATACTAGACAATCCATCAGCAAGTTACATAAGGTTTGCTGGGGCAGGGTATATTCAAACTGAAAGCCCTTATGGCAATTATAATTTAACTTTGTCGGCGGCCAATACTGGTAAAATTGTTTTAAATGATAATATTCAAATAACTGGCACCACGCAATTTGTGGCAAGCTCCACTGTGCAGGACTTGGCCACTTCGTCTACTATTATCCAAGAAGTTACTTTAACTAAAATTTACGCTAGCTCTTCTATTATTATTGCATCAGCTCCAACAATTGCCGATGGCAATGAAGGCGATATAATTGTTCTACTTGGCGCTTCTACCACACAAGCCATAACAGTTCAGGATCAAGACACATTAGCCAGTAGTAATTTACAACTTGGTTCAACTAACAGAGAAATAGCAAACGGTAGCACTTTGGCTTTGATGTTTGACGGTACAGATTGGGTGGAGCTTTGGTATTCGGGCATTACGCACGCTGACTTTGCTGAAATGTATAAAATTAAAGAAGATGTGGAAATAGGGGATGTGGTTGCATTTTCTGATGAATATTTAAGAACCAGAAAAGCCAGCCTGCCCGACCAGACAATTGCTGGAATTATTTCAGCTTCCCCAGCTTATTTAATTGGCGATGAATTTAGAAATGAAATGGTAATGCCAGTGTCTTTAAGTGGCAGGGTGCCTTTGAAAGTTTCATTGGAGGCAGGCGCAATTAAAAAAGGCGATTTGCTTATTTTATCCACTAAGCCCGGCTATGCAATGAAATATAACGAAGTGTATCTGAGAGAACTTAGCAGTAGCTCAACTATAAACTATAAACTACCAACTACTAACTTCCTCGTTCCAATTATTGGTGTGGCTTTAGAGGACTATGCAACTTCATCTGCTGATGGAGCTGATAAAATTATGGCAATGGTTAAGGGCGGCTATGTGAAAGTTGGCCCCTCTAATGGATTTTCAAAATTAACAATTGTGGAAAAAGATGGCAAATTAGTTTTTGCTCCAGAAGACAAAAATTTTGCTGATAATTTAGATATGGTCATTGAGGCCGACGGTTCGTTGGTGGTTGGGAAATTAAAAGCCAAGCAGTTGGAAGTGGGCGCTACAGAAAAACCAGCTGGCATAACAATTTATGATGTGGATACTGGCCAGCCATTTTGTATTCGTGTGCGAGCTGGAGAAATGCAAAACTTGCAGGGCAAGTGCGAAGACCAGTTGTCGACACCGAGTGTCGACAGCGTGCCACAGCAATCAAGTGGCGGAGGAAGAAACCCGGTTCCTTCGGAGTCAGAGCCAGAAATAGCTCCACAGGTAGCCGGAGATTCCACCACAACAGAACCAATAGTTGAATCTCCAGTAGAAATTATTTCGGATCCAGTTGTTGAGCCACAACCAGAAACACAACCAGAGGAAACAGTTCCAGTTGTTGAGTCTCCAGCAGAAGTTATTAATGAGCCAATTGTTGAAGTAGCCCCAGTTGTGGAGGAACCCGTTCCAGCTATTGAGCCAGCACCAGTAGAACAACTCACTCAATAATTTTCAATTTACAATCAAATTAAAATGGATAAATTATCAAACAATTCAATAAACAAAAATTCCTTCAACAAAGAAAGAATTTTTGGTGTGGACCCGGGGAGACTTGCACTCCCTTCATCAGGTGCTAACGCTGATATGTTACTTTATACAATCACGGGCCTAGGTCCACAAATGTATTATAAAACAAAAGAAATCCCTTTTTCAAGAGATCAATTTTGTAGCACCCGATTGATTTTGGCTCGTGTTGTATAAACCAAATCAGCGTTATGAACCAATTATACTAAATTAAACTATGTTGTCAATGGCAAGTCTTATCCAATACAAAATGCGTGTGAAATGAAACCTCATTCTAACGCAAAATGAGCCTGAAAGGCTCATTTGTGCGGTAGTGTGTGAATCGTTATCATTGGGGTATATGACTATCACAATGAACGACTCACACATTTACACTGTGCCACAAATTCAAGCATTTTTAAAGATTGACACAGCCATTAAATTCAAATCAGTTTCCAAAAAAGAAAAGTATGCATGGATTAACGAAGTTTTAACCAAATTTAAAT
>Ga0210057_1010534_pt1 | contig 10441 bp, 10 predicted proteins | sample CryGeyCG2114_010_2_FD_183968 | JGI IMG/M metagenome (GOLD analysis project Ga0210057, IMG submission 183968) | Groundwater microbial communities from aquifer - Crystal Geyser CG10_big_fil_rev_8/21/14_0.10 (SPAdes) (version 2) | ecosystem: Environmental > Aquatic > Deep subsurface > Groundwater ...
AACCGGAACAAAAGGAACAACATCGGTGGCACCAATTCTGGGGTGCTCACCTTGGTGTTTATTCATATCGATCAGTTTCGTCGCTGTCTTAATCGCCTCAAAAACCGAAGCCAAAACATCAAGGGGGACACCAACAATCGTAAACAGGCAGCGATTGTGATCCCGATTGTATTCCAGCTCAAAAACCCTAACGGTTTTTACTTTTTTGGCGGCAGCGAAAATCGCTCTAATTACCTTGAGGTTTCGTCCTTCACTAAAATTCGGCACGCACTCGATTATCTTTTGCATACTAGGAAGTATTTTACTCCTTTTCGATAAAATCAGCTAAACAGCTTGAGGCTTGCAGTCTTGGGCTAATAACATTTGGCCAGGGTTTTATTCCCAAGGTTTCGGCGTAAACAATTATTCTCGCAAAGACCTTCTCGTTATTTTCAATCTCCGTCACCCCATCCAATAAGCGAAAGGCAAATCCCTATCTCCCCTTTTATCTCTACAAACCCCATAAATTCAAGTAACGATAGCCCAAAAACTAATAACTTACAAGGTGGATTTTAATAAAAGTGATTGGCGCCGGCGGGACGGTCGGCAAAATTTGCTTGATTGGGCCATTTTAAAAAATATGGCAATTTATCCATGTCTTCGGTCCCTTGTTTTTGGTATTTTCCGTACCACGTATCTTTAGCTGCTTTTTCGATTTGTCTGACGGTAACGGCTTGTTCTATTCCCAAATCTCTAAAATTCCATGCCGACGAGTCAACTTCCAAAATATCCGCCTTGTTCGCATTTTCCTCTATCCACAATTCCAGTGTTCGGGAAAGCAGTTTTAAATATTCCCGATCAATATTCTTTTCATAATCCCTACCTCTTATCTTTATTATTCTGTCAACAATAATGTCCACCGGCGCTTTCGTCAAAATAAATAAATCGGGCGGCTGATATCCTTTTTCTTCACACAAAGCCTCACACATTCCTAAATACAATTCATGCTCATCTTCATTTATCCGTCCCATTTGGTAATTGGTTAATTCATAAACTTTGTCCATCTCTAAAGACGGAACGACAAGTGAAACAAAATCACTATTCTGTCTTGGTATCATTAAAATTTTATCTTCAGCAAACCAAAACTGCGAGTGAAACGCCCACTTTTTTGGGTCAGCCAGATAAAAATCGCGTAAATACGGGTTTGCCTCCGGCCGTTCATTGATCACACTAATATCTCCCCACCTTTCTTGTAACTTTTCTGCCAAAGTGGTTTTTCCCGAAGCCGGAATTCCCATTAAGCCAATCCGTAAATGTCTGTTCTTTGCTTCTTTTTCCTGATCTTTCACCAGTTCAGCGGTCATGGCAAAATTGCTTTGGCTTTTTCTTGGGCAAGTTTTTCTCTGGCTTTGGCAAATTCAGCCATCACCATGGGATTATCCGACCGAACAACTCTTCTTTCAAACGGCATTTTCTCCACCTGGTTTAATAATGTTTGAATTTGGTTCTTCCTCTCATACGATCCGTAAAGATGAAAACTATCCATCACTCCAACATACCGGCCGACGCCAATCGGTTTATCCATTCTTTTTTCAATTTCTCCGGCAATCATTTTTTGCAGTTCGGTAAAAGCATATGTATTCATAAAAGCAGCCTTAAGAGCGTCATTGGATCGCCAATGGGTATTCATTTCTAGAAGGTAGTTTTTATCGTCCGACTTGACTAGCCGGCACCAAATTCTCTGAAGGCAGGGCGGTTCGGGATCAGGCTGGTCAATTTGAGGCACCCAGGTAATGGCTTGGGCTCTTCTGGTATAGGGAGCGGAAACTAATTTATTAATTAAAATATCGATCTGATTAACATTCTGAATTTCAATTTTTTGACTGCCCAAAATTTCATCCCAGTTATACTTCCCCGGCCAGTTAAAAAGTCTATCGTGGTAAGAATAACTCCAACCGTGGCCCTCCCGATTGACCCAGCTGTCGTGAACACCCCCAACAACTTCGGCAACATAGACGGCCAAATCCAAATAGCCGCAAGGTAGTGCCAGATGAATCCTCGGTTCGGCAAAAGGATCGGCAACGGTCATCATCAAAGTAACATCCCTGCTTTGCGGATCTACGTCCTGATCGTACTCGGTAGGAATGTGGGTCCCGAATTCCCAGGCGGCAAGAACCGCATTTTCCCAAGTTTCCGGAATTGTTTTTCCCCAAACGGCGACCGACGGAATTTCGTTGGATTTTAAATCTTCTCTCCCCAAAGATATCGCTTTACCTTCAAGTTTTTGTCTGATAAATTCGCTACTCACCCTCTAAACTTTTACCAGCGGGTCTAATCTTTGTCAATAGCTTATTTTTACTTTAATTATCTTTGTTCCCGCCATCCATTTCTGAAGGACTATGGGAATATTTACCGAACCATCTTCGTTTTGAAAATTCTCGTAAATAGCGATAATAGTACGCCCAAGAGCTAAAACAGTTCCATTAAGTGTATGAAGGAACTCGTTTTTCCCATTCTTTTTCATTTTAATATTTAGTCTTCTTGCCTGGAAGTCGGTGGTATTGCTGGTACTTGTAACCTCACGGTATTTATTTTGCGACGGCATCCAAGCTTCGATATCAAATTTTCTTGAAGCTGCATTGCCTAAATCACCCGTTGCCATCTTAACCACTTGGTAAGGAATTTTAAGTTCTTTCCAAATTTCTTCCTCTATTCCCAAGAGTTTTTCATGCCACTGGTCCGATTCTTTGGGGTCACAAAAAATTACCATTTCAACTTTTCTAAACTCATGAACTCTCAAAATTCCCCTAACATCCTTTCCGTAGCTTCCTCTCTCGTACCTATAACAATATGAATAACCTACATATTTTTTGGGAAGATCCTTATCTTCTATTGTTTCATCTGTGTGCTGACCAACAAGTGTAATCTCGGCAGTGGCAATTAAATCAAGATCTTCACCTTCAATATGATAAACTTGTCTCTCTTTATCGCTTCTTGCCTGAAAACCGCATCCCACCATGTTTCTTTCTTTAACTGCGTTTGGAGTTATCATGGGAACAAAACCTTTTTTGGCCAATTTGTTCATGACATATTGAACAAGGGCAAATTCCAAAAGTGCAGCCTCATTTTTTATATAGTAGAAGCCTGATTGGGCAACTTTTGCACCACGATCAGTATCAATCGTATCCGTCAGCTGCCCTATCTCCAAATGGTCCCTGACAGCAAACACAAAATTTTTCGGTTTGCCAACCTGCCTTAGTATCTCGTTATCTTCAGGTTTACCTACCTTTACATCAGGAGCAGAAGGATTGGGAATCTTAAGCATCAACGCCTCAAATTTCTCGCTGGCTTGAGAAAGTTTTTCCTCTTCCCCTTTTAACTCTTTTTTAAGTTTTCTGCCTTCAACAATATCATTTTTTGTTAATTTATTTCTTCTGGCACGCAGATCCTCAACCTTGCGCATTAGCGTTTTTCTTTTTTCGTCTGCCTCAAGAACTTTATCAATTAAAACGCCATCAAAACCCTTAGCCTCTGTTGCCTTTTTTATCTCCTTTTTATTATCTCTAATAAAACGAATGTCTAACATATCTTTTATGAAAGCTTCCTACTCCTACGATGTAATAATATCTCCAATTGGTAAATTATCAAGTCCTTCTTTAATAATAAAGGATTTCCCCGACCCAACGGGTTTAATTTCTCTGCCATTAAAAGCGATGCCTGCGTTTTCTTCAATTGCAAGTATCTTACCTTCCACTATTTTACTTATTTTCATTAGTTCCGAGAAATTATTCGTTTTATAATGGCAAGCTATAGAATAGCCTCCAATTAAATCCAAGCCTTCGGTTTGTTCCGAATTTCTAGCCTCAGGCGCAGTTCTAATATCTTTCCCTAATATTATTGCACCGGCACTCCCGCCGTATACAACTCCTCCGTTTTTTACGAAAGAAATAATTTGCTTATCAAATTCCGAATCGCGGATGAGATTCATAAGTCTTAAAGTGTCTCCTCCGCCAATATATACCGCCATCTTCTTTTCCACACCCTCTAAAACCTTATTTTCAAGATTAATCCACATTTCAATTTTGGAAACTCTACTTGCAAATATGGAGCTAAACCATTCAAGACAATTTTCGTAAGGCTTTGAGGCTAAGGCTACGGGAATATAGATTATTCCCTCTAGTCGGCCTTCTTTAATCGTATTAATAAAAAGCTCGTCAATTTGTTTTGAAGCTTCCTTGTTTCCACCACCACCCAAAAAAATTCTTTCAACCATGTTAGCTCTTGTCTTTGCTGGATTTTGTTAAAAATTCTTTGATCTTTTCAAACGGTATTCCAAACTCTATAATTTTGTTGATATATTCAACGGGCGAAATATCTAATGGGATGGAATCGGATACGCCAAGTTCTTTCTTTATGTCAAGATTAATATTTCTGTTTCTCTCCTTAATAATTACCTGAAAAACGCTTTCGACGGGAACTTCGAATAAAGCAAATTTCTTCCACCAATTTGCGTAAAAGATTATTAAATCTCTGTCTATTTCCTGGCCGGGGACTGAGATATCTTTGATAAGCGCTCTTAATTTAGAGCTCCTATCTCTAATGTCAGGCTCCACTCCCGCTAAAGACATTAAAACCGCGGTTCTATAACTGTCCATGAGTCTTTGGTCGTTTTTTATTGAATAATTGAGCGGACCAATTGCATCATAATAAGATTTGCTTTTATTCGCCACCCAAACCATTCGTTCAAGCCCAAAACTAATATCGCTCATGCGTAAAGATTCCCGTGAGTTTTGTGGAATCCCGACAAACCAATTAGCTACGCCAATTTCTAAACCACCATAATACATTTTAGCGGTAATTGCATCCAAATTATGGCCTCCCCAATCAGGGCTATCTTTCACAATTCTAATTGTCATCTCACCCATAAAAAGTCCTGTCTGAGAGGTAAAGTTGAGCCAGTCATCCAAATGTTTGACATGCTCCTCAATTGCGGGATTAAGTTGTTCAATAGCAACATTGACAAAGGAAGTTGAGAACCCCGGTTTTTCCCCGACAAAAGGCCTGCCTTGCAGTCTGATCACCGGCTGGACCACAAATTTGGGTTTTCCATCAATTTCTTCCTCGTTAAAGATTGCGCGGTCAAATATTTGCCCTGCTGTACCGGCAAAAAGTGTGCTGCCGGTCTTATTAACAATACCCACGGGTTCGCTTCTTTCGTAGTCTAGGCTAGAAAAGAATTTTTCAAACTGGGAAACAAAATCGATAGTTGTTAAGAATCTTTTTCTTTTTGGTCTATCAAGAAAATCCAAGTTTGAACAATCCTCACGACCGCATGTTTTGGTTTCATTTCTTGGTTTTACTAAAAATCTAGAATCGCAGTGGCTACAGTTTCTCTCTTCCCATCCATGCCCGATAAAGTAATCTTTAATAATTTTTGCCTCTTTTGTATCTAAAATATCCAATTTTTCTTCTTTAGCCATAGTTTTTCTTTCCATAAGTGTGTTTAGCACAATTTCACTTTTCCAGCGAGCAGTATTTTTGTGATATTGGGTATGGAATCCAATTCCTTAACTATAACAGGTTCCAGTTCCTTTTCCGAAAAATTGTTACTTTCAAGCTTAACAACAATTTTCCACGGTCTAAGCAAATCCTGACCGCTCTGACTTACAAGGAACACCTCTGTGTAATTGTCTGTCATCTGGTTTACTTTTTGGGCAATATTCAACGCACATAAGTTATAAAGCTTTCCTACATGATATACAGGATTTTTACCACAAGCTCCCTCCATGCTCATGGGTCTGCTATTGGAGATCAATCCGTTTATCCTGTTGCCCCTGCCAACGAGTCCCTCATCCCCGCTTTCGATGGACGAACCGATCGCCGTTAAATACAATTCGTTTGTTCTGAAATTGTCACGGGTGTTTAAATAAACAGAAATATTTTTTGAAGAAAAATATTCTGCAGAGATTTTATTTGCAAGGTTAATTATACGTTTCTCATTATTTTTATAGGTGTTCATGTTTTTGACAAATTTGGCAATCTGAGGAACACATAGGGTGACGGAAACTTCATTTCCGATGCGGTTAGCCATAACCTTAATATCGCTGCCACACCAGAGGTTTGCCTTTTTGTATTTTGGCGCGTTCAAAGTTCCCTCAATTTCTAAAACCATTTTCTCCAAATTGCTTAGAGGGGCATAACCACAACCCAAAGACGTATCGTTAGCAACAAGCTTTCTTAGTTCCGGTAAATCTTTGAGTCCCCTTGGTTCAAACCAGTATTTTCTTGAGCCTTTTTTCGCTTTTTTCTCTTCGGTCCTGCCGGGGCTACTAGCATTACTTAAATTGTAAACAGTATCTAAATCCTCCGCAACTATCGTACCAGGGAACATTTTGTTAAAAAAATCCACAATTGTAGTATCAATAATTTTTTTATAGGGGATTCTCTCGTTACCAAACATTGTGGATACCCTGCCGTTTATTAAAACTCTTATTGGGCTTATTAGTTTGCCTTTCCCGAAGACCACTGAAGATTTTCCTCCCAATAGACCCGTTTTATCGAAATTATGATGTAAAACCGCGCCGAACTTTTTGAGAGTGTAATTTGAATAATTTCTGGAGAGAGATTCAGCAAGAAGGTCAGACAAAGTATCCGGGTGTCCGATTCCCTTTCTTTCAACAAATTCGGCCTCATCCAAGGTGTTTTGTTTATCTATTATTAGTCGGAATAACATGATATCTCTAAAAAAGATTGGTCTTACCTAAAGCAATCAGTCGAATTTTCTCGAGAGTTGCTTCTTCTAGAAAGACGTCTGCTTCTTTTTTAACTAAGTCACGAACTTTAACTCCGCCAAAACCTACAAATAAATCAACTGCGTCTTTTGCTTCCATGTCCGTTACCCCGTCTCCCACAAAAAGAGTGAAACCCAAGCTAGCGATTTTTTTAAGCACCGTCCTCTTGCCGTGATCTTTGGATAAGGGGTTTTTTCGGTCGAGACCAACATATTTGCCGTCCCGGTCAAAAAGAAGAATATTTGAAAAAACGTGGGTTTCATCAATTTCGATATGTTTTGCAAAGATTTTGAGGGCTATCTCAAAACCGCCAGAGATTATATAAACATCCTTACCATTCTTTTTTAGATCGAAGATCAACTTTTTTGTATCGGGGACGATTTTCCTAATATATTCCTGTCCCAGCCAAACCAGATCTTCCTTTAGGGGTCGAACTAGGCTTAATCTTAAAGCGAGAGCCTCGGCAAAACTGCTGTGGCCATTCATTGCACGGTGCGTTAGTTCTTCGACTTCTTCTTTTACACCATGTTTTTCGGCAAGGAGGTCTATTCCCTCAACTGCTGAAAGCGTACTATCACAGTCAAAAACCACAATGTCATAACCTTCCGGCAAGATTTTCCTTTTTAGGTTCATATTTATAACTAAGCTCAAATTCTACATTAATATCTTCTGGGATACAAATAGAAGTGTCCCCTTTCTTTAAATTATTTGCGAATTTTGTGCAACTGTGCTAATATCGCCGCAGTATGGTAGAACGCCAAACATTGAGCGGGTTAGAGGTAAATTTTTCCGAGTATTGCCCTTATTTAAGTAAACACCGCCCCAACCGTCCTGTCAGGCTATTTTTTAACCTGGATGAAGCAGGTATTATAGCTTCGGAAACTTCATGCCCCAATCGCGGGCTACCAGGGGTCGAGAAAAGATCGGATTCAGGCTTTCTGGTCCCGATTAATCCGGATAGAATTGTCGTTAGTTGTGACGGCTGTTTCAAGCTCAAAGGCGGATTTGAACAAGAGTCAACCTGAAACTCTTGACGAATGCTTTTGTTGGTGCTATTTTCACGAAAGTATATGTCTGATAGGCTACAACACCATGAATACGGAGATTTGATCTTCTCCGAACACTGGCGTCTTCAAAACATCAAAATCGAACACACGTTTGGTGAGCAACAGATGAGAAAGGGTTGGGGGACTTATATAGATAAAGTAACCGGAAACGAAATCAAAGTACCCGAAACAATTGATTCTTCCAAGACGCCTTTTGGACCGCTCATTCTTTTTATCCCTCCAAAATATCTTGGAACCCATGAAGATACCATCGGAGATCCAAATAATCCCAAATGGGTTCCTCCTGGCCGGAAAGAAAGCGGCTTTGCAGAAATCGATTTTTCAATCGGTTGGAAGGGTTCACCTATAGCGGTGGCAGCTTTCACAATCTGCCGAGGTAATATAATTTTAGATAGAAGTATCTACAATAGCCTTTATAATGTCCTATCTAAAAATGGAGGTCTTGGGATTTTAGATACTCTCGAATACGGTGACCTCGGAATCCTTGATGGCCACCATCGCGTAAAAATGGCGGAGGAATCACTAAACCTAAGTCTGAAATACGTTCCGGTACAGTTGATTCCCTATTTATTTGATCCTTCGGTTGTGTTGGACACCTGGCATAATGACAGCAATGTTTGGAAAGGAGAGCAGGTATTTGAATGCTTCAAGATTCTTGATAAATTTGCCGATGCTAAGCGAACAAAATTTGGGGTAAGGGGTACCGACGGCATTGTCCGAAGAATTTTGGATACCCAGCCTAATATTACAATTCCCCTGGAAAATTTAATCTAGCCTTGAGACATTTTTTCAATTACTTTCTTGGGGGAGCAGGATTCACAAAAGGCATCGTAAAACTCCCGGGCGGAATGATCTCTTTCGTACCGGATAATTACTGGACTGCCCCCGGTACAAGAAGTACATTTTTGAGGACCGCCCTTGGCTGGATTAAAGGCATAAAAAATGGTTGTATGGTTTATTTCCGACCAGCTTTCGATAAAGGCCCCTCTATAAATCTTAAGTTCTTCCCTAAGAATTCTCGGTTGGAGTTTACCCGATAATTCAGTTGGCATGGCTTTCCAGAATTTCATAGAACTTACTCATGGCCTTAATACCCTTCAGGTAATTGCCGATACTGAAATGTTCGTTTGGACCGTGAGGTCCGTCATTGGTATTGCCAAATCCGATCATGATACAGGGGACTTTCAATATATTGGCCATTATTGGCACAAAACCGATTGACCCACCAACTCCGGTTAAAAGAGCATCTTTATGAAACGCTTTCTTAAGCGCTATTTTTGCAATTTCAAAAATTGGATTTTGAGTTGGTGCCTTATAAGGCAAGGCATTTGAATAATTTACAATCTTTAGTTTTACATTTTTGGGTACAAGATTTTTAACATATCTTTCGAAAGATTGAAAAATTTCCTCAGGGTCTTGATTTGGAACCAAGCGCATGCTTATTTTTGCCGAAGCCTGACATGGAATTATGGTTTTTGACCCTTCTCCCTGATAGCCTGAGGTTAGACCATTTACATCAAGTGTCGGCCTTGACCATAAACGTTCATTAAAACTGAAGCGTTCTTCTCCCCCACCAATTGCGAATACGTTGCCGTCTTCTTTAATTTTAGCCGCCGTAATTTGAACCTTTTTATAATCTTTAAGCTCATTCTTGGTAGGTTTAACGATATCTTTGTAAAAACCGGGAATCAGTACCGTGTTGTCTTGATCTTTCAATTTGGAAATTACTCTTGAGAGTACTATCGCCGGATTTTCCACAACCCCGCCAAACTGACCCGAATGCAAATCGTTATTACCTATTTTTAAAAAGATCTCTGTATAGCTAAGACCGCGGAGACTTGAATCGATACATGGTTGACCTTTTTCGATCATCTCGCCGTCGGAGACAACAATGTAATTGCATTTGAGTAGAGTTTTAGCATATTTCTTGGCAAGGGTGTTAATACTAATTGATCCGATCTCCTCCTCGCCCTCGATAAGAAACTTTAGGTTAAGTCTTAAATTTTTTACTTTTTGAAGTATATTTTTAACCGCAAGGATCTGGGCCATTATTTGTCCTTTATCGTCAGACGACCCTCTGGCAAAAAGAATCCCTTTTATTACTTTTGGGTCGAATGGATCAGTTTTCCATTCATTAAGTGGCTCTGCTGGTTGAACGTCGTAGTGTCCGTAAATGAGAACCGTGGGATACTTGAAATTTTGGATTCTTTGGGCAAAAACCGCATCATGTCTCTTGCCTTTAAGAATTTTTGTCTGAAAGCCAAGGTTTGCCAGGAGTTTAGTTAGAAAGACTCTGGCCTTTTTCATTTGGTCAAGATATTGATCTTGGGTGGAAACCGATTTAATTTTCAGGAAATCCTTCAATATCTCCAGTTCTTGTTCTTTATTCATAATTACCTATTATCCCTACTTTACTTTCAAACTTCTACAAGTTATAACAAACTTTAGAAAAATCTCAACCACTAAAAATGATTGTTATAGGAATTACAGGAACTTTGGGAGCAGGAAAAGGAACAATTGTTGATTATCTTGTTAACAAAAAAAACTTCAAACACTATTCTGTAAGTGATTATTTAAAAAATGAACTAACTACAAAAGGGCTTG
>Ga0210057_1010537_pt1 | contig 10440 bp, 11 predicted proteins | sample CryGeyCG2114_010_2_FD_183968 | JGI IMG/M metagenome (GOLD analysis project Ga0210057, IMG submission 183968) | Groundwater microbial communities from aquifer - Crystal Geyser CG10_big_fil_rev_8/21/14_0.10 (SPAdes) (version 2) | ecosystem: Environmental > Aquatic > Deep subsurface > Groundwater ...
ACCTGGTGGCTTCGCATCTAAAGAGATGGTTGCTTGGAACCCACCAAGGTGCACCACAAACCTCTTATCTCCCGTACTATCTCGACGAATTTACCTTCCGATTTAATAGACGCACCTCAACATCTCGTGGCAAACTCTTTTATAGGCTAATCCAACAAGCACTTTTAGTTGACCCCTCACCTCTGGCGACAATTCAAAGCTAATTACCTCGAGACAGGGGTGTTAAATGGATAGCTAGGTAAGAAATTTCGCCATATATGAAATATGGCCTACAGCAAGTCGGTGATACACTCTACGTGATCACCACTCATCCGACCATAAAGGGGATTAGGGGTACAGATTTCACCGAGGTGGCAGAGGCAATCAAATCAAGATTAACTCCCGTGATAAACTACAAGTTATGAAACTATATCTTGTACGCCACGGTCAAAGTATTGGTAATCTGAATAAACGACATCAACATAGCGACACTCCACTATCTGATTTAGGTAGACAACAAGCCCAAGAACTCGCAAAAAGATTTAGTACCATTCCAATTGACATTATTTTGACCAGTCATTTTGATCGCGCAAGAGAAACAGTGGAAATTGTCGCTACAGGTATTGATCGAACGGTAGAGGTCAATGAGTTATTGTATGAAATCAAGAGACCAAGTGAAATCGAAGGGATGTTAAATTCTGATCCACTAGCAGTCGATATCAAAGACAAAATCAAAGCCAATATTCATGATCCCAATTGGCACTACGCTGATGAGGAGAATGTCTTTGACCTTATTGCTCGTGCCAAAGACTTCCTCACATCTCTCGAAAGTCGTAAGGAGACAAGTATCCTAGCCGTATCTCACGGACGTATAATTGAAGCCATTGTTGGCACAGTAGTGCTTGGAGATGCCATTACACCTCTGATTTTTGATCAAATCAAAGACAGTATGTACCTATCAAATACTGGTATCACGGTACTTGAGAAAACAAATAACCTATGGCATCTGATTACCTGGAATGATAATGCTCATTTAGGCAACATATGACACAGATTACTATTCGTGACTCGGTTCCAGACGATATCTCAGCAATTAATGAAGTCGCTCACTTAACTTGGCTTGCAACATACCTAAATGCAGAGGCTGACATCACTGTTGAAGATGTGGAAAGCGTATACAGAGAAGATGATCCAGAAAAAGCCAAGGTAAAACTTGAACGACGAAAGGCTCGCTATAACAATCCCAGCTTTCATGTTTGGGTAGCCGAATATGCTGGGAAAATTATTGGCTTCTGCCATGCTGTCAAAGAAAGTCAGACAAATCGCATCATGGCTATCTATGTTCTACCGAGCTACCACGGTACTGGTACAGGCAAAAAACTAATAAAGAAAGCGTTTACTTGGCTAGGAACTGAAGATGACATTCTGGTAAATGTGGTCAATTACAACGACCACGCTATCGGGTTTTATGAACACATGGGTTTTGTGAAGACCGAAAACGAGGGGGTATTTGATGATATTGCAAGGTTACCCACAGGGAAGGTAATTCCTGAGATCCAAATGAGACGCGCAAGTAAGCAGTAATCTGCGTCGCACAACACACATTTTCAGCAAGCTAAGAATATCTCACAAATAACAACTGTGGTAGCTAATCCCATGACACTGATATGGCTATTCATCTGCGAACTTGGTATCAACATTATTCGCCACAAGAGTGCCTATATTCTCGCCCCTAACAGCTCTGGCAAGATTATCTCCATTTAATAAATCTAATATAAGCACTCTCATATTATTATCGTTACACATAGCCAAGGCACCCTTGTCCATAACTCTTACAGCATCGTCATCAATTGCGTCTTTAAAATTTAATGTACGATATCTTCTTGCATCCTTATACTTAACTGGATCCTTATCATATACACCATCAACCTTAGTTGCTTTAGCTATAACGTCACAACCCAATTCTAGTGCGTACTGAGCAGCTCCTGTATCAGAAGTTACATAAGACTTACCAATGCCCGCACCGATAATCAGAGTTCTGTTTTCGTCTAGATGTCTAGATGCTTTGTCTCTTATATAGTACTCAGCAAAATCATCTATTCTAACGGCAGACATGGCTCTACTAGCAAGCTTTACAACAGGGTCAGTTGATTGCGATTCTACTTCACGATCTAATCTTTTCATGGCCTGATCTAGTGCGAGCGCATTCATAAGAGTGGCTAGCATGCCAATATGATCAGCCGATACTCTCTCAAATCCCTGTTCAGCAGCAGCAGCTCCTCGGAATAGGTTGCCTCCACCAATTACTACAACCACGCCAACTCCCATATCATGTACACGCTTAATCATTCTAGCTACTTTTTCTGATGCATCATTAGATATTCCTGATTCTCTATCTCCCTGTAATGACTCACCACTTATTTTTAAAAGAACCCTGTCAAATATTTTACTTTCTGGTTTAGTCATATAATTTCCTTTCGATTGTCTTGTTAATTCTCGTATAAGTTTATAGTAAATTGTAAAAAATGCAAAAGTGGCTAAATATCTCCAATTTTGTGTTTTTTGATATATATTTCCTTTAATCCAGATAGAGTTGCAGGGCTTAGCCTCGAACTATGAGATTTAGCAGTTTCAGATGCCATGAAAGAGCCAAAATTTGCGGATCTTTCTAATAATTTTGCTGACCAAAAATCTGGCTTTTCTGCAAGACATAATGCTAAAAAACTACCCATAAAACTGTCTCCGCACCCAACCGAGCTTCGAAATTGACTATCTGGAACGCGAACTGATGGTATATGCCTCTTAATACCATCAAAGGTCATGATAGAGCCCTCTTCGGCCATGGTCTTAACTTGTAGGCGTGTATCAGCAAAAATTATTTGTAAGGCACTATGCTCTAGTACAGCAAATTCCTCAACATTACCAAAAACTGCAAGTGGTGGTTTTGAGAAAGTTGATGCTATTTGACGAATTCTAGTTTCATCTATGCCCTGAATTCCACTTAGATTAACAATCGTATGGGCCTGATTAGAGTTTACTACCCCTAAGGTTCTATTCGCCTCATCCATGATCTCAGGCTCCCGTATTGTATTTATATCTATCATAAAGTAGCTATTGCTATCCTGTATCGCCCTGTAATGTTTAGATCCGGCGGAAACGAAGGCAGCTGCACCAAGGAATAATTGCCAGATACGAGAACCATCAGTAGTCAAAAGGTCATATAGTTGAGCAGTTTCTTGTGACCTAATAATGTCAATATTTTGAATTCTTCTATCGAGTCTATTTATATAGCCATAACCAGCGGTGTCTTCGCCTACTCCTGCAAGTAGGCGGACTTGCTTTACGTCATCTGACAATGCAACATAGTTCGATAATATATTGGGTATCACCCCACCGTCTTTTGGACCTACGTCCCGAGCTATCCTGTGTAGTTCAACCTTCTCTCTAGAAGTAGGCGCCATAGCAACCTTGCCAATTCTATCAATAATCGGCAGACCCATTCCTAAAACACTAACCTCAGGGTGGCTCATAATCTGGATACCTCGCTAAGAAGTTTAGATAAATTCAAAGTTTTCCAATTTTCCAAATAACACACCTTACTGTTACCTGCCAGGGAAATATCTGGTAATCGAGAATATCCAACGATAATTATATTGTTCAAGTAACTAGCATATTTCTTTACTTTAGATAAATTATGAGAGGCGACTAAAATATCGTCAGGATGATCATCAATTAATAGGCATTTATTCGTAGTACCAACAAGATGGTTTTCGATGATCTTTATCAATTTATCTCTATGGTTAGTGACCATCACAACTTTTTCTGGATTTGGATAATGATGTTTCAATAACCATTTACGAGTAATTGACGTTGAACATTTCCGTGCAGTATAGTATCCTCCAAAGATAGTTTGTTTAGTTATGGACCAAGTGCCTTCAGTTGAATCTGGGATTGGAGTTAGGTGAAACGCCAATTCATCAGATGAATGTATTTCGTTTCTTATCTCTAGAAAGCCTTTCAATTTGCTATCTGCTAATTTTTTAATCTCTGGAACCTTTAAAGTTGAACTGTATAATTTCGACGCATTTGATATGTAGTCTGTAGTCAGTTTAAGATTTAGTTGATTGTTATAATATGCTAGATGATGAAAGAGATGTCCCCGCGCTATCGTACCGTCAATATCTACCACACATATTAAATTACAAGAGTCTTTACTAATCATGTATAATATCCCATATTAATTGTTATTAACTAATAGTAGATTTTAACACAATGATACAAGTAGTTGTTACAGATCAAATCTATGGATGCTTAAGTGAGTGGTCATCTGGAAGAGGGTTTGCATTACCTGGTAGGGGTCAGGTAGATGAAATAGTCAATAAATCGATCGCGAATATTAAAAAATATTTTGGCTCAAATACAAAAATAATTAAGTCTTATAGCACGAGAGAACTTATTCCGCTAATAAAAGGCGGTGTGGTCCCGATATTTATCTCATCAGAATTGTATAGAGAGTTGCGGGAAGAATTGATCAAGAAGCGATTGCAATATCATGACTTCACAGTGTCAAGAACAAGAGTCCCAGGATTGGATGGTGGATTTTGGAGAGGCCATGGAAAACTACTTGGCAGAAGGAGTAATATACAAGAACAGATCAGTAGGATAAAATTTTCGATTGGTAATGCGCCTTGCTTGATATTTGATGACTCATTGGGTACTGGCAAGACATTACTAGAAATTAAGAGTATTTTTAATGAAAATAACATACCAGTATGTGGATTCGTTGTTGCCAATAGTTTACGAGAAGAAGGGTTTCAACTAGGTGGTCAGCCAGTCTACTCAAAGTATCATGCTAAAAACCCAAGGACATTAGGTATTGAGATGAAAGACTTTTTTGATATTTATGGAAGCGGCGCTGGATTTCCCCATGGAGCGTACAGACAAATGTCGCAATTAGATCAGTATCGAAAAACAATATCAAGTCAGAAGGCACTAGGAGAAATCGAAAAGAGTAATTTAAAAGTTAAGAACAAAAAATTACTCAATCTGAGATTGAAAAATATTAAGTATTTTGGTGAGCTAGAAAACTATCAGTGGATTGAATTATTCGAATGCCTTGAGATGCCAGAAATAGATTTATCAGTTGCTAGTGAAGGTCGACTCTCATATTTGTACCCATTTTACAATACAAGTTACTGGGGATTAACAAGAGAAGAATGGGTCAGCTTTTCGTACCAACAGCACATACTCTCAATAGAGTTATATGAGCTCATCCAGAAAACATCACATAGATCAGTGCTCATAAAAGATGTACCAATTTATTGCGAATTATCAGAGAACCCAAACATAGGAGTAGTAGAATATCTAAATAAAATCGTCGAACTAATTAGGGAAAACGAGATATTAAAGCTATGAAAATATCCATATTAATACCAATGCATAACGAAGCACAAAAAATACGTAAAACCTTACAGTGTTTACTCTCTCAAGATTATCCTACTGAAGACGTTCAATATGTAATCATTGATGATAATAGTACAGATAATTCAGTAGATATTGTTAAATTACTAGGTATAAATCCCATATTATCTAATAAGCAGAGTTGGGCTAGTAACGCCCGCAATTTAGGGTTACTTCACTGTACTGGTGACGTCGTTCTATTTTTAGATGCACATCTATATCTGGAAGACAGAAATAGTTTCAAGATCATTAGGAAGACATTCCAAAATAATCCGACTATTGGGGGTATCTGCGGCAAGTACACTAGTGCAACAAATACAGATTGGAATCTGGTGAGAGATATTCGTAGGGATGCAATTTTTGAAAAGACAAGCATGAGACTAATTTCATTGAGGAAGTTTACAACCTTATCTATGGCAATATCTGCGATTAGAAGAGAATTATTGGATCAGGTCCACTTTCCGGATGGTTTTTACGACAGTTTTGGAGAAGATACGACATTCCAACTACAAGCTCACCACAAGAAATGGGATTTTTTGTTTACTCCAGAATTATTTGGTATTCATGATTCTCCACAAACTGCCTCAACAATACTAAAAAAGATAGTATACGAGCTTCGTGGTACCGCTAATGTGCTCTTATACTGTAAACGCGAAAAAATGGAAATACCATACCTTCATTTCTTTCTAAGTTATCCTTTGGGCAGAGTTTTATCTATCATAATCATGATAATCGATTTTAAAATAGGCCTAGGATTGTTTATCCTCTGTCAGGCATTGGAAATAACAAAAATACGCAAGATATTTGATACAAAATATCCATTACTAATGAGAATACGGGCTGCATGGTATTCGTGGTTGAAAGAGTTGATAGGAGGTATTTATGTGCCTTGGTATATAATAAAAAGATCTTATAATGATCCAGTCCTAATATGCTCTATATCCCAAGGATTATTGAAATGGGAAAAGGAAAAAATGTTTAGTTATTTATATAATTTTAGTAAAAAATGATAATGTTGTGATTAATAGGAGGCATATATGAAGATAGACTTTAATAACCCAGGTCACATCAAGGCTGTAATCTTAAGCGATTGTATATATTTAAGTGAAGAGGCAAGAAAAGAGGTTGGACTGAAGTATGCTGAAAACAGATATCCATATGGTCGAAGTAATAATGAGAGCTGGGATCTACGTTCGATCCCCTCAGAGCTACTACTACCCGAAGATATCGTTATCGGTGTTCACTTGAAAAATAAAAATGAAACACCCTGGTCTATTGAGGTTAGTAAGTCTGGCCAAGTAGAGTTACACTTTGAAGGCAAGTCTGTAACACCAATCTCATTTTCACCAAGACCAAATTTCTTCGATAAAAAATTGTCCAATGGAAAATTAGCCCAACAAGAAATCGTGTTATATGGTAAGTATTCATTGTCACTTTTTAACAGAGGGTGGTGTTATTTTTTTGGCACTAAGGAACAGTGTAAGTTTTGTTCACTAGGCACTACGAGGGATGACATAGGCGCAGACAATATCTTCAACATATTTCCCCCCATTGCTGAAGAGGCAGCAATTATGGCATTTAAAGAAGAGCCCAGAATAAAACATGTTGACTATTGTGCCGGAACACATCCAGATAACAATATCGGAATTAAACAACAAATGGATTTGATCAAAGTAGTCAGTAAAGTGGCTCCAAGAGGCATTACTCATCATTTATTAACCTTCCCTCCAGATGATTTAAATTTATTGGCTGAGTTGAAAGCGACTGGACTAAACAGTATCGCATTCAATTTAGAGGTGTTCGACGAAAATTTATTTAAAGAAATCTGTCCTGGAAAACAGTCTCACTATGGTTATGGGAAGTTCTTCAAGGCCTTTGATGAAGCAGTTAAGGTTTTTGGCAAAGGCAATGTGTATTGCGGATTCGTAGGTGGACTTGAACCAATCAAATCCTTGCGAAAAGGATTCGATGAGCTGTTGAAACGAGATGTTGTCCCATCAATAAATTGGTTTCATCCAGATCCTGAATCAGATTATAAGAACAAAGCTAGACCCAGCAAAGAGTATATATTCGAAGCGGCAAAAGCCATGTCAGATATTTATCTAGGTAATAATTTCCAGCCAATATTCCCTGGAGGAACAAGAAACTCCTTAGATACAGAAATCTGGAGAGAGTACTTCGTATAATATTAAAGTGCTATGAGCTATGAATACTTTGCCTAGCGCTCTACGGATTATGTGTTACGGAGACTCAAATACATGGGGGTATATACCAGTTAAGGGAACAAGATACCCCTTCGATAAGCGTTGGACAGGAATTTTTCAGAACATCATAGGAATCAAATACGAAGTTATCGAAGAAGGGCTAAACGGTAGAACAACTGACCTTGATGACCCTAGCCACGAAGGAATGAACGGCCTGAGCTGTTTGGCACCATGCCTCAAATCACATTTTCCAATTGATTATTTAATAATTATGTTGGGGTCAAATGACCTAAAAAACAGATTTTACAGGGATGCAAAATCCATAGCAATTGGCATTCGAAGGATAGTTCAAAAGGTAAGGGATCTTTGTATCGCTGAAGGACAGAGCTTACCAAAGATTATTCTTATAAATCCGCCTACCGTAGATGAGCAAATGTGCAACTTAGCTGAAACATTCAAGGGAGCTCTGAAAAAATCTAAAATGCTACCAGAACTATATGCGAACATTAGTGTCAAGGAAAAATGTATTTTAATAGACTTACAGAAATTCGTAAAAACAAGTAAACATGATGGTTTCCATTTAGATGAAAAAGGGCACGCTACAATAGGCAAAATGGTTTCGAGTGTAATACTAAATAATTAGCAAGTGTTTGGCTTATCTTGAGAGATTTCTACATTGGTATAAATATATCAAACTACATCATTGGACAGTAGCAACTCCTTTTACACTGTCCCATTTGTCCCATTTAACCTGGGGGGTGATACATCCTCATTATTAGTAGCTATTGGACGAAATGGTTCCAGACCTGGTGGGCTCACCCGACTTGTGCCATTTTGAGTAAATCGTCATTTTTGAGGACTTGTCCAGGCAAGAGTTGTCAAACTGCATACTAAAGTAAAATAGACTCATGTATAGAGTCAGGGTTGTCCAGGCAGGGAAAGTTGGGAGTAAGTCAGTTCAGGTAGTGGCTCGTGGTGGTCATCAGATCAAGGTGTTTAAACATATCGGAAGTAGTAAAAGAAAAGAAGGCATATTAGCACTCAAGCATGAAGCTCTAGCTTGGATAGTATCCCATGAAAATCAAACACCTCTATTTCCAGATGTACCAGAGCCACTACTTCCATTGCCTATTGATTTTAGCCGGCTGGTTAGTCTTGGAGTAAAGTCCAAATTGATTTATCGTTTATACAGACAAATTATTCTTGACTTTAACTTCTCTCCCAAGCTCAGTAGTCTAGTTGTTGACCTGGTTGTTGTTCGCCTCATTGAACCATCCTCTAAATCTCAAGCTATCAAACTCCTGAAAGATGATTATGGCGTAGTTCACGGCGAACGCACCATGAGGAGCCATTTAAACTCCTTGTCAGGTCAAAAGACAGCAATAGAGACAGCCGCAATTACCTATGCAAAATCAGGGTCAGATTTTGACTGTTCCATGGTCTTTTATGATGTCACCACCCTGTACTTTGAGACCTTTGAAAGTAATCAGGACGTTAAACAATGTGGCATGTCCAAGGAGCATAAAAACAATCAACCCCAAATAGTCATTGGTTTGATCGTGACACCAGATGGATTCCCTCTGGAATTCAAGATGTATCAAGGCAACAAGGCAGAGTGTAAAACCTTGTTACCGACCATAGAGTCTTTTTGTCAAAGACATCAAATAAAAAGCCTAACAGTGGTAGCCGATGCCGCCATGATTAGTCAGGATAACGTAGATCAACTTGTTTTTGCTGGTCATTCCTATATTGTGGGAGCAAGGCTTGCAAATTTGACCAAAACATTAATCGAAAAGGTTAGTCAGACTCTAAACCAAACTGATCAATCATCCACAAGGATTCGTACTAGCAAAGGTGACTTGATTTGTCAGTTCGATACAACAAAGACAAGTATGAGGCGGAGAAACAGCTAGAGCGAGCCAGAGCCAACTTAACCAAACCAAGTCAGAGTATTAAGCGACTTAAATACTTGAGTATTCCCACGTCAACCAAGCCAACTATTAACCAAAAGTTATTTGAGAAAACCAAGCTGCTTTGGGGAATCAAGGGATACTATACCAACCAAAAACAACTCACTGATCAAGAGGTAATCGAGAAATATCATAATCTATGGAAAATTGAGAAAAACTTTAGAATGGCTAAGACAGACTTACAAACAAGACCTATCTACCACTACAAAACAAAAACTATCATGGCACATCTGTTAATTTGCTTTATGGCACTCTGTGTTGGCAAGCACCTAGAGAAAACAACTAGTCTCTCACTCAAAAAACTTAACCACATCCTTAGACGAGTTGTTGAAGTTAAGATTCAGGACAGTTTAACCAACGAAATCCAGATCATACCGCAGAAGTTATCCACAATTGAGGTTGAAATTTTAGAAAAGTTGAAATTTGCATACTAGATGGCACAAGTCGGGATTTAACCTGGGGGGTGATACATCCTCATTATTAGTAGCTATTGGACGAAATGGTTCCAGACCTGGTGGGCTCACACCGCTAAGCGGTGTGAAAGTCCGCTTAGGTCTCACTCGCTAATTAGCTGACACTTGACAGTATTTTGTGGGTGGATTGTATAGTTCCATTCACCGTGGAATGGATGGCGGGTAATGTTGATATCTGCTAGTTGCCTGTCGGTTACTTTAATTTTGGTGGTTGTGTGGTTGGGCAATTTGACAGTATAAAATTAGTCGACTAGAATGATGAGTATGAAAGTACAAACTGGATATAAACTGTATAGTTTTAGGACTATCATTGAACCAGAGGATGATGGTGGTTACCACGGCTTTGTACCTTTG
>Ga0210057_1010538_pt1 | contig 10439 bp, 13 predicted proteins | sample CryGeyCG2114_010_2_FD_183968 | JGI IMG/M metagenome (GOLD analysis project Ga0210057, IMG submission 183968) | Groundwater microbial communities from aquifer - Crystal Geyser CG10_big_fil_rev_8/21/14_0.10 (SPAdes) (version 2) | ecosystem: Environmental > Aquatic > Deep subsurface > Groundwater ...
AGAGTTGATTGAATACGTTTACCAACAGATACATTATTACAACAATAAACGTATACATTCAGCTCTTCGGGTTCCACCCGTCGTATTTAGACAGAGACAAGGTGTCTAAATTTTGGGGTACTTGACATATACATTCAGCTCTTCGGGTTCCACCCGTCGTATTTAGACAGAGACAAGGTGTCTAAATTTTGGGGTACTTGACATAAACTAGAAGAATAAGAAAAGGGCCACGCATCAGTATGATGCGTGGCCCAAGATATTCATCTCAAAAGAAGTATGTCTTATGAGATGTTTTGAAGTTCATGCAGGTTCGCATAAATTCCATGGTTACCAATCAACTCTTCGTGAGTCCCCTCCTCTACGATGTGACCCTCATCCATTACCACAATGCGATTACAGTTTTTTATGGTTGCCAATCGGTGAGCAATCACAATAACCGTAACGTGTGGATCTTTATAAAATTCTTCAAGCGCCTCTTGCAACTTTGCCTCGGTTTGCGAATCGAGTGCTGATGTTGGTTCATCGAGAATGAGGATATGGGGCATCTTAAGAAACGCGCGAGCTAGTGCAACGCGTTGTTTTTGACCACCAGATAACAGGATTCCCCGTTCACCCAGTTGGGTTTCGTATCCTAGTGGTGTAGACATAATAAACTCGTGAATACCGGCCTTTTGAGATGCACTCACAATTTGAGTCTGTGTTGCATGGTAATCACCCAGGGCAATGTTGTCGGTAAATGTGCCATCCATTACCGCGTAGTCTTGACTTACCAGTGCAAACATTCCCCTCAGTTCTGACAACTCCCACTCAGTAACATTCGTGCCGCCTATGGTTACCACACCAGCTGTTACATCGATCAACCGTGGAAGTAGTTTTACCAGCGTGCTTTTGCCGGCACCCGACGGTCCGACAATAGCAATAGACTCACCTGCCTCAATGGTGAGTGAAAGATCAGTTATGCAGGTCTCATCCTCTTCACTGTTTTCGGTTGGATGTGCATAGGATACATGGGAAAGTGAGATGGTATTCTGATCGTTTGCTGATGCAGGTGCATTGTGAGGAGATTGGATTTCTGGGCGCAGTTCAGCGGTGTCTACCAACCGTTTGATTCCTTCGCTCGACTCAGCAACTCTATCAAACAGTCGTGCAATTCTCCAAAAAGAGTGCATGAGTTTTTCGGTAAGCGTCCATGCAAACACAAGCTCTCCCACACTGATTTGCCCCTGCAGTGTTTGGTACAGAAGAAGTCCAAGTATCGCACGCCTGGCGTAGCTGCTTACACGAATTTTCCATCGGTTAAAAATGTATACACCAATATGAACCTCTTTTACTCCCTGGTCCATCAAGTTTTGGTGTATTGATGTGAATTCATCACGTACACGGTGTTGGCCGTTGTACAGCTGAACAATCTCAATATTGTTCACGGCGTTCATAGCGTGGGCCCACTCTTCTTCGTAATGTGTATACTTTTGTACACGGTACGGTTTCTGAAGGTTGAGCTGACGAATCGTGAGTGCAACAAAAATCACAAATGCTACAAAAATGATGAGTGTGCACCACGGGTTAATAAATGAAAGTGGGATTGCAGAAATGAACAGCTGAATGGTTGTTGGTACTACCTCCCACCCAAGGGTCATGGTTAGATCACATACTTTGTCGACACCGTTATTGATTTTTCCAAGCAGAGCTCCTGACTTTTGCTGGTGATGCCAACTGATATCCATATCAAGAAATAGCGTCAGCATCCTTATTTTGAGGTATTTGTAAATCTCGTAATAGAATCCAACTACTACTTCCCAGTCAAACTTGTTATCGAGTCTCATATTGATTTCGTCGATTACAAGAATGATGCCGATCCAGATCGCAAGATTCTTAAGAGAGCCAACACCCAGTTTCTCAATAGAGAAACTAAGAACGTAGGAATCAAGAATTGCGAACGACTCGTACACAACTGCAAGAACTAAAAAGAAGTAAAACCGTTTGTGGAATGGAGCCAAAAGCTTCCAAAGCCCTTTGAGTGAGGACATCGTGCTTCTCTTTTCAAGAGAAAACTATGAGTGGTTTGGAAAAGAATATTAGATTGTTAAGTTGCTTAAGATACGCTTATTACTCCGGTAAGGAGTTTAGGTATTTAAGCTATTAACAGGTGTGCTAAGGCTGATGGGAAAGCATAACCAAAAACTCCTTTTACGGGGTTTGGTTGCGCGAAACGGGTTGTTTTTTGTCCGTTAAGCACGTTGATTCGTTTAGATTGTTCTGTCATGGTTTGAGAGTATATGCTATGGGGCTTGTTGTGTCAAGGGTAGTTAGTTTAAAGGATTGAGGGGTTTTTTGAGTGAGGAGTATTTAGGGGAGTTTATTTCTTCGGTATTGGGGGTTGTAACGTGTTTTAAGAATTTTCCATAAATGCCACGGGTTGTTACAATTCCCACAACATGCTTGTCTTCTAATACAGGAAGACGTCTAACTTTGTGAACTAAAAGTAGGGCGCAGGCTTTTAAAATATGATCACCAGGATGGACCCATATTACGCCTTGAGACATAAAGTCTTTAGCAACATATTTACGCATATCGCCTACTTCTTCTTCTATGCGATTGTAGTTAAGGTATCGAGAAGTGTCGGAATAAAATTCTTCCTGTTCAGGAAATAGTTTTAATAAGATATCCTTTTCAGAAACAACGCCTATGATTTCTCCAACCTCGTTAACTACGGGAACACCTGAAATTTCATATGAGACAAGAAGATCTACCAGGTCCTCAAACGAGGTATTAGGCGTAACTGTTATAACTTCGTGAGTCATCACCTCTCGAACGAACATTACGTATATATTGTAGCACTTTGTGTAGGGATGTACATGGCTATGGGTTAAGTCATAGATACATATTTAATGTGATATGAGATGGGGTGTGAAATAAAAAAACCGGCTGGCTTGCGAGGTGCAAGTCAGCCGGCTGTTACCGACATGTAGTTGTAGTTGGTGTCACGGTTTGATCTGTTACAGTCCCGCAGGGCGCCAATCTGTGTTTTCATGGTAACGGGCATGGATGGAATATTGTTCAATGGTTTCTGTCTTGACAGCCACTGCCCCTACGCCTGCGACTGGGCCAGGTCCAGTTGAATCCATTTCGTACCAGGGATCGAACTGGAACTTTTGGGCGAGTTTTGCGGTTTCAAGGATCCAGTTGATGAGCACATGAGGGTGGATACCTTCGCCCACGATGTCGACGTGGCGCCCAATGGGCTTTTTGCGAGGATTATCAATGATCCATGTAGACGCTTCCAGCCAAAATTGGTGTTCTTCCATAACCCCGTCCGAAGCAAGGGCAAATGCGCGGAGATGATCGGTCTGGTCAGCAGTTACCCAAGGGCCGACTTGGTCGAGCTCATCAAGTGAGTTGATGTACTCGCTTTCGGTCGGGTACAACCTGCCCACATGGTGCACTTTGAGCTGCCCAAATTCGAGGACAGCCAGCATCATTGCGGCGATGAGCACATCAAACGCCTCGCGCCAGCCAGAGAAGCCAGCGATGAACCGGTACTCATTTCCGAGCTCATCTTCCATCCACTCTGAGGCGAGAGCGCCTCGGTAGCTGGTGAGCCAGGGAAGATCGGTGTAGTTAGCTTTTTGCAACAGACCACTGCTACGGTTACCGGAGACAGCAACTTCACGGACCTTGCCAATGACAATTGATAGTGTGTTGATTGGCCATGGTTCGTCAGCCGACGGGTCTATCATGGCACTTGTGTCGATGGCTCGCACTTCTCCATTGACAGTCTGAAGTGCGAATGCGACTGTTCCTCCGCCGTTGCTGATGTGTCGAATCATCGGACGCAGGAGCGCCTCGACATCCCGTTTCCACTGTGTGAATTGATCAAGAACTTTTGGCGATAGCATAGCTTTCTCCTTGTGTTGAATGAACTGCTTGAAATGAACGGTTGGTGAGATTACGGTTGGTTGTAGGAAACGGCCCCTGAAGACATTTGAATGCGTAACGTGTCTTTACAGAAGGGTTTTACAACTACATTGTCAAAATGCTACTTACGGCATGATTATACACTATCGGTTGAGTGGGCATAGTGAAAAACATAAAGTAAAAAACAAGACTGGTGGGTCGGGCGGGACTCGAACCCACGACAAAGAGCTTAAGAGGCTCCTGCTCTACCAACTGAGCTACCGACCCACGGTAACAAAAACCAAACATCAACAAACAAGTAACAATAATACCAATTCACCGGTTGTAGTTACAGAGTTTGATGTACTCGTTCAAACTCACAAAAACCACGCTAACTATCATTATAAAGCCTTTAGTGAAGTCTTAGCTAATACTTTTCTTGCTTAAGTCCAAATCCAGTATCAGTAATCTCAAGCCACGATAAGTAGTTGTCAAAATTAAACCCGGTATTTATAAAGTTTTGATCTCGCGAATCTTCAGCTAAGTGGGTATGGCCGCAAACGAGAATTGTATCTGAGGGCAAGTTTTTTCGAGCCCATTTTTTCCCTTGTTGGTTTGCAAAGGAGTACACTCTATATATTTTTGGACCGAAGATGCTTACACCAAAGGAGTGAACGACATTTGAAATTTCGGATACAAGATGTTGTATTTTTTTAGGAGATTTGTTTTCATCATGAGGAAACATAAATTTGTTTCCATGTTCTATATGGAATTTCTGATTTGATGTTTCAAGTTCAAAAGACTGAACAGCCATATGAGAAAATTGTGCAACTCGTTCATGACAGAGTTTTTTAGCATCATGATTTCCATACATATAGATTGTTTTGTCTTTCATGAACGGAAATAGTTGAGACCATTGGCTATTGATAAACTTATCAAATGGTATTAAGTACCCATCCCAGAAATCACCGTTAATAATTATGCGGTCGGCTTCTATGAATATTTTGGATAAGGCATCGAATTTCTGTTGATTGAAGTGTTCATCAAGGTGTATATCAGAGATGACGATTGTTTTCATGTGAGCATTGTATCTAAATTTTAAGATTTGTGTCGAGAATAACGCTAATATGTTGCTAGAACGTCAGGGGTTGAATATCCATAAGCCCAACAGACACGTACTGGATCATTAAGCTCGGGGTGTTTTGCAACAACTCCTGTGCAATCTTCTGGTACATGTGAAAGTAGTTTGTAGCTTGATCCATCGTTGGATCGGTAAATGTATTGTTGCGTTGGGTCAGTGTGGTTTCGGGGATCACGTGGTAAAAATTCTAAGTAATCAGGGACAAGTCCTGGAATCCAATCTGGAGTACTATCCCCCCAATTTGTGTATAAGCCATCCCACGGGCCAGTACCTCCGCCACTGACAGGATACAAACCGTGGACAATATAAAAGCGTTTTAAGGCATCATTGATTTCTTTAAGATCAGAAAGTCGTTTGGCAGTTCGTGCATTTTGGAGTGATCCTTGAAATGATGCAATTCCAATTCCAGCTAAAAGGCCAATAATTACAATTACTACGAGAAGTTCAATAAGAGTGAATCCATGAGATTTACGTTTGGGCATACTTTATAGTAGAGGCTTCCTTTACTAGCTGTCAATGGAAGTTGTTCCTGCAAATTCAAGAAAAGCTGTTTACAAAACTACACTGAGTACGGGAAAGTTGAGTTTACAAAGTAATATTCAGTGGTCCGGATAAGAAGACTGGAGTTTGCAAAGCAATACTCCTAAGCAATGCTTGGCATTGCAATGGTGCCGCGAGCGAGAGTCGAACTCGCACGTTCTAAACGAACACTAGGCCCTCAACCTAGCCTGTCTACCAGTTTCAGCACCGCGGCTTAATTTGTTTACAAATTCATAAGTTTAAATTGAAGATTTAAACTTAATTGTGCTTTTGAGTTTGATCACACGTGAACTTTTCAAACACTTCTTGAATTTCCTATAAGGAGATTACAAGTTGAGTCAATTGTATAACACCTCGTCATCGTTGTTGTTGGTATGTTTGTCGGTGTATAGTTTTGGTGTTCGCACCTTGTGAAAATTAAGCTACCAATAAAGGAGATTATTGTGACTAACACACAGCAGGTTCTTGTTACAGAAGAGGGGTATCGAAGAATTGTAGCCAATCTTGCAAATCAGGTTGTGTCAAAGTTTGAAAAACATGAACGAATCCCAATGGTTTTTGTAGCAACCGGTGCTGCCATGTTTTGGGCAGATCTTGGGAGAGAACTTTCGCGGCGAGGCTATCATAATCTTGACTGCGGGTACATGGATGTTACCAGTTACGGTGAATCCAATATCTCACAAGGGGTACTATCGTCCACAGATCCATCGGTTGATGTAAAAAACCGAAGGGTTTTGCTCGTTGAAGATATTGTCGACACGGGGTTAACGCTTGAATATGTAATCAAACGGCTGTATGATCTCGGGGCTGTTGACGTTGTGGTTGTTGCGTTGGTCAAAAAACGCGGAACACTCAACCCTTCTGTGGATTTTGGGCGTGCTACTCTACTCATTGGCGAAAGTATCCCCGATGTCTTTGTTGTCGGGTTGGGAATGGATGGACATTCGGTAATGGTTGGTGGGAACATTGGCCGAATGTATCCCGAACTTGTTCCGATTACCTGGCTTGAACAGCAGCTGAGTGTCAAACTACCGGAATAGCCTTTTTATGGTTTAGTAAGAACGGTACGTGGAGGTGAGTTTGAATTAGGAGGGAGACGATTTTTGTCTCTCTCCTAGCTTTTTTTACCAGTTGCTAATTTCTTATTTGTTTCTCTGATTGCGATTTTGGGTAATGTGTCTTTGTGTTCTTTAAGATACTTCACTACCCTACTTCTATGGTTTGCAATTAAACTTCTTAAGACCCACGAAACTGTTTTGGTAATGAGAATATCCTTCTCGAGTTCTAATCGTTCAATATTTTCAAACGCTACATCAGCTAATCGTTTATCATCAGATTGGGTAACAGCCTTGTTTAGCAAAACAAGACTGGCTCTCCTTTGTGCAATGTTCGAAGAGTGTGATAATCGTGTCAACAAAGGTTTCCAGGCTTTCCAATTACTAAGCATATCTTCAGCAGTAAATGCCGATTGGCAGGTTGTATCGACCTCACACCAACCCTCAAGTTCTGATAACCAGGATTCTAAATCATTAAGATCAAGACTCTTACGAAATGTGGTGCCATATTGTAAAAAATATCCTGGCATAATTCGTTCAGTAAAAGATTTTCCGTGATACAAGGAGTTGAGTAGTGTGCGGAATTGGTTGTTTGATAAAGTGGGATGTGATTTTAGAAATGTTTTTGTGAGTGCTCGTAGGTTAGCGGTTTTAATGTGATAAAAGGGTCTTGTTGAACCAACATATGAGAATCCATCCGCATAATATTTTGTGGAAAGACTTTTAATTTTATCGAGAATGTTTTTGTGGAATGCGTTTATGACGGTATTGTACGTGCAATAAGACCTTATTGGCAACTGCATGGGTCAAACTAGTGGTTGATTTAGGGTTAGTTACTGGTTCTATCTAGCTAATGGATAGAAGAAAGATACTTAACTTTCTTTCAATAATTGCGCTCTCTCTTATTGTTGTTTTTTTTCCTAAACATACCGGTTTTGTTTTGTCCCAATTTGACGATCACCAGTCCCCTTCTCTTGTTACGGTTTCTCGCATTGTTGATGGAGATACTATTGAGTTAAGTAACGGGGAAATCGTTCGTTACATTGGAATAGATACTCCCGAAACGAAACATCCACAAAAAGGTGTGGAATGCTTTGGTCCCGAAGCTTCACAAAAAAATGAAGAACTTGTAATGGGTCATGATGTCGAGTTGGAGTTTGATGTTTCTGAAACGGACAGATATGGCCGGACACTAGCTTATGTGTGGAACGATGGGGAGATGGTTAATGAACAGCTTATTCGGCAAGGTTTTGCTCGTGTGGCAACGTTTCCCCCTGATGTTAAATATCAAGATCGTTTTTTTAAAGCAGAGCAATTCGCCAGGGAGCATCAATTAGGATTATGGGGTGGGTGCGAATTAAATGAGTTGTAAGGAGTAGGATCGTTTGCACGACCCTACCCCAATACCAATGACCAGTTTTTGATGTTGGTTAGTCTTCAGTTTCCTCGAAAAGCTTAATTCCAAGCCAGTAAATAGCGGCACTCGGAATTGCTATCCCTAGAAATGCAAAAAATTGCGCGATTTCAGGGTTTTGCGCTTCTTTCAAGAGAGGCACTAGGTTTATCCAATCGTTTCCCACGAGGTAGTGGGAAAGTAGGTAGACTGAGATGCCTGCAATTGCTGTCACACAAAAGTTGAGGGCTATCTCGGTATCCTGATCACCAGACTGCACTAGCATGAAAATGTAGTGTCTGGGTACCATCAGGATACAAAAGATCCCGATGCTAATGAGTGTCACAACGAGAGGTACAATGATGCGGGCCAATGGGAACGAAAGAGTTGTACCCAGAATGTTCGTCGAGTATAGCAACATGGTCAGTAGGTATTCCATGATGAATGTGAATACCAGTGGGCCTACAAATCTTTTCAATGGTGAAAGCTTTTTAAGCATGGAGAACTCCTTTTATACTTATGGTTGGGTTGATCAAGGTGCGTCAGATTGACATGTAGCATTATACACCAATAGTTTGATATTATGGGCTTGCTCGTTGCACATAGATAAGATTAAAGATTATGAGGTGACTTATGAACTAAACAAGAAAGGAGGTGCGGCATGGCCGCAATTGTTTCTGAAGGTCGTACGTTCCCGATCTCATTAAATAGAATTACATTCACACGTTTTGTATCGTTGGTTAAGGGAATTTCTGACCCAGATTTTGAAAGCATGTTTGGATTCGTTCCACATAGGATTTGCACGAGAGGAGAAGTATTGTTCCTTGAGCCGCACGCTTACAAAATGGGTGGGCTTACAGAAGATGGTTTTGAGACAGCAGTTCAAAACCTGCTCACCTATATAAATAGGAGGGAATAGGTAAAACTAAAAGAGGTCCGTGGCGTTTACCACAGACCTCTTTGTTAGTATGAAATCTCCCCGAGAGATACGTTATATTTTACGACGTATTGTAGGTTCCAAAACGAGGTGCAACACTTTAGGTAGAATTAAGACCTAAAGGAGGTGAAAAACGTTGCAGAAATACAAACATTTGAGTCTAACCGAGCGTGAATGGATATTCGCGTGGATTGTCTGTGGAAAAAGCCAGCGCCAGAATCTTAAGTGTGGGATGCTTTTCAATAATTGTTGCGATCTGACCAGACAGAAAGACCATTACCGCTTATACCGTGTTCCCAAATATTGACCAATGGTTTGGTTAAACCGATGAGCCATCCGATTGATAGCAGAAGCAAAATCCGTTATATGACCGCAAGTCCAATGCCTAGGGATCATCCGAGAGTTTGTGATTTTTGCGGGTAGTTTTGTGCTCAATAGGGCGAAAAAGACTACATTATCAACTCCAAGAACAATTTCCATTAACGTCAACCCTATGGGATATGTGCTGCAATTAGTGTAATCACGTTATAATAGTTTGGCATGGTACCAATAATTGAGGTTAAGAACCTTATAAAAAGCTATAACAAGTCACAAGCTAATGCTGTTGACGGGATTTCGTTTACAGTTGGACAAGGCGAATTCTTTGCTCTTCTCGGTCCAAATGGTGCAGGTAAAACAACAGCTATTTCGATTCTTACTACTACCCTATCAAAAACATCTGGTGAAGTATTGATTTCAGGGTTAGATCTTGATAGAGATGCTACAAAGATCCGTAGAAATCTGGGGATTATTTTTCAGAACCCAAGTGTAGATGATAATCTAACGGCTGAAGAAAACGTGAGGTTTCATGCAATATTGTACGGTTTGTATCCGTTTAGACCAACGTATGGTCTTATGCCACAAGAGTATAAAAATAAAATCCATGATCTAGCGCAGTTGTTGAGTATTGATAAAGAGTTATTTAATCCAATCAAGTCTTTTTCAGGTGGGATGAAGAGAAAACTTGAAATTATTAGAAGTTTGATGCACGATCCAACTATTATATTTTTGGATGAGCCAACGTCAGGTCTTGACCCAATTTCACGTGCGAATTTGTGGAGTTATTTGCGCGATGTAAGAGAAAACCAACACACAACTGTATTTTTAACCACTCACTATCTGGAAGAAGCTGAAGAGGCGGACCGGCTTTGTATTATTAATGCAGGAAAAATTGTTGCGCTTGGCACACCACTAGAAATTAAAGGAAAGTTATTAAATACTCAAGTTGTGTTGTCCTCACCTAACATTTCAGATCTTACCCACGAATTAACACAAAAGAAAGTTGAGTTTACTTTAGAGCATGACGAAGTTGTCTTACACCCAGACAAGGATAATGTAGCACCACTTATACAATCGCTTACAACAAAGTTAACCAAACTTGATATTCACAATCCATCACTTGATGATGCATATTTACAGATTATTGGTAGTCAGGTAAAA
>Ga0210057_1010539_pt1 | contig 10439 bp, 10 predicted proteins | sample CryGeyCG2114_010_2_FD_183968 | JGI IMG/M metagenome (GOLD analysis project Ga0210057, IMG submission 183968) | Groundwater microbial communities from aquifer - Crystal Geyser CG10_big_fil_rev_8/21/14_0.10 (SPAdes) (version 2) | ecosystem: Environmental > Aquatic > Deep subsurface > Groundwater ...
AAGTATTTACATTAGTTTACTTAGTGCTGCGGCGCATGCCCGTCCTCCGCAGTAGCAGCTGCTACTGCTACGGAGGATGGATCGTACCACTAAGTTCCACCGCCGAAGGCGGTGTCACCAAGTGGTACCACGCGCTTGCGCGTGGGGCTCCATATGGATGTTAGAGAAGGAAAACCTGATGCTTTGGTTGAATTTATGGATCGCAGGTTAAAGGAAATAGATCTTGGCGCGTGTACTTTGAGGGTAGATGTAGAATCGGTTGACGATAGGATTGTTGGATTGACCTTAGTAAATAAGAAAACACGGGAACAAATTGATTTGATAGAAGGCATACCAAAAAACATTGCTGTAATTGAGCGTAAGCGTGGCCACTTTAAACCAAGTAACGACAGCAGCGGTTATGAATATAAAATATACACGCCAGATTTAGAAAGAGACGGTGGACGTTTAGTGTTTCTTCACGAAAAAGCGCATAGTAAAAGGATAACACTGCATCAGGAATCAGAAAAATATCGTATAGAGTTTAATAGATACAAGGATGGAAAAATTATTTTAGATCCTAGTACAGAAAATCTAGTTAAGGTAGCCTGCGCAGAACCCGCGGCACATGGAAGTGATGAAATAGAGAAGAGGTATGTACACATACCAAAGTATGTTGTTAAAGGATATTTAGAAACACGTATGAGAAATGAAGTTGAAAGTTGGGAAGAAGCTTTAATTGAATACACTAGATTAAGAAACGATGGTTTTGACTTAGAGCCGAATTTAACTGATGAAGAAATCGAAGGGGTTGTTTACGAGGGGCTTAGTTCGTATCAAGATGTGATAGATTCTATGGAAATTAGAAATTATATTGACATCCCCGAACTCAAAATACCTCGTGAGTTGGCGAGCTAATATTAGCTCTTCTTGCCAAACCGCAATCTTAGTGAGAGACATATTTTGTTGTTTAATGGCGAGCCTGTCGAAGGATGGTGGAGACGACGGGATTTGAACCCGTAACCCCCTCAATGCCATTGAGGTGCGCTAGCCATTGCGCCACGTCCCCACATAGGGTATTCGCAATTTGCAGGTGTGATTTGCCCTAAAATAAAAGTAAACTCTCCTTTGTCCTCCTTCGCCTTGGTACAACTGTTAGGTACTCTTTGCATGGTCATGTTTTTCCACCACTTTTGTATCAGTTTACCTGATGGGGCTACAGAGGATTAATTCAGCTTTCAAATCACACTTCTCCGCCTTCGGCGGATTGTGTTCTTTGAGCTTCATTGAACGCCGCGTCCCCATCTAAGACTTCTCTAAAATATCAGATTTTCTTTGGTTTGTGAAGGTGGGTGGCTTAAAAATAAAGAGCCCGCCTTCGCCTTCCATTTTTCCCTCCTCTTGCCAAAGTGCGGCAATTATAACATAGTTTAGTAATAACGACTATGAAAACTGTAGAACAGCTTTTATCTTTGTTTCCCTGCGACCTAAAAGATTGGGAAAAAGATTTGATTGTAAAAGCGTACCAATTCTCCCAGCAGGCCCACGAAAGACACAAACGTTACAGTGGCGAGCCTTACTTTGTTCACCCGGTAGCTGCCGCCGAAATTCTCATTAGCCTTGGTCAAGGACCGGAGGTAGTAGTGGCTGGTTTGCTGCATGATACGATTGAAGATGCCGATGTTGCTCCTGATGTTTTGGAGAAAGAATTTGGGCGGGGAGTGCGGCGGCTGGTGGAGGGGGTTAGTAATGTCAGCGCGTTGCGTTTGAGGCGCAGTCAGGGCGGTAGTGGGGCAGAGGCTGAATTTATTGATAATCTACGGCACTTCTTCTTGGTGGTGGCTAGAGATGCTCGGGTAGTTTTAGTCAAATTGGCCGACCGACTGCATAATATGCGCACTTTGAAATATGTGCCCGAGCATAAACAGGCGCGTATTGCCCGCGAGACGATGGAGGTTTACGCCCCGCTAGCTGATCGTCTTGGTATGGGCCAGCTAAAAGGCGAGTTGGAGGATTTATCTTTCTTCTATTTGGAGCCGGAAAAATTTGCCTGGCTGGAGTTGGAAGTCAACAAACACTTTCGTGGTTTTAAGCGTAAATTGCCGGAGATTAAACGTCAGATTAGCCGTGTTTTGAAGCAGAGCAGCGTAGAATACACTCTTCAGGCCAGAGCGAAGCATTGGTACAGTCTTTATTGCAAGTTAGCTGTTTGTGGCAACGACTTCAATCGGATTCATGATATCGTTGCCTTGCGGGTAATAGTAGGTTCGGTGGAGGATTGCTATACCGTTTTGGGTATAATCCATGCTCACTGGAAACCTCTCTTGGGCACTATAAAAGACTATATTAGCCAACCAAAGACTAACGGTTACCAGTCTTTGCACACCACTGTTTTTGGACCGTTGGGGCAGATTGTGGAGATACAGATTCGTACCAAGGAAATGCACGAGAAGGCGGAGAATGGATTGGCGTCTCATTGGTACTATTCCCAAGCCAAGGTTTCTGGACTTGTTTCCAAGACCCAGTTGGAGAAAGGCCTTACCGCTCCAAAGGAGAAAATCTCCTGGGTTAACATTTTACTCGGTTGGCAAAAGCAGGCGGAAGAAAATCAGGAGTTTTTTGATGGCTTAAAGAACGATTTGCTTAATAAAAGGATCTTTGTTTTTACGCCGGAAGGCGATGTGGTGGATCTGCCGATTGGAGCTACTCCAGTGGATTTTGCCTATGCTTTGCACAGCCAATTGGGAGATTTGTGTTCAGAAGCCAAGATTGATGGGAAGATGAGCCCTCTTTCCTCAAAACTGCAAAACGGGCAGATTGTGGAGATAATAAAAGGTAAAAGGAAACAGCCTAGCCAAGGTTGGCTTGATTTCGTGATAACCGTGGAGGCTAAAAGGAAAATTCGCGCCAGCGTAAAGCGCGCGAAAGTATAATGACTACTTCATTTTACTTGATTCTTTGTGCTCGGTGACTTGGCGGCAACGTTTGCAATACTTGTTTAACACCAGTTTATCGGGCGTGTTCATTTTGTTTTTTTCGGTTATGTAGTTTTGGCTTTTGCAGACAGAACAAACTAGGTGCAAAAGCATTCTCTGGGTTTTCTTAGCCATATAATACAGGTATAGGCGAATCCTGGCTTATTTTAGAATAAATGGGGGAATAATGCAAGGCTGTATAAAAAAGGCGGGTTGCAACAAACTTTTGATAGAATCTTCAAGTTTGTGCAAACCGCCCGTAGCTTTACCGGTGGGGAACCGGCTTAAAGCTCATGAACGCAAACGCAGGAATCCCAGCACTGCGTATGCGAGGATCGTTAGCGAAATATAAAGACTAACGATCAGAAGAAGTGGAAGAGACACACCTATCACCTTATAAGTGACAACGAAGGCGAAGGTGGTGATTGCTCCTCCTACCAGGTTGGCTGCGATACCAACCCAGTATTTTTTCCTCGAAACGTTGGCTAGTAGGGCAAGAATGAAGATTCCCAGGTAAACTCCCGGGTAACCCCACGCTGCCCAATAGGCTTCGGGAGAGCCGTAATTTATCATGTACCCTGTTGTAATTGGAGAAACAACATAATGGGTCCAGAGGACAAATACCGGCCAGACAGCCAAAGCTACTAAGCCCGGCCATACCATAGCCCACCCAGGCTGTTTTAACTCACCTTCGATTTTCCACAGATGAAGGAAAGCTAATCCTACCGGGACAGCGATCGTGATACACCAAACAACTGCCCAAACTATGGCATGAAGGTGTATCTGCTCCGCGAAGAATTGGAGGATTTCCATTACTGTGCCTCCTCACTTTCCGGGGCAGGCGTCAGGGCATGGCAGGCTTGGAGCATTAGCTCACCAGAAGTGCGCCGCGCATCATATCCACCGGTCACGGCTTCGTCAGGGATGCTTTCACGTACAACCGCAGAAAGATCCCTAAGCTGCTGGCGGATTCTGACAACGAGATTCTGTGTGTCGTCTGCCAGAGCGCGCCCCACTCGTCCCTGATACCCAAACCACGTTTTGACAAAATGAACAGAGATACCGATTGGGAAAAGAGTTCGCACAATCGCAGCGATCCGTTCCCAGTCTCCCTCAGCACCCTTTTTTTGGTGCTCCACACGCCAAACTACAGTCTCGAGCGGAGCGTTCGGTCTATCATCACAGACCAACGCTTCAACAGACTGTCGCAGTCTGGCAACCTTTGCCTCCAATTCTTTCCTTTTTCCGCGACCTGCCAAAGCGCCGAGCAGGAAAAAGGCAACCATGACCCCAGCCGCCGCTATACCAACCAACACTTCGTTCCACACACTCTTTTCTCCTTTCGTTTCCCATCCACCTTTTGGCCTATTTGCCCGTCCGTGGCGGAAACCTTTTGAGCGGAAATAATTCCCTCCGCGGCTTAAACTGCTAGACTGTGTTAGTATAGCATATGCTAGCATGGTTGTCAATACTATAACTACCAGTGGGTTAGAAAGAAGTGAGGGACAAGCTGGTCTCAACGTTGCTTGTAGTTGGGGTTAGCAACCTTTTGTTTAACAAAAGCAGTCTCTTCGGGACACTCCTTTTCCAGGAATTGTATGATATGATTTCTTATCATCTCCGTTCTCGGAAAGTCTGTTCTGGCATCATCTAACCTTCCCTCTCTTTCTGCCTCGGCATAGAGCCATATGTGGTGGTAGGGTTTGATTTTCTCGGGGTTTTCTCTAAAAAGTTTAGCAGTTTCCTCATATCCGTATGGTTCCGCCTTGCCCATTTGGATCGCCAAGGTGTCCTCAAAGACCCCAAGCATTGGTTTCCCAAGCATAGCCTCTGTGTTACGGCCGCTTACTTCACTGACTTCAGGAGTGGTTTTCTTAGCCATATCTTTAAATTACGAAGGGGATTATAAGAAACAATTAAGGCTTTGGCAATAGTTAAATGATTTTTAGGCGAAGTGGGGTTCCTCATTGTCTAGCGTCTTTGTTTGACCTAAAATAAGCTTGTCCCGCGCCGAGATAGCTCAGTTGGCAGAGCAACTCCATGGTAAGGAGTAGGTCCCGGGTTCAAGTCCCGGTCTCGGCTCCATAGGGGCATGGTGTTAACGGTTAGCACGACGGTCTCCCTGCCCGTCCGGCAGGCGGGAGTTCGCGATTACGAAGATTCTCGATCGCGCAGTAAACTGCGCTGCTCCACTGATGACAAGGTGATCGCGCACAGCGCTAATGGAATAGCGCACTTTAGTGCGCGATAATATTAGACATCACCGTTTAAAAGTATGTAGTTTGTCATTCCGAATTGACAAAATTCCATAGGTTTAAATGTCGTTCTCTATTACTGCGAGATAATTAAAAAGGTATGACTACATAGGCCCGTAGCTCAGTGGTTTACCCGACTAACTTTTTCCAGTGGTATAGAAATGGTTGAACGATAGAAAGAGTAATTGCTTATAAAGTTTGACGCTTGGTACCTAGGATGAAAAAGTTTGACGCTCAGTGGTTTACCCGACTAACTTTTTCCAGTGGTATAGAAATGGTTGAACGATAGAAAGAGTAATTGCTTATAAAGTTTGACGCTTGGTACCTAGGATGAAAAAGTTTGACGGGTAAAGAGCACTTTATGCACCTTTGCACCCGCCTGCCGGCCCTCCAGAGGCGGGTAAACCGGCAGGCAAAACCGCTCGCAGTCATTACTGTGAGATAATGTAAAAAGGTATGACTACATAGGCCCGTAGCTCAACTGGCTAGAGCAACGGTCTCCAAAACCGTAGGTTGGGGGTTCGACTCCCTCCGGGCCTGCCAAACTCCTTCGTCCCGCCAGAGGCGGGTGAAGAATCTCCTTCGGATGAGATCCTTCGTCGCTAACGCTCCTCAGGATGACGAAAGGACTTGGTTCCGAAGGGGATCCTTCGTCCCGCCAAAGGCGGGACTCCCACCATAGGCGGGCAGGCAGGATGACAAGGGGACATGATTCCGAAGGATGGCAGGTTACGCCCCAGGACGACGGGGTATACACTTCGGTATGACAGGCTTCGTAGGGTAAAAAATGTGCCTAACAGGGTCTCAAGCAACTTTTTTCATTTCCTCCAGCGCCCACTTTCTTTCTTCAGCTTCAAAATACTTTCTGGCCGGTTCCAGCAAATCAATTATTGCCTGGGCAACGGCTGGCTTTAGGTCGTTGGGGTGCAAATCTCCCCGAGCGTAAATATCCTCCAATTCTTGATAAGTGTTGACGATTAAGCTGCCGCCATGCTGGACTTCCCGTTTTATCACCAATTCCCGGTCCTCCGAACCCCTATAGAGTAAATGTTGTACCCAGTTGAGAATCGGGTTATAAGATACTTCCCGGGGTGGGCAAAAGGCCTGTTGGATTTTACTCCTAATCTCGTCTGGACTGTCTGTAATAAACACACAGCTGGCCGGATTTGATTTGCTCATCTTCATAGCAGACAGGGTTTCCCGCAAATCTTCTTTTTTAACCGGCCAAACTGGCGGTTTAGTCAAGCCAAGAATTAATGGGTGGTGCGCGCATACTGGTTTTATTGGATGATTTTGCGGATTCAGGAGCGGTTTAATTTTTAATTGCGTGGCGACTTCTCTGGCAATTACATGGGCTTTGCGTTGGTCCATACCGGCGTGGGCCAGATTTATGTTTAGATTAAAAATATCATTAACCTGCATGGGGGGATACATTAAACGGGCGAAAGCCTGGTCTCCTCCCTGTAACTTGCCCATGATGGTTGAGGATTTTACTACCCGGGAAAGAGTAAGATTTTTACTTATGTCAATTAAACTTTGCCAGTAGGCATCGTTGTTATGGTACAAGTCGCTTCCGAGAATGAATTCAATTTTCTGCGGATCGGCGCCGGCGCACAGGGCGCTGGCAATTAAAGCTTCTTTAAAGTAAGAAATCGCCAGTTTCTTTATTTTGGCGGGGTCGCCGCCTAATTTATTATTAAGAACCGTGTGCCAGTCCGCCAGAAAGATTTTGCAGTTTACTCCGGCTTGTTGAAAATCCTTGATTTTGTACAGGCTCATTAAGCCGGAGCCAATGTGCAGTTGCCCGGAAATTTCAAAACCGATATAGTGATTAAGTGGCTGTTCACTATTCAATAGTTCATTCAGATCCTCTTTGGTTAATATTTCTTCGGTTTGTTTGGCAATTAGCTCAAATCTTTGTCTTGGTTGCATAGACAGATTAAGTATATACCATTTAAGTAACCAGCGGCGGGGGAGTGGGTGGGAGAAGTTGCTCCAAAAACTGTTTGGGCAGCAACAGCTGTTTTGTATTCATGTCCTTTATTACTGATCTAATAATAAAAATTCCTATTATTAGCCAAATTCCCAGTAGTAAGGCGGTTACTCCAAAAATAACTTTTTTGGTACGGCGATTATCTCCGTATCTTAGAACAACGGTCCCGGCCAGTTTGTCGTGCCATGTTTGATTATTTTTGTCCAATAACATCCATATGTATCCCAAATAAAAAATTCCCGACAAAAATTTTGCCCAAGTTTCTCTTGTGATAATTTGCCACAAAGTTAATTTTCCTTCCTTTTGGCTAATAACCGCCAGTTTAAGGATCTTTTTGCCTGGAGTGGCGCTTTGGATGGCGGTAAAGTAAATAAAATAAACACTGGTAAAAATACTTAAGCAAACATTGGCCAGAGTAAGACCGTTTTCCAGTGCCGGATTGTTGTTTTGTACAACACTTTCTAAACTTATCGTTGGAAAGAGTTTAAGAAGAAGTACCATAAAAATACCGGCCGCGATTGGGAGTATTATTAGGCCGTCCATTGCTCTTGCTGCTAAACGATCGCTGAAGTTGGCTAGGGTGACTGAATTATTTGCCATTTGGTAATTATACCTTTTTTAGCGGGATATTGAAAAATCGGTTGATATCTCTTATAATTATTCTCATCGAAATTAATAAAAGCAGAAGGAGCGAAAAAAGTGTCCGCGAAAACTAGATTTTTTTTGCTTTTGGGGACAGTTGTAGTTTTGATTTTTGCGGCACTACCATTTTTGTGCCGAGGTTTGGTGAGCCTTAAACAGCCGGTTGTTCCGCCGCCTATTCCTTACGGTCCGGTTGGCGGCGCCCCTTTGGTACAACCGACCGCGACCAGTCATCTTTTTGGTTCACCGCCAAGCAATACTTTGCCGGCCCCCACTGTTTTGCCAACGGCGGTTACACTCATGCCAACCAAAGAGCCGGGGATAACCATTCTCGCTCTTGGTTTGGACGACTGCTCCGATTGGCAGTCGCCTTACTGCGAAAACAGAGGGCCGTTGGGTGAGAAGTATCTTTATCCTGGTTCTAACACCCCAAAGGAGCGGAGCCGCGCCGATGTAATCGCCCTTATCCGCCTTACAAATAGCAAAGTCACTGTTTTGCGTGTTCCTCGTGACTTGCTGGTGAGGCATAAAAACATGCTGGTTAAAAATTCTTCCGGTCAGTATGAGTGGGCGGAAGGCAAGGATCGCTTAAATGCCGGCTACTATTATACTGGCGTTACCGGAATGAAAGAGGCGTTAAAGGATAATTTTGATATAGAAGTTGACTATGTGGCAGTAGTTACTTTTAACGCCATTTCGGCCGGATTTGATTGTTTGGGCGGGTTGGAAATAGATGGAGTTGTTTACAATGGTAAAGAGCTGGTAGAAAAGGCCCGTCTTAGGCGGGGGATTGGAGACATCGCTCGAATTGGCAATCAAAATGCTTTACTTTCTTTAGCGCTGGACAAGTTCAAAAATGAGCTTGGTTTTGCCAAGAAAGCCGGGGTTTTACTGTGTGTATGGTCTAACGCGGATTCTTATTATGTTACCGATTTGCCTTGGACCACCGCTTCTCAACTGATCTTGCGCTATACCGACCATGCGCAAGAAGTGCCGGTGGTTTGGAGTGTGTTTCCCTGTGTTTATGGTCCGGCCTACCAGGGAAAATCAGTGCTGTATTATGGATCCGGTTGGGAAACGGCGGTGGAGACATTTCGTTGAGACCTCTCGTCCAAAGGAGTTTTTTTTGATTCTCCTTTGGGCTTTTTGTTTGGAGTAAAACCGTTTAGAATGGAGATAGGGTCGCCTTAGCTCAGTTGGTCAGAGCGATGGTTTTGTCCCAGCAAAATCTTGCCAAATTTGCTAAAATTTGGCTTAGATTCGCGGGATCCCGTAAAACCAGCTTGCCGAGATAGCTCAGCGGTAGAGCAACTGTTTTGTAAACAGTAGGTCCAGGGTTCAAATCCCTGTCTCGGCTCCAAGACGGCAAGCTAGATTTGTACTGGGATAAACCGTTGATCGGAGTTCGACTCTCCGGGAGGGCTCCAGCTTTGGCAGGCGGGTAAACCATAGGTCGCCGGTTCAAATCCGACAGGCGGCTTCATAACAGGCGGCGGTCGAAAAATAACTTGTCATCCCGAGTCCCGCCTTTGGCGGGACGGGTCTTGGCACTTTGGAGGAAGCGAGTAAACCAGCTGGTCTAGTTTCGCGATGTTTGCTACCATGTAAAATATGACAAAAAAGTCTGCCCAACAAACGGTTTACGCCTTTATTGACAGTCAAAACCTAAATTTGGGTGTAAAAAGTCAAGGTATTACAAAATTCGTTAAAACAAAAAAAGACTGGCATTCGCGGTCGGTCGAAACCTTAGGCTAGTCCAGTCATCGTGATAACTATTTTATACCAAAAAGGAATATATTTGTCAACCTAGCTTGGCGATGGCAGCCAGATGTACCGAGTCGCGGCTTTAAAAAAAGGAGGATCTTGAATCGCTGATTGTAAAGAAAAGGAAAATATAAAAAAATCCTGCGAAGACCTTTCAATGTCGCAGGAGATTTTAGTAACCAAATGCTACTATGCTGTTTAGTCTGTTTAATCTTAGCGCCAACCCATTATTCAATCTTTTATTTATTCTCATCTACTTAATGGTAGTAGTAGTTTCTTTGACTGTTCACGAATGGGCTCACGCTTGGGTGGCCTTAAAGCGGGGAGACCCGACTGCCAAACTGGATGGGCGCTTAACTCTTAATCCGCTGGCGCATTTGGATCCTTTGGGAACGGTTTCTCTTTTGATCTTTGGTTTTGGTTGGGGGAAGCCGGTCCCAGTTAACGAATATAATTTGACTAGGCCAAAAAGCGACGGGGCGCTTGTTTCTTTAGCTGGTCCAGTAAGCAATTTTCTTTTCGCTTTTTTGCTGGCGTTGTTGGTGAGGCTTTTGCCGCTTGGGTCGGTTTTGGGCGGCCTTTTTTATTCCTTTTTCCTTATTCTTATTCAGGTGAATCTTGCCTTGGCGATTTTTAATTTGCTCCCGCTTTATCCTTTGGACGGTTTTAGGGTAGTGTTGGGATTTTTGCCGTATTCCCTGGCTTCCCAATGGTCGCAGATGGCGCGGTTTGGTCCTTACCTAGCTTTGTTTTTAGCTTTTACCGGTATTTTAGGTAGGATTATTAGCGTCCCGATTGCCTGGCTGGTTTCTATTTTTTTGCATTGATGAT
>Ga0210057_1010542_pt1 | contig 10439 bp, 9 predicted proteins | sample CryGeyCG2114_010_2_FD_183968 | JGI IMG/M metagenome (GOLD analysis project Ga0210057, IMG submission 183968) | Groundwater microbial communities from aquifer - Crystal Geyser CG10_big_fil_rev_8/21/14_0.10 (SPAdes) (version 2) | ecosystem: Environmental > Aquatic > Deep subsurface > Groundwater ...
GCTGGTATTTATGCTGCTCGTCGGGGTCTTAATTTTAAAATCATTACCAAGGATTTTGGGGGAGAAATGGCAACTTCCGGAGAGATAGGCAATTGGCCAGGAATTACACAGATTGATGGCATGGAACTCGCTAGTCAATTTAAGAACCACTTAAATTCCTACAACGTCATTCCTGAAGAAGGCGTGGAGGTGGATAAGATAACCAAACAAACAGATGGTACTTTTTGTATTACCGTCAAAAAAGATTCAACCTTAGATTGCGATTATGTTGCCAAAACAGTTATCGTCGCAACTGGGGTTCATCCAAGAGAATTAAGTGTTGAAGGTGAAAAAGAGTTTAGAGGCAGAGGTGTTAGTTATTGCACAGTTTGTGACGGGCCCTTGTTTGCCGGTAAGATAACGGCTGTTATTGGTGGAGGAAATTCGGCATTAGAAGCAGGTTTAATGTTGGCCGATATTTCCGCAAAGGTTTACATAATTAACAAAAACGATCAGTTTAAAGGAGACAGCATTTTATTGGACAAGTTGGTTTCTAAAAAGAATGTTGAAATTGTGTATAATGCCAAGACCACCAAGATTGCAGGTAAACAATTTGTAGATAGTTTAAAATATGAAAAAAATGGTGAGCATGAGATAACTGTAGATGGAATTTTTATTCACATAGGTATGATTCCGAACTCAAATATTGTTCCCGTTGATGTCCAAAAAAATGATGTAGGAGAGATTATTGTTAATAAAAACTGTGAAACCAACATTCCCGGCCTGTATGCCGCTGGTGATGTGACCGATGTGTCTTTTAATCAAATAGTTATTGCCGCCGGTCAGGGTTGTATTGCCCTGTTAAGTGCGGTTCAATATCTTAATAAGCTAAAATAGTTATCAATTATCATTTACCAATTTCCATTGATTTACCATTGTTTCAATGTCTCAATGAAAAAATTAATGGCAAATGGCAAATGACAAATGTAAAATGATTTACCTAGCCGCTGACCACAGAGGATTTCAATTAAAAGAAAGAATTAAACAATGGTTAATTAAGTGGGGGTATGACCATGAAGATTTGGGGGCTTTTGAATTAGATCCGAATGATGATTATCCTGTGTATGCCAAAAAAGTAGCTGAAAGCATCGTTGAAATAGAGGATCGTGGAATACTTGTTTGTGGGTCGGGTGTTGGGGTTGATGAGGTTGCCAATAAGTTTGACGGTATTCGTTCTGGCTTGGCGATTAGTAAAGAACAAATTCAATCAGCTCGTAACGACGACAACATAAATGTATTGGCATTGGCTTCAGATTTTATTTCCGAAGATGAAGCAAAAGAAATAGTTAAAACATTTCTTGATACTGAATTTGCCGATGAGGAAAGATTCAATAGACGATTAAAAGAGATTGGAGACATAGAGGAGGAAAATTAGAGGTTTTTGCTAAATTAAAAAAGGGGCTTATTTGCCCCCACCAAATTTGAGCATCAATTCCATATAAAAACCCCCGATTGAAAGAGATACAGCCAGAACCAAAAGAGCGACCACTAATCCCATGAAGAGAAAACGCGCCTTGGGAATTCTCATACTCTTCTCCGCAAAAAGATTTAACTTATGCTAGATAAAATAAAAAACATCGTCAAGGGAGAGGTTGGTTCAAGCGAAAAAGAACTTGCTCTATTTAGTCACGATGCAAGTATTTTTGAAATAAGACCAAGGGTGATTGTTCATCCCAAAGACACTGAAGATGTTAAGAATTTAGTTAAGTGGGTCTCGCAAAACAAAAACTCCGATGTAGAATTATCTTTGACAGCTCGTTCTGGTGGAACAGATATGACAGGAGGGACGTTAAATAATTCAATTGTTTTAGATTTTACTACCCATTTTAATAAAATATTAAATGTAGAGGATGCCCCTCCACATGCGATTGTTGAACCCGGGGTTTTTTACAGAGATTTTGAAAAAGAAACTTTGAGTAAGGACTTGTTGTTGCCTTCCTATCCCGCTTCTCGCGAGATTTGTACTGTTGGTGGAATGGTTGCAAATGATTCGGGCGGAGAAAAGTCTTTGCGTTATGGTAAAACCGAAAATTATGTCGAGGAGCTCAATGTTGTTTTAAGCGATGGCGAAGAATATGTTTTTAAATCTTTGACACCCGAAGAGTTGGAACAAAAAAAATTACAGGATAATTTTGAAGGTGAGATATATCGCCAGATGCATGATTTGCTGGAATTAAATCATGAACTTATTCAAAAAGCCAAGCCTAATGTTTCAAAAAATTCTGCCGGCTATTTGTTGTGGAATGTCTGCCCGCCTGCGCAGGCAGGGAACGGTAAAAAATTTGATTTAACACGATTATTTACCGGAGCTCAGGGCACCCTAGGTTTGATAACAAAAATTAAATTCAGACTGATAAAACCCAATAAATATTCAAGGTTGCTAATAATATTTTTGCGGGATTTAAATAATTTGGGCGAAGTGATAAACATGGTTAATAAAAACAAACCGGAAAGTTTTGAGTCTTATGATGATCACACATTTAAATTGGCCATTAAGATACTTCCGGATTTGATAAGAAAAATCGGTGTGAGTGCTTTGTTTAGATTTATTCCAGATGTTTGGAAGATTATAACCGGCGGGATTCCTAAAATGGTCATGCTTGTAGAGTTTACCGGAGATGAAGAGGTGGAATTGATAGATAGGATTAAAAAATACCAAAAAGAAATTTCTGATAAATTTAAAATAAAAACCAGAATTACTAAAAACGAAAATGATGCTCGAAAATACTGGATAATAAGAAGAGAGAGTTTTAATTTATTGAGAAAGCGCGTGAAGGGTAAAAAAACTGCCCCATTTATTGATGACCTAATAGTTAGACCAGAATACCTTCCTGAGTTTTTGCCCAAACTCAATGAAATTTTGAAGCAATACAAGGATTATATGATCTATACAATTGCAGGTCACCCTGGTGATGGAAATTTCCATATTATACCCTTGATGGATTTGGATGAAAAATCTAAAAAAATAATTCCTGAACTTTCTGAAAAGGTTTATGGTTTGGTTTTAGAATATCACGGCTCAATTACGGCAGAGCACAATGATGGACTTATTCGTACGCCATATCTTGAGAAAATGTATGGCTCTGAAGTTTATAAATTATTTGAAAAGACAAAACAAATATTTGATCCGAAAAATATATTTAACCCTCGTAAAAAAGTAGGCACAGACATTGGCTACGCGATGGATCATATCAGGAAAAACTAAAAATATGATTAAGATTATACCGTCGATACTGGCAATAACTGAAGAAGAATTTGTGAGGTTGTTAAAAATAATTGAACCTCATACAGACAGGATTCATTTAGATATTGGAGACGGAGATTTTGTTCCCACTAAAACTATTTCTGGATATGAACAATTAATAAAAATTGAAACCAAAACTAAATTTGATGTTCACCTGATGGTTTCCAGACCAGAGGACCAGATGTATTTTTGGTATAAAACAAAAGCGGATAGATTTTTAATTCACGCTGAAACTGATCATGGTCACAAAAATTTAATAAACCAGATACACTCAAACGACAGAAAGGTTGGCATGGTCTTAAACCCTGAAACTCAAGTTGAAAAAATAGTTGAAGTGATAGAAGGTGTTGATTTTGTTCAGTTTATGACAGTGCGCCCCGGTTTTTATGGGAGTGAATTTATTGAGAGTGTAATAGAAAAAATATTAGAATTTCATGGTCAATATCCGAATGTGCCGATTATGGTAGATGGTGGAGTTAATCCCCAAACAATATTGCGCCTTATAGCCATAGGGGTGACAGAGTTAGTTGTTGGAAACTATATAGTTAGTTCTGATGATGTGGGTAAGACGATTGAAGAATTGAATAAAATAAGCAATAATAATGAATAAGATAACCAACTCGCTTCATATATGTTTGATATAGTTTCAATTGGCTCAGCCACTCGTGATATTTTTATAAGCACAGACAGCTTTAAGTCTTTTGATTTACCTGCTTTTTCTACTGGCAAAGCTATTTGTTTTCCTTTGGGTTCTAAGATAGAAATTAAAAAAATGGTATTTACCTCTGGGGGTGGTGGAACCAATGCGGCGGTTACTTTTGCAAGACAGGGACTGTCTACAGCTTGCATAGGGGTTGTAGGGGATGATTTTACTAGCCAAGAGATTTTAGATGAACTAGAAAAAGAGGGAATAGAAACTAAGTTTTTTCAGAAACATTACGATGACTATACTGCATACTCGGCTATTTTGGTTGATCCTTCAGGAGAAAGGACGATTTTGTCGTATAAAGGCGAGGGACAGCATTTTGATGTAAGCAAGATTGATTTTAGCAAGATTCAAACCAGATGGCTTTTTTTGGACAGTTTGGGCGGACATTTTGATCTGTTAGAAAAGGCCGTTAATTGGGCGGTCGCTAATACTGTAAAATTAGTGACAAATCCTGGAGGGAAAGAATTGGAACATGGGTTAGAAAAATTGAAGCCTTTATTAAAGAATTTTTCTATAGTTATAATGAATCAAGAAGAAGCTTCGGGCTTGACCGGGATTGATTACAAAAAAGAGGGAGAGATTTTTAAATTTATGGACGAGATTATTGATGGAATTTTTGTTATGACCAAGGGTCCGGATGGCGTTGTTGTTTCTGATGGCAAAAATATTTATCGGGCCGGAGTTCCTGATTCTCCGGTAGTTGAAAGAACTGGGGCGGGGGATGCATTCAGTTCTGGATTTGTTTCAGAATATGTTCGTTCAGGCGACATATCAAAAGCAATTCAATTTGCCACAGCCAATGCATCATCAGTCGTTACTCAATTTGGAGGAAAGTTGGGTATTTTAAAAAAGGATGATTGGGGGCCATGGCCGTTAGTTAAAGTTGAGCAGACTCAACTATAACATTTAACAATTACCATTTGCCATTTTCCAATTATTTATCATTTTGACATTTATGCATTTTTTGGAATTAATAAATGATACAATGTTAATTGAATGGAAATTGGAAAATGATAAATTTATTTTATGCTTGAGCCATATAAAAAACTTGCAGCAATATTGAGAACCACACCAGAGGTTCTTTATGAATTGGACAGCAAGATGAGCAAAATTACCGGACAAGACGGAGTCATGGAAGCTATCGCAAATCAAAATGATGTTTTGGTTTCTAAAACTTTAGCAGAGCTGTCTTTGACACGAAATTCAACTGCTGAAGAAGTTTATGAGGCATTGATTAATCATCTGGTTAATTTAGACAAAGATTTGTATGAATTATTAGATAAGCCCGATCTTTCAAAAATGTCCGCTACTTGTGGAAAGCTTTGTGAGATCGCCACTAAACTTTTCTCTCCTCCGAAGGGGATGTTTATTAAAAAAGAAAAGACCGCTGAATTATTAGAGAAATATCGCCCAGATAATCTTTTGAATCATTTTGGGTATGCAAGCGTTAAAGAGCTTTTAGAAAAAGAAGGATTTGCGTCCGTGGTCAGCGCTTTAAGGTTTACACAGAGCAAGGAGTGGATGCATGAATTTTTTGACGTTGCCTATGGAGAATTAAAACCGGAAGATTTTGAGGAAAGAGATGTGGAATTGAAAGTATTAGAAATGAAATGGCTTGCGGTGGCCGACAAGTTTCTTGAGAAAAAATATCACAACATCAGCCATTTGAAAGAGTACGGTGTTATTTTTGTGATTCCTTTGCCCATAGATACTGCCGGTGAGACAATCAGAATGTTTACTCTGATAATGCATTATTTGCATGAAGTGCCATTTTATTCAAACTTGTTCCGCAAATTCATGAAAGACCCTGATTTTATAGACAAATTCAAATCTCTTTTGAGGGGTGATGTGTCCGATAAAAAAAATGAAAGCGATAGACCTGTCTGGCGTGTGGTTCAGACATATTTAGCCAAAGATAATGAACAAGATTTCAGGTTATTTGAACCGCATGTAAATCCGGAGGCGGAACATTGGCTCAAAGTCTCCGAAGATTTAGGGCGATTATCTAGAATGTTACCAAAAGATGGCAATATCGGCTTGGGATACTGGACGGGATTGGACTATGTAGGAGATTTTTTCAAAGACCAGAACGGGCAGGATCAATTAGTTAGTTTTGATTTGACTGACTTGATAATGTCGCTTGTCAAAAAGGGTCAGATTAAATATCTTTATCATCAACAAGAAGCTCTTTGGAATAAAATATTCTCAGAATATCAGGGTCGGGAAAGAATGAATGAGCTGGTTGAGGAAAATATCATCAAAGGGTTTATAGAATTATAAACCCTCAATTTCTAAATCCTAATTTCTAATTTCTAAACAATATCAAATGACTAAATTCAAAAATCCAAAACAGTTTAGGTATTTGAATTTATGATTTTGGATTTGTTTCGGATTTAGAGATTAGAGTTTAGAGATTTACCAACATGAAAAACAAAGAGGACAGTAAGAAAAATCTTAACTGGTATCTTGAACAAGCTCGGCTATCACATACGGCATTGGGCCATTTTAATTTTGCCACAGAAGATGTGTTGAGAGGGATTGTTCAGGCGTCTCGTGATGCTGGAGCCCCTGCTGTTATTGTTGGAACATCTGAAGGGGAGGCCGGTTTTTTTGGTATTAAAGAAGCGGTGGCGTCGGTTAGGGCGCTTCGGGAAGATTTTGATTATCCGGTATTTTTGAATGCAGACCACTTCAAATCATTTGATAAGTGCAAAGAAGCGATTGATGCCGGTTACGATTCTATAATTATTGATGCCTCAAAACTTCCAAACGAAGATAATATTGCCTTAACAAAACAAGTTGTGGATTACGCCCGTTCAGTAAATCCGGATATTTCCGTTGAAGGAGAACTTGGATATTTGAAAGGTTCATCTGAGGTTCAGCAAAAAATTGAAATAAGCTCTGCTGATTATTCCAAGCCGGAAGAAGTGGCTGATTTTGTTTCACGAACAGGCGTGGATCGCATGGCCATAGTTTTTGGTAATATTCACGGGATTGTTAAAGAAGTTGTATTTAGACCAACCCCGACGCCCGAAGGGGTCGGGGCCCCGACTGAAACGTCGGGGGAAGAAAAATTAGACATAGAGCATTTTTCTAAAATTGTCTTGGCTGAACCAAGGCCATATTATGTGCTTCATGGAGCATCGGGTTTGAAGGACGAGGATGTCGTGGCCTCAATTAAGGCAGGGATAACCAATGTTCACTTCAACACAGAACTTCGGGTTGCTTACCGTAATGAAATAGACAAACAGTTCCACGCCCACCCCAACGAAACTACTCCCTACAAATATCTCGGCCCCGCCGTAGACGAAGTCAAAAAACTGGTAACTCAGAAGATAGGTGTCTTCATGGGCAAATAGTCTGTTCAATCACCCAGGAGCTGTTGATTAATTTAAATAGACATGCTATTCTATTAGGACTTTAAACATGGCTATTAAACAGCAAAAATTAGAACTAAATGCCCAGAAGAGAGTGATTATCGGTGGGGGGCTAAACAGTTTAAGAAAATCCGGATTTATACCGGCTGTTTTATATGGAAAAGGTCAGGAAGCTATTCCTCTTCAGATTCCTAATAAAGATTTTAGAAAGGCATTTGAATCAGCCGGAGAGTCAACCCTAATTTATTTAAGCGTAGACGGTCAGTCCTATCCGACCATTATTAACGATATGGCCAAAGACGCGATAAGCGACAGTATTTTGCACGCAGATTTTTATAAGGTTAATTTAGATGAAAAAATTAAGGCCAAGATCGCTGTTATTTTCCAAGGCGAATCACTAGCAGTTAAAGACCTTGGTGGTATATTCGTAAGAAATATAAATGAAATAGAAATTGAAGCTTTGCCTCAGGATTTGCCTCATGAGATAGTTGTAGACATATCATCACTGAAAAATATGGGCGACCAGATATTGGTCAAAGATTTAAAATTAGGCTCTAAGTTAAAAGTAATTGCAGAAGATGAAGAAATTATAGCTACTGTTCAGGAGCCCATGTCAGAAGCAGAACTTGAAAAGGCTTTGGAAGCTCCGATCACAACTATTGAGGATGTTGAGGTAATCAAGAAAGAAAAAGAAGAAGAAGTTTCTGAAGAGGGAGTTGAAGGGGTATCAAAAGAATCTCCTGAAAGTAAAGAAGACAAATAAGAAAACCCAGAAAACAACGAATAAAATGGATTCGTTGTTTTTAAACCAATTTTTCAACTTACCGCCCCATCCCGGATTAGGCTTAAAGATGGGGCTTTTTAAATCTACCCCGTATATCAACCTCGATTTTTCTTCCGAATTTATACTATCCGCTTTGCGGATAAGTGGTCGAGGTTGTATTAGGGGGTCTAAGTTATCCACAGTTTTTACAATAACGACATTCAGTGTCGTTATTGATTAGCTAAGGCATCAAAAACAGGGTCTAAATTTCCATTTAATATTTTGTCTATATTTCCCCAACTTTTTTTTATTCTGTGATCAGTGATTCTATCCTGAGGGAAGTTGTAGGTTCTTATCTTCTCAGACCTGTCGCCTGTGCCAATTTGTTTTCGGCGTTCTTCGGTGACGTTTCCCGTTTCCTCAAGTCTCTTGATTTCAAGCAGTTTGGCACGAAGTATTTCCATAGACTTTTCTCGATTAGAAGATTGACTGCGTTCCTGACGGCACGAAACAACAATACCTGATGGTTTATGTAAAATCCTAACTGCCGTTTCTACTTTGTTGACATTTTGACCTCCCGCACCTCCGGCTCGAGAAAAAGTTATCTCTAATTCATCTGGGCGAATAACAAGCTCGCTTTCGGTAGCCTTGGCCAACACAGCCACAGTAATGGTTGAAGTGTGCACACGACCACTTTTTTCCGTGGCTGGTACACGCTGAACCCTGTGAACACCAGATTCAAATTTCATTTTTTCAAATGCGCCTTGGCCATCTATTTCAAAAACAACGGACTTATAGCCACCAATAGAGTTTTGACTTGAATCAATTAAATCAAACTTCCATCGTGATAGCGAGGCATATTTTTTGTACATCGTGTAGATTTCAGATGCAAAGAGCGCAGCTTCATCACCTCCTGCACCAGCCCGAATTTCAATAACCGCCTGATTGCCTTTCACTACAGGTTTTGGTTGAGGTTTATAGGGGGTGTATTGATAATCGCTCATGGTTTTATATTAAATTCTAAGACTATATATCTGACAAAGTCACTCGTGTCTTTAAGGATGCTAATATCGGCATCAGGTAATCTTTTCGTAAGTTCTTTTTGTGCACCGATTTCTTGTCCATCGTCAATTTCAAACACGCAAAGTGATGGGCGGTAGGGAAGTTTGGCCATCTGGTCAAACAGTTGCCTGTAAAGCTCTAGGCCATCTGTGCCGCCATCTAATGCCTGATGGGGTTCAAAATCCTTAACAGATGAATCTAGGCACTGGATGCGTTCAGTCGGCAAGTAAGGCAGGTTGGCAACTATAATATCTATAGGGCCATCAAAATCAGTAAGAAGATTTCCTTGTTTGAAAGATATCCTATCCACCACATTATGCCTCAATGCGTTTTTGCCAGCAAGGGCTAGCGCTGATACAGAAGCATCTATCGCAGTTATGTTGGCGGTAGGGAGTTCAAGTGCTAATGAAATAGCAATAACGCCAGAACCAGTCCCAATATCCATTATAGACCACTTTTGTTGCAGGGGCTTTTGGGCACACCATGCAATAGTTTTATTAATTAAAAATTCAGTTTCAAAACGAGGAATTAGGGCGCGTGGATCGGTAAAGAATGTGCGTCCAAAAAATTCAACACTTCCGTTTTGATACTGAATCGGCTGAGACATCTATTTTTTGGTTTTAGAGGTTCGGGATTTCTTTGGAGAAGAAGCCAAGAGAGAGGCTTTGGAGGCGGTCTTTTCAAGACGTTTTTTGAATTTCTCAACACGGCCTCGGGTGTCTAAGATTTTTTCTGTGCCGGTATAGAAAGGATGGCAGGCAGAACAAATACCCGTGTTTATTTCCGGTATTGTAGAGCCGGTTGTCCAAGTATTGCCACAGGCGCATTTAACCTTGGCGTTGGGATAATATTGAGGATGTATATTTTCTTTCATAATAATAGATACTACTATAAAAGGTTGATAAAGTCAAAACTATTTGCAAGAATCAAGCGAATGCCTTATCCCAAATCAGACCACATAAAACCCTGCTGGGTTTTTGCTCTCTCTACAGAGATTCCCGGACTAAAGCACCGTGAACCTTTTCCGAGCCGGCTACCCGCCTGCGAACGTTCTGATTTGGAACAAGGCGTTCGTTTGAATAATAAATCAAGAGCGAAAACTCTGCCTATTTTATAACCTTTTGGGTTCAAGGAATACACAATAATTGAATTGATTGATAATTCAGTTAGTTCAACAAATTTTAGCGGAGCTTACGACGGGGTAACCATAATTTGTTAACTAAATTGAGATTAATTCAAGCATTT
>Ga0210057_1010543_pt1 | contig 10438 bp, 12 predicted proteins | sample CryGeyCG2114_010_2_FD_183968 | JGI IMG/M metagenome (GOLD analysis project Ga0210057, IMG submission 183968) | Groundwater microbial communities from aquifer - Crystal Geyser CG10_big_fil_rev_8/21/14_0.10 (SPAdes) (version 2) | ecosystem: Environmental > Aquatic > Deep subsurface > Groundwater ...
ATCCCAACGGCCTTGTGACCAGCGGCCATTTGCCCAGGCGGTCACAGAGTCTTCATCATACCAAGATGCCCCACCTTTCTTCCAATAGGTTTCAACATAAGACCCGCCTGCAAGCTGATATGTTTTTACCTGCGGCTTGACGGTCGGTTTTGGCACCGCAATATTTGGCGCTGCCATTTCTGGTTTCGGAAAAAGGAGGGATGCGACTCCAGCTTGAGTTTCTGGAGATGGGTCCGGGTTCCTTGGCGGATCCGGGGTTGCAATAGGCCCGAGAATCTTCTCGGGCGTCGGGGTGAGAATGATCTTTGCCGGTGGCTGAATCATCTTGAGTTGCGGAACCGATGTGTCCGCTCTTCCCATTAGGACCAACATCAACGATGCTAGACACAGGGAGGTTGCTGTCATTTTGAGATACCTCATAGGGCAGGCTCCTTTCTGTCATGCGAAGGTCCTATTATATCTCCTCCTTCTCCGGTTGTCAACCTTTTCGCAAAGAATTCACCAGAGCGAACTGCCCTTGAAGTTCCATGAGTGGTAACAATGGCCGTCCGGCTGGAGAATGACGCTGCGGATCTCGTCCGGGTTAGCGTTGTCTGTGTAACAGGTGACGAGGCTCGTCGAGAGGCCGTGGTAGTCGTAGACGCTCGCGGCGCGTGGAGTGGGCTGCCAGGGAGGTCATCTACTATTTAAGCCCCCACTCGGACTCGAACCGAGAATCTCCACATTACAAGTGTGATGCTCTAGCCAAATTGAGCCATAGGGGCAAGATTTGCCAATTATATCACTTTTCTTTGATAATATCCGGGTCCTCTAAGGAATACAAACCTAAGTAATCCAAAGGTTCTCCAACAGTCGCTCTTTTATGGGTTTCCTTATCGACATAGATCCTTTGAATGCGGCGGCCGGTGACACCAGAAGTGTCCACAATCAATATCCAGTCTTCATCGTCAACACTGATGAATAACTTGTCGTTTTGAAGAAACTCAGTCTTTATTTCGGGATGATATTCCTTGCGCACGACTATAGTTATAGGATTGGAAGGATAGACCCCAACCCCACAGCCACATAGCAAAAAGAACAAAACCAGTAGCCACTTTTTCATGACGAAGACAGTTATATGTCTACTTTCACGAAAGAAGCTAATCCTTTGTTTCTTCTCGTGCTTTTCGAGCTTCATCGACCAAGTGGAGTCTGGTTCGGAACTTAGACAATTGATCTTCAAGGTCTGCGTGCAAATCGTAGATTTCCATGATTTTCTGCATTGACCGTCCGTCGAACTTGTAAATCTAATCGGCGAGTTCTTCGGCTTTGCAATAGACCGGGTAGTCTTCCCAATCGTATGTATCGCAAACTATCAACACATAGTCATATTTGGGCTCTTTCCAGGTGAGCCAAGCCCGAAGCTCTTCAACTGTTGTTGCCATCTATTTCTTCTTTCAGTTAGCAGGAACGTATTGAGATAAAAGCTCTTCAACTTCTTCCCACATGCGTTCCTGCCCGATTGCGCGAACAGAAACGGTCGTGCCGTCGAAGGACTTCTCGAAGGCAATGTATTCCTTCGGAGCCTTCTTACTCTTACCGCCGAAATATCCGGCCTTGCGAAGCTCAACTGCAAGCTCCGGGCAAGAAACAATGACGCCATGAACAAGCTCTGGTGTGGGCGAAAACCGAGCCACGGTTTTTTCCCGAGGCGCAATCCAGCCACGACCTTGAACCTTGGACTTACCACAAGCCTTCTCGATCAAAGCGCGGTTGCAGGAAACTTGTCCCCACAAAACTTCCCAGGGCTTCGGCAATGCGTTCCAGACAGAAGTGTCGGGGTCTTCACCGCTGCCGAAGTGGCGATGTCCCCATGCAACGTCAGCGGCCATCAGCCGCAAAGCCTTCGGGGGAGCGATACTATCCAAAAGACTATCAGCCCCCAAGGCATGTAACGTGTTAATCCAGCCATCTCGCGCCTTATTGTACGCGCCAGCGGCTTCATTCCAAGTCGAAGAATCATTGCCGCGCTTGACAATCATTGATTTGATGTCGATAGTGCCTGCAAGACCCTGAAGGATCCTGGAAGAAGACAACATGACATCGTACCATTCTCCCAGCAAAATCCCAAGCTCTTCCTGACTGAGATTGGCCAAAACTTCTGGGGATGGATGGACATAGGCGACTGCAAGCCAATCGGCGCTCTTCTTGTCCAACTTTTTGAGCAACATGTTGGCGATTTCGTCAAAGGCCCGCTCTTGTTTACCAAAAGTGAAGATCGAGCGTCGATTCATCGTCGCGACGATATATGCCAGGAAACAGGCAGAGGCCAAGTCCGTAATCGTTTCAGGATTAACCTTGAAGGCAAGACGAGACTTCGCGACCTGTGCAAGTTCGCGCATCTGAGCAGAAGATGTCCAGGCCCCCAAGTGTTCTTCCATTCGGGCCAGGAAACGGAAACGCTTATTATAGGCCCGATGGCTTCGCGGCAAACCCCTCTTTTCCCGCTGTTCACGGTCGAGGCGGTTGGATGCAAAATCGGTGCCAGAAACTTCGAGGCTTGCCTTGAGTTGGTCAAGGTAATCTCGGGCAGTTTCCGGGGTGAATACTTCTGGAGCAGGAACGTCAGGAAAAAGATCTTGAGCGACTTTCAGTTGTCGCTCCTTGGCCTCAGATTCACGGAAGGAAGATGACATGTAGGAATATGGACGCTCAGAAACAATCTGCCCCAACTGACGGCGCTCACTCTTTGAAAGTGAGAGGTCGGAGTCCAAAATCAGATTGACGATTTGTTCTGGAGTCTTTCGTTCCCGCAAAGACTCGATGAGTCGCTTCATCCTGCACCTCCTGGCTCTTTCCAATCATTACATTCTGGATGGTGGTGTTCAAAATGACAATTTACACAAAGAAGAGAGCACTTTTCAACCTCTTCTTCAAGTCTTTTCATATTTGTCTTGTTCATTCTACATGCATCCAGCTTAAAGTCCTTACCAAAGCTATGATGAAAATTGAGAGCGGCTAAATTGGCGTCATATCCACAAGCAGAGCATTCACCGCCAAGTTCTTTAACGAAATGTATTCTTCTTTGTATACCATAATTCCACACAACGGTATCATCGTGCCAATCAAAAAGATGTGGGTTATGTATTTCGGAATGACAATTGCAACACATTACGTCGCATTTCTTAGCTTCTTCTAGAATGCTTTCCCATTTCTTAGATGAAATGTATTTGGAGCTTAGAGCAAACTTCTTATCTTTCTTATGATGAAATGCCAGAGCGGAGTAATTCTTATCATATCCACAAACCGAGCACTTCCCGCCGCGATATAAGACTAAATCAATTTTTCTCTTGATTCTATCCAATTTTTGTCGTTGATAGGATCGGCTACTCTCACCATCTGTTTTCTTGTTGTAGTAATCATTTTTACATTGCCTACTGCAAAACTTTGTTTGCCTTCCTATTAGGCTTTTCCCACAATGCTCACAGGTCCCATCAATAGGTAGCGAAGATTTCGTTTTCAACCCATATTTATTCAACCAATATCTTATAGATGTTTGGCTTATGTTGAATTCTTCAGCAATTTTACGAGTGGAATACCCAAGACTAACTGCCTGCTCTAATAACTCTTTCTTCATGAAGGACCTCCAATAGTAGATTCTACTGTAATTTAGCAGAATCCTACCTTCGGTCAATTCCTATGAGCTATTAGAAGAGGAGGGCAGGAGCAGGGCTCGAACCTGCGTCAAGCCGGATTTCCAGTGCCAGCCACTCTACCACTGAGTTATCCTGCCCATGATTTCTACATTATATCAGGCTCGACCGAGCCCGTCAAGTCTTTAGAGGGAATTTCTTTCAGAGAGGTGCAAGAGGCTTATTCCCCTCAACAATTGAGTACGTCATGTTAGCCTCAGTCGAAGGCTCTTCGGCCTTATTGGCAAGCTCAGAATAGTTCTCCCGAGCTTTCGGGGAAAAAAGTAGGACCAAAAGTGCGGCACCGATGCCACATGCGAAACACACCAAAGCTATCTTCAGTGTTTCTTGCCAGGGCTCCATTGCGGTCTCCTATACCCGAAGAGAGATTTGAACTCCCAACCTTCATCATGTGACGATGCTGCTCTACCGTTGAGCTATTCGGGCAAACATCCTCGGCGCGACTCGAACGCGCGACTTCATGGATCGCAACCATGCACTCTTATCCACTGAGCTACGAGGACAAACGCCCTTGGCGAGATTCGAACTCGCAACCTCACGGCTTCGCGGGCCGGTGTTCTTATCCGTTGAACTTCAAGAGCAAAATGGGCGACCTCCGATTTGAACGGAGAGCCTGTCGGATGTAACCCGAATGCGCTACCATTGCGCCAGCCGCCCTCACTTCTTTTAATTATATCTCTTCTGCTGAAAGCTGTCAAGTCTCGTCTGGAATTTCTTTTTCGCCTTCCAGTTCTGCCCAAAGCTCTTCATGACTGATAAGGCCAGGGATGTCCTCGACGGGGACACCATCCTTGAGCTTTTCGATGTACTCCCCGACTTCTTTTTGCATCTGATGCAGGGAGTTTCTTTCCTCAGGGGCTATCTCAATGTCTTCCTCAATGATCAGAGGTTTCTGCAAAGCCTCTAACATGTAAAGAAAGTCCTCAAGAAGTTCCTCTTCAGTCTCTCCGCTGGGTTCAATCCCGTCAGTCCAGCCTTCAATCTCGTCCTGGTCGTTGTAATACACCTCAACGATTTGAAACAAGCCACTTTCCTTGACTTTCATCATTCTATAGTTCCAGTAACTCATATTGTCCTCCCTTATCTGCTGGCCTCAGCCAATCGTCATCCGCTCAATGAAGTTTGCCTCAATCTCCTCTGAGGAGGTGTACAAGGCGCTGATGCTACCCGAAGTAGACACAAGATCAATCGCTGAGGCCAAAAAGGGCATCATGGAGACCACCTCAAACTTGTCAACAACACCACTCGCGGCCACCTTGCAGCGAACGTTTGGCACCGTGTCTGTGACAACGGTTTTCTTGATCGCATCGGAGTTTCCGATGCGTTCGACGGCATCTCCGCTTAAAATCGCATGCGTTGCCACAAGAATAACGCTCTTTGCCCCGTGGTCGATCAACTCTTGTGCAGCGTTAATGGCCGATCCTCCGGTGTCGATCATATCATCAACCAGAACACAGTCTCGGCCCCGGAAATCCCCGATGATATAGGTCGTCTTGGACTCATTGTGATCTGTCCTCTCTTTCAATACCAACCCCATAGGAGCATCAAAATGTTGCGCGAAACGCTTGACCCTTTTTGCTCCACCAGCATCGGTTGAAACAAATGTGCTGCGGTCATTAGCAAGACCCTTGTACTTGAGCCAAGCCGCCAAGAACGGAGAGGCTTTCAAGTTGTCACAAGGACCATCAAAGAAACCTTGCTCTTGGTCAGAATGTAAATCTATGGTAATCAGACTCTTGACACCACACGCTCGCAAGGCCATCGCGACAGTTGCCGCTGAAATGGACTCTCTAGCTTCAGCAAGTCTATCCTGGCGAGTATAAGGGTAATATGGAATGACCGCCGTGATGCTCTTGGCATCCGCTCTTTTTGCCGCGTCTGCCATAAACATCAGTTCGATCAGAGAATCGTTCTTGTTGAACTCTCCCACATCAACAAAGCTCTGCAATAGGAAAACATTCTCTCCCCGAACAGATTCAAGGATGCGAAAATAAATCTCGCCATCTGAGAACTTCTTGTTGAGAGTCGGGATTTTGCCGACATGAAGACCAAGCTCTCGGCAAAGAGCGTCAGCAGCCTGTTGTGCGCTGTGGCCAGCAACAATAAGGGGCGCGTTCATTATTTTGCCCTTCTCAGACGATTTTTTTCAAGTGAGCGTGAAAGATTTCTCTTGTACGATTCATGATGGCCTTTTCAGCAGGCTTGGACTGACTGATTTCATTACGGCCTTCACGATACACATCCTCAACAGTTGCTCGAATGACAGCACCAGTATCAGAGATGACCAGTTCTCTGCCCATTTCGGCTTTGAGCTTATCCAGGATGTGATCAATGACGCGAGTCGGAGTCACCCATTCGAGTGCAATAGCTTCAGCATCTTCCAGCACTTCCTGATCTACAGGATCAACGATCTTCTTTGCACTGGCCGTTTCTTTGAAAGCGTCGCCTTTATGCTTGGCGATGACTCTTTCACCGTTGCTGCGAACGAACTCTTGCAGTGGACGAATGACAATGCCTTCGCGAAGTTTTGGCTCTGTGATACCGTTGCGAACTGCCTGGACAGATGGTCTATCGCGCTCTCTGTCTAACTCTGGATAAGTATAAACAGTAACACCATCTTCTTCAGATTGAACGAAAGTCGTGGCAACCTTAACGTAATCCACAAACTCTAGCCCCATCTTATTTGCCGTGCGCTCGGCAACAGGTACATTTAGCCAAGTCTCATCCAACTGTACATCGAAAACAATGAATTTTAGCTTGTTTCCGTAGGTTTCTTTCATTCCCTGTTCTTTGCCACCATAAGCTTCGCCATAAATGGTGACTTTTTCGTGGCCAAGATCTGCCATCTTCTCAGCGAGAGATTCAGGGTCGAAAAGGGCTTTGAAGAGCGCCGAAGACGCGCCGCCGCTGGAGAAATGCAATTGTCCATTGCGGAAAGAGATATGAGCAGAGGTGCCGTGAATCTTTTCAAGACAATACACTTCTTTGAATAGAAGTGTCGTCTGATCTGCGTATAGGTTGTTAATGTGTAAGTAGGCCAAAATTTCACCTTCTCTTTCTTAATCAGCCATTTCTAGTTAGAGTTTCTAACTATTACTGTATGAACCCAGTCCCATGTTAGGTCCATTTCTTTCGCTATTTCTGATTTTCGTTTTCCTTGGTCTTGGGATTATATCCGATAATCCTGAATCCGTCAAGGATCACCAGTTGAATTCTTCTATCCATTCGAAACCGCAATTCCGGCACGAATAGAAGGAAAAGCAAGCGTTGCAATTGCTTTCAACATTATCGTGGACGACAATGCTATCCTTGGGGACGGGGGCACGATCCCAAGGACGCTCTTGAGTACACTCAATCTTTTGCCGGTCATCAATCGCTTTCTTCTTCGCACAATCCATAATCGTGTAACCTCTCCCAAGATCGTTCTTCCTGAAGAGTTCCGGAAATGCTCGGATCTGCTTCTCCACTGAGAACCATCTTCATCTTTCGGTCATACAAGACCGTGGATACAGCCGTCGCCAGATTGAGGCAATGCTTGTCTTCCAGGGGGCCGGTTTCATTCATCTTTGTTTTCTTTCTTGATGGCAGCGGCCTCAGCGTCGAGGCAGCGAGGACAGAAGATACCGTCCTTCGTTGCTTCAGTAGATTCGACGATCTTCCAACAGCGGTCACATTTTGACCCCGGAGCTTTAGAGATCCTCACATGTGGCTCAATGGCCGTCACGTCAAGGAACAGTTGGACAGCCGAGATAGCGTACATCTCTGCCAATTGTTGAGCGCTCTTCAACCCTTGCATCAACTTACTGGCATCCGTCGGCGTCAAACTGATGAAAGCCAGAGATTCGATGGGCTTGATGCCAGAGCCAGCTTCGTTCATCCGCTCCTGTTCCTTGAAAACAAGATCGCGGAAACGATTGATGGCGGCGAAGTCAGTTCTTTCGATTCTCCCATCAACAGTATCATGAAAGCTGCCGAACAGCATCGTCTCTTTGTCAGGATCACCCTGAATGGCCATCACCTCCTGCGCCAACAGCGGAAGGATCGGCTCAACCCTTTTTGTGATATAGACCGCAGCGATGAAGAGAAGCCTCTGAACCTCTCGTCTCCGATAACTGTCGGGCTGATCGCAGTAAAGTACATCCTTGACAGCATCAAGATATTCGACGTTCATCTTCTGGATAAACTCTCGAATCAGCTTGACGACCTTGTGATACTCCCTGTCGGTATATGCGGCAAAGGTTTCTCCAATCAGCAAACGTAACTGTTTAGAGAAGTAGAAATCCAATGGATGCTGATTTCTCTTCCACTCTTCAAAGTTTTCGGCACCAGGAAGGATATCAAACTCATAGTCAGCAGTATTGCCAAGACAGAAACGCAGGAAGTTCCTAATTGTGAAGTAATCCTGCTTGACACCCTGCAAAATCTCGTCGCTGACGCGAATGTCTTTGCTCGTGTCTGCACTGGCAGCCCAAAGGCGAACAACATCCGTTCCGTACTTCTCGATCAACTTTTGAGGAGCTATGACGTTGCCCTTGGACTTGGACATTGCTTGTCCTTTGCCGTCAAGGACAAAACCATGTGCAACCACCCTCTTGAATGGCGGCGCTCCGAGCAAAGCGGTGGACAGAATAATTGAGACCTGGAACCAGCTTCCATACTGATCAATGCCTTCGCAGACAAAATCGATGTTCCGGTCTTCCTCTGGCCAGCCTTTTAGGACAAGATGGGAAATCGCAGAATCGAACCAGACCGAAAGGATGGACTCTTCCTTGACCAGATCGGCCGGGGTCGAACCAGTTTCAGGATCAACAAAGTCTTCTGGCAGAATGTCCTCTGGAGACATGGTGAACCACGCATCGGACCCATGCTCTTCGGTGAGTTTTCGGACGGCCTCAAAGGTCTGCTCGTTCGCGACGATGGCTCCCGTTTCTTCGTTGTAAAAGACGGGAAGACCAACGCCCCAACTCTTCTGTCGAGAAATACACCACGGCGGACGGTCAGCGACCATTCGATGAGCGGTTTCTTTGGCCTGGACCGAATCCCACTCCATTTCATCGATCACGTCAGCGATGCGATGCCTCAAGCCGTTGTGGTCCAAATCCATAAACCATTGTTGGCTAGACCGATAGATCACCTTTTTGTCCAGACGGTCATCATGAGGATAGCTGTGAGTATGTTTCTCTGTGGCTACTAGCAGATTTCCTTTATCAAGATGAACAATGACATCTTGATTACAGGATAGAACCTTCAGTCCTTCCCAATAACGCTGACCAACGCCCTTTACCCAACGACCATGTTTGCCTACCGGACAATAGGTGTCAAGGCCATGAGCCTTCCCCAGCTTGAAATCATCTTCGCCAAAGGCAGGAGCAATGTGGACGAATCCGGTCCCCTGAACATTATCCACAAAGTCAGCCGGGATCATCGGCACAGTTTCTCCCGTCAAAGGAGAAACGACAGACATACCCTGAAAATAGCTAGCGTTGACTAGCTGACCGAGCATCCCCACCTCATCAACTTCAGGATTGCTCAGGAAAGGCAGCACTTTATGTACCTGTTCAAAGATGACTAAGTATTTGGAGGAAATCTGAGTCTCTTTGTTTTTAATGGTAAGCTGGTAATAGATCATATCTGGATTGAAGGCTACTGCCTTATTGGCGATCAGGCTCCATGGCGTTGTGGTCCAGACCAAAACATATGAGCTTTCCTCTCCAACGATGGGGAGCTTAACATAAATAGCGTCTTCGGTGATATCCTTATGGTGGATTTCACTGTCGGCCAAGGCCGTGCCCAAATCTGGCGACCAAGGCACGATACGTTCTTCCTGGAAGAGATAGCCCTGCTTGTAAAGCTCAGCAAAAACCTCAACGATCTTGGCTTCGTACTCTTTGGACATGGTTTTGTACGGCCGGTCCCAATCAGCCGCGATGCCCAAAGACTTGAAACTTTCGGTCTGCTTCACGATCCAGTCATCGGCAAACTTGCGACATTCCGCCCGAAGTTCGGCCGGGGACGCATCGCGGCCAGCTTTGCGCATCGCGGCTTCAACCGCGACCTCAATCGGCAAGCCGTGGCAGTCAAAACCCGGAACGAACTCGACCTCAATGCCTCGGTGACGCCGAGAACGAGCTTCAATGTCCTTCAAAACTTTGTTCAGAACATGGCCCATGTGAATGTCGCCGTTGGCATAGGGCGGGCCATCATGCAAGACAAACTCGCTGCGCCCAGAATGCCCTTCAAAGACTTTCTGAGAAGCAGCAATCATCTCTGGCTCAATCTCTCTTTTTGCCTTGAGCGGGAAACTGGTTTTTGGGAGATTTACGTGCATCATCAGCCCTCTTCTTCCCGGCTGCGAACCAAATGTTCGCTTTCCAATGGCGGGCCGTTGCGCCAGCCATCGACGGCCGCTTTCACCTGCCCTGCCGATGTGGGTCGAGCATCCGCCAGCAAATCACTGAGCAGATAAATCTCACGATGAGTCGCTGGAGCCTCAGGATCGGCCTTTTCAACTTCGATCAGGACGATCTTGTCGAAAAAGGCTTGACCAGTATTGGAAGTGATCGTGAGTGTCAAATGACCATCTTCCCCTGAGAGTTGGCAGGCGATATTGCCGCCTGGAGTTTTCAGATCAGTCCGCTCAACGGTGGTCTTCGCCATGAGTCTGCTCCTGACCTTAGTATAGCACGAAGGCCCCGCACTGTCAAGCGCGAAGCCTTGTGAATTCTATACCCTTGACAGGATTCGAA
>Ga0210057_1010544_pt1 | contig 10437 bp, 9 predicted proteins | sample CryGeyCG2114_010_2_FD_183968 | JGI IMG/M metagenome (GOLD analysis project Ga0210057, IMG submission 183968) | Groundwater microbial communities from aquifer - Crystal Geyser CG10_big_fil_rev_8/21/14_0.10 (SPAdes) (version 2) | ecosystem: Environmental > Aquatic > Deep subsurface > Groundwater ...
CCAAAGTTAACCTTTTACTATTTAAAACTTTATCAATATTTATCATATGGTTAGAAGTTAAAATTATCTTCTATACCATAATTTTACCACATTAAAGGTCAAATTTCGTTATTAAGCAACAGGTCTATTGCAGAGTCCTTGAGCAATGATACCCATTTTAATTCCATGATGATGCCACCAAACTGGATTTCCACGTACATTAAATTCCGGTCTTTTTTCTTCCATAACCAGCCTCCGTATTTTTTATTATTAGAGAACCAATCTTTTTTAAATTCAACTAATTCTTATCATAGTAGCGGTGGGGAGTCAAGAGCATCGTTAGATTAAAAATTATCCTCTTTTGGCCTATACATCAGCGCTTCGGCTAAGTGCGTTGATTGAATAGCCGGCGATAAAGACAAGTCGGCGATAGTGCGAGATAGCTTTAGAATGCGATGGTACGAGCGGGCGGAAAGCCGGAGATTTTGGACGGCGGTTTTTAATATTTCTTGTCCGGCAGAATCTAATTGGCAATGTTTTTTTATTTGCTGTAAATTCATTTCGGAATTGGTTTTAATTTTATCGTTTTTGAACCTAACTTGTTGTGTTTGGCGCGCGGCTTGCACGCGGGCGCGCACAATTTGCGAGTCTTCCCCCATTTTTTCCGAGGCCAGCTTATCATATTTTATAGCCGGAACATCTATGTGCAAATCTATTCTATCGAGCAACGGACCGGAGATGCGGCGCTTGTAGCGGCTGACTTGCGCGGGCGAACAGATACAATGTTTTTCGGGGTTAGTCGCGTGTCCGCAGGGGCAGGGATTCATAGCGGCGACGAGCATAAATTGGGCGGGAAATTCAATCGCTCCTGAAGCGCGCGAAACCGTAATAACGCCGTCTTCTAATGGTTGGCGCAGAGCTTCTAAAACATCGCGGTGAAATTCTGGCAGTTCATCTAAAAATAATACGCCGCGGTGCGCGAGTGTGATTTCGCCGGGCTTTGGATGATTGCCTCCCCCAACTAAAGCGACTGCCGAAGCGGTATGGTGCGGACTGCGGAAAGGCCGCGCCGTAAGCACGGGTTTTTCTTGATTTAACCGGCCGGCAATGCTAAATATTTTGGTTACTTCAAGGGCTTCTTCAAAAGATAAAGGCGGTAAAATCGTGGGGAGATTTCGCGCCAACAGGGTTTTACCTGTGCCTGGGGGTCCGGTCATTAGAATGTTGTGATGTCCGGCCGCGGCAATTTCCAGCGCCCTTTTGGCGTGTTCCTGTCCCCGGATATAGGCCATATCCGTGCCTGATTCCAGGGTGTCAAAAACGAAATTCAATTCAGTCGCCGGCTGGGGTTCAAGAAGCTCTTTTTGTTCAAGGTGTAAAAACAGCTGCTCCAGCGAGTCCAGGCCAAAAACCTTGATTTCTTTAACCATGGCCGCTTCGGCAGCGTTGGCCTTAGGCACAAAAATCTCCTTGAATCCCCTTTCCCGCGCCATCAGCGCGATGGATAAAACTCCGCTTATGGGGCGAAGCTTGCCTTCAAGCGAAAGTTCGCCGACGAATATTTTATGGGCAATATCGCTAGCTAAAAGTTGGTCTGAAGCGAGTAAAAATGCCACGGCCACGGGTAGATCATAGGCCGGCCCTTCTTTCTTAATGTCAGCCGGGGCTAGATTAACAATTACCCGCCGATTAGTATGGTGGGGCGGCGAAGCGCCGGAGTTCTTTATGGCCGAAGAAACTCGTTCTTTTGATTCATTTACCGCGGCATCGGGAAGACCGACGATCTGAAAATTATAGAGTCCCGGCGACATATCTACCTCAACTTCAATTGGCAGGCAATCAAGGCCGAGCGTGGCGGCGGAAAAAACTTTAGCTGGGCTTGGCATAGATTATTGCAGACTCCACATCCTTCCTTCCATTGGACAAAGGGAGGTTAAAGCGGTTTACGGTTAAATATTATCAAGGTTTATTAATGTTTATATTATTTTAAATTAAAAGACCACCTGGAAAGATGGTCAATTGTGTAAGGGAGAGGATTTCATAGCCTATTTCTTTTTCTTTTTATCGCAGTCTAGGCATGTTCGCGCTTCCGGCATCGCTTCTAGCCGTTTGATATCAACTTCGCCCGGGCAGTTTTCGCATTTGCCGTAAGTTCCCTTATCTATTTTATCCAAGGCTCGGTTAATGTCGGCCAGGCGCAGTTCCAGCGCGTATTCAACCGGCAGAGCGCTGTCGTAGGTGGCCACCTCAAAGGCCTCTTCATCAGAGCTTTGAGCCGTGCCAAAATCAGGGAATTGAGTGTCATAATCCCCCTTTAGCTTATCGTCTTTCTTAGCAAACGAAGCCAGCTCGCTTTCGAGCTTTTTTTTGCGTTCCCCCAGTATCTTTTTGAATTTAGCCATGGTTTGTTTATCCATATATATAGTATAGAGTAAAAAGATGAAATAAAGCAAGAGTTGAGGGAAATAAAAAAAACACCCTTAAAGAGTGGTTTTAGTTTGTCTTTCTTACTGAGGGGAAATCGTTTGAGGGGCGTTAATGACCCGAAAAATATTTGATTTAATGGGGCTAACGCCCCTCAGCCTCTTTGTACCTCGTCTACTTGCTATAGAAGCTCCTCAGGCCTTATATATTTTACGGCCCCCGGACGCATACGCGACACAAAAAGGAAACAAGAGTCTCCTTGACCAGCCATGCCTATTTTAGGCTTTAGGGGCTGTCTGAAAGGTCCGTATTCGGCTAAAAATTCATAATTTCGGCTGTAAATTATTCAAAACTCGTCGGCTTAGTGGAAACTAAACCTTCTCGCTTTTCATAATTTTCGCTCGAAATTATGAATTTTATATCTCAAAAGAGATCCTTCAGACAGCCCCGAAAAGAACTGATCAATTAGATAAAGTTTATTGTAGCCAGTGGCAAGGAGCTATTGTTATTTTAACTATTAATAAATTAGCCGTCAAATTGATTTGTGCACAAATTATCCACATGGGGTTGGCGCAGAAGATTTATGATTTATGAAATACTATTTACGCCCCTCGACTTCACTCGGGGTAAGAATTATTTTTAAATCGTAAATCATTCCCTGTTTATTTAATAATTTTATCCATGGTCGCTTTTATTAAGTCGCTATCATTGGTCAATATGAAATACCCCCGGGCCTCGGCATAAAAAAGACTCTCCTCTTTCCGGTTCAGGGGTTTTACTTGGGTAATCGTGATTTGGCGATAAGATTCGCTGATGAGATTATAATTTTGTTTTAACGACTGTTCGGTCCTATCTCGCGCTTGCTTGAAAGCATCGGTTGGAACTTTTATTTCGGCTAATATTAGCCAGGTTGAGTTCTCTTTTATGGCTAGGACCATTTGGCTCCCAAATAATCTTAATATTTGGTCTGGCTGTTCAATTTTAGTTTTAGCCAGCCAGCTTTTTAATTCGCTGTTTCCCAGGGCTATCGGCGGTTGGCTGGTATTGTTTTTTAAAAGCCCGAGCAAAGCAGCTTGGTCAAAGTACGAAGAAGCAACAATATTTGGCGGGAGTAATTTAAAATATGGCGAGACGGGCTTGGCAAGATACAGCCAAACCAAGCCGCCAGCTTCAATTAAAACTATAGCCAAAAGAAACCATAGATATTTTTTGATTTTATTGTTTGACAAAAGCTTACTCGTTGAACCATTCAAATTTAAGATATTTTTTGTCGGTTCGCTTTGGCCGTTCGGAGATTTGTTTATTTTGATGGGGGTTGGCTGCATAAAAATTTAAAATGCAAATCTCAAAATGTAAAATTTTGGTGTCCCCGCCCTCTAAGCCATCGGGTAGGCTAAGCGGTAATAACGGAGAAATGATGATTAAGTCATCGCGAGGTCAATCGGGCGGTTTAGAGGGCGGGGACTGATTTTAGCTTTTTGTATTGTCATTTGGCATTTTGAGATTTACAATTTACATTATTTTTCGGTTGAACGCTTTCATCAGTCTATCACTTTTTGACCGGGGATGGAACATTAAGCAGCCGCCGCTGATAAATACCTGGTCTGTGTTAGATTGTTCTTTCCATCTTTTTTCGCGGATGCGTTTATTTTGCCAGCCGTCCGTTATTTTTTCCAGGCAATCCCCTATTTTCCCGTCTAGGAGCCGCTCAAAAATTAGGCGGATCAAATTAAAAAAAGCGAGTGGCTGTATTTTTTTAGCATTAATATTATTCGGCCAGGGATAATTTTTTAAAAAATCAGCGAGCCATATATTGGCTCGAACAAAATTTATATAGATTCCTTTTTTTAATTCAAGGACGGGCGTTAGCCGGCCGTATTCTTGCGCCGAATGGAAATCGTGCGGTTTGGCCCGGGCGGTAATTTCCATATCCCCTTCTGTTAGGTAGCAATTTAAGCAAATTCTATCTTGCGTTAAATTTCCGTGGCGGCGCTTGCCTAAAATTCCGACAAGTCCGGTAAGCAATAAGCGGCCAAGCCAGAGCCGATTTTTTTTAATAACGACTAATAAATCAAAATCGCTTTGCTTTACGGTATTATAGCCGGTGAGAGAACCGGTGACGGCGACGAGCTTTAAAAATGGCGCCAGCGCCAAAAACTTGCCGATCTTTTTTAATTTTCTCCATTTAAGTTGCGCGATTTTCAATCGTTTTTGTCTGATCTTGATTATCTCTTGTCGGCCGGATAAAAAATACAAACCAATTTTTTCTTGGATAAAACTTGCTTGAGTTCCGGCTGTTTTTAACTCTTGCCAAACATTAAAAAAAGATAGCTCCGGAGCGTCGGCTCGGAGATATCTGTAAACTTCAAGGGCTGTGAGCGGCCGCTCCAGCAGATCATAATAAATTAGCGGAGCTGTCAGAGCTTTATTCATGGAATTTCCGGCTGGGCCGCCGGTTGGTTGGATGAGTTCAAAATCCGGTCAATTATCGCGTACATACTAACTTTGGAGGTGGCAAAAATAAGCTTGTCATTTAAAACGGCATAATCAAACGATAGGTCGGAATCGGGAAGATTAACGTAGCGGATATTTATATTTTTATAAACATTGGTTGAGAAAATCGGATTAGCGGGCATATTATTTGTCGCAGGAATCAGGATTTTTAGGTCGGGGAGCATTAATTGTTCTAGATCTTTTAACGATTTGGCAAGCTGGTCAACCGAAGCGGAATTTATTTTTACGACTAATCCCATTCGGCCGGAAGTGGTTGGGAAGGCGTTAAAAGGAGAATCGCCGCTTCCATTTTGGCTTTGCGAATAAGCAAAGAAAGAGAAACTGTTCATATTCACTTGTTCCCTGATCGTGCTTGCGCCAGATTGGGTCGGCAGATCAAAAATATCAATTCCAGTTGAAGATGCCAATTTATCCAAAGACGGCCAATTGCCGCCGGCATCTTTAAACAATATATAAATGAAATTTCCAGCCGGTTCTTCTGTTTGGTCTAGACTGGCTATTGCTTCTTGGAAGTTATTTTTTTCTTGGTTTAATTTTAATTCAAAAATTTTCCGGGAGTCGGTTTTAAACAGGGATATCGGCATAATGGCAGGCGCGGGGGCGGCGAGGCTGGGTCTTGGGGATGGTGATTGAGAAATTTGCGCAATGTTGCCTGGCTGTTTCAAGAAATACCATAAGCCGCTAATGATGAGCGCTAAAATCGCCAAAGACCCAAAACCAAACAGCAGGATTTTTTTGATATCAAATTCAGCTTCATCGGCGGTCGGTTTGGTAATTCTTTCCAATTTAATCCTGGCAAGCAAAGGAACGGAAGCGGTTAATGGCCGAGCAGGCGCGGGAACAGCGGGCATTGGTTCGTTGATTTTTTGCGGTTCTTTTGGCCAGGTTGCAATCGGTTTCGCGGAAAGCTCTTCGCCGCGCGGCGCAGCCGGTTTTTGTTCTGTCCTTGGAGTTGTTGAGGGTTCCGTGATTTTGATTGGCGCTACTTCTATCGTTGGTAAATTTAAAGGCGCGACAGCCGCAGGCGTTCCCGGTCTTGAGGCAAAAATTGACGGTTCAGTCGGTTTGAGCGGGGCGGGTTCAGTTGCTATATCAGTTTTATTTTGTATTGCTGTTGCGTTGATAGTTGGCAAAGGCATTTTTATTATCGGTTTAGCGGAGGCTATTTCATTCTGGCGCTGTTTTTGCGCTTTATTAATTAATCGCTCGGCTCGCCATTTGGCAAACCAGCTTGCTTGTTCATTATCAACTATTTTTTGCGCCTCCGTTATGGCCAAGTCAAATTCTTTAGCCCTTAGTTTTAAATTTGCTTGTTTAAAAAGCCGCTCCAGCTCTTGTTTACGGGCGTTTCGCGCGTCGATGATTTTTTTCTTTTCGGCTTCGGCTTTGGCTTTTGCTTCAAGCGCGGCTTTTTTAGCGGCTTGCTCGGCCGCACGTTTGGCCTCTTTTTGCTCTTGAGCTAATTTTATCTTAGCTTCTTTGGCTGCCGTTTTCAGCTTTTTTTGTTCCGCTTCTTTAGTTTTTCTGGCTTTGTCCTCCGCTTCCCTGGCCTTTTGTTTGATTTCTTTCTTTTCCGGCTCTTTCTTGTTGATTTGGGCGGGCGAAAGAACAGTCGCGACGGGCGCAGTTTTCATATCCATCGCTGGCGCGGTTCCGTAAGGTTCGTTTTGAGTCGCGGCATGCGGTATGGTTAATTGGGCCGACCGCGATGCGACTTTAGCCCCAGTTGATTCCGGCGCCGGTTGGGCGGAGACTTTTTTAAGGTCATCGTTCATTGTTCTGATAACAAACTGTTCCATCAGAGACGGCGAACCGGAAGAGCCGCTTTCTTTATTGAGAGCGGCGCGGGCGTCTTGGGCGAAGGTAGGTTTAACTGATTTTATATCCATGGTCCCTCCGATTAATCATCAATGATTAGAGATCAGTGATAAAAGAAAGCTTGTAGGAGGATAAAAAACAAGAGAAAATTTACTTCTCGTTGGAGAAATCGTTTTTTTGGGAGTTGCGCATTGTTAGATTGATGCGCCCCATATCATCAATATTTTTTACTTTTACCGTAACATTATCCCCTACTTTTACTATATCATCAACTCGCTCTACGCGAAAGGGGGCAAGTTCGGAAATATGCACAAGGCCTTCCTGGCCCGGCAGAATTTCCACGAACGCGCCAAAATTTATGATGCGCGTGACTTTACCTTCGTAGGTTTCGCCGGCCGTAATTTCATGAGTAAGGTTTTTTATCCATTCAATGGCTTTTTGCGAGGAAGCTTCATCTTCCGAGGTGACAAAGATCAAGCCGGAATCTTCAATGTCAATTTTAACGCCTGTTTGGGCGGTGATCTCATTAATCACTTTGCCGCCGGCGCCAATGACATTGCGAATTTTATCCGGATTGATCTGAAGGGTGAGAATTCTGGGGGCAAAGGGCGAAAGATTATCGCGGTGTTTGGGGATGGCCTTATTCATAGCTGACAAAATATGCAGACGCGCTTCTTTGGCTTGCGCGAGCGTGTCGCGCAGAACATTTAAGTCTACGCCTTCTATTTTAACATCCATTTGCATACCGCAGACTCCGGTTGCCGAGCCGGCTACTTTGCAATCCATATCGCCGTGATGGTCTTCCGGACCTTGAATATCGGTTAAGACTTTATAGTTTCCTTTATCGTCCATCATTAAACCCATAGCAATGCCGGCCACCGGAGCTTTAATGGGCACGCCCGCATCCATTAAAGCCATGGAAGAGCCGCAGACCGAAGCCATGGAAGATGAGCCGTTCGAAGATAATATTTCTGAAACCAGGCGAATTGTATAGGGAAATTCCGTTTCCGGCGGAATTATTTGCAGCAGCGACCGCTCAGCCAACGCGCCATGCCCTATTTCGCGGCGTCCCGGCCCGCGAAAGCCTCCGGTTTCGCCGACTGAAAATGGCGGGAAATTATAGTGATGAATGAATCTTTTTTCATATTCTTCTTCCAGCCCGTCAATTGTCTGTTTGTCTCCGGGCGAACCTAGCGTCACGACGGAAAGGGCCTGGGTATTGCCGCGGTTGAAAAGAGCCGAGCCATGAGTCCTGGGCAGAATACCGGCGCGACAAATTAGTTCCCGGACTTCATTGGTTTGGCGCCCGTCCGGCCGCCTGTCTTTTTTCAGCAAGTTGTTATGGACGGCTTCATCTATTTTTTCTTCAAAGAAAGAGCCGGCCAGCAATATCTTATCATCAACATCTTCGGTTTCATTGGTTTTAACAAAGTTCACTATATCTGTGTGCAACTGGCCAAGACGGTTCATGCGGGTGTGTTTTTCTTTAACGAAGATCGCGTCTTCCAGTTTGTCTTCAAGGAATTTGGCGATCTTGGCTTGAAAATCAACCGGCATGGCTTTGATGGCTAATTCTCGTTTTTGGGGTTTAAGTTCGGCGATAATTTCATTCTGGAAAACGATCAGCTCTTCGTAGGCTTTTTGTCCCGCGGCGATTGCTTTTAGCATCGTGTCTTCCGGCAATTCTTTAGCGCCGGCTTCCAGCATATTTATTTTTTGCGCCGTGCCGGCAACAATAATATCCAGATCGCCCGTGGCGCGCTCTTTGAAAGTCGGATTGATTATTAACGCGCCATCATTTTTATCATTTCGGCCTACGCGCACACCGGCCACCGGTCCATCCCAGGGAATGTCGGAAATGGATAAAGCTAAAGAAGCCGCCATAATTCCTAAAACATCGGGGTCGTTAGCCCTGTCAAAAGATAAAACCGTGACAACGACTTGTATTTCGTTGCGGATCTTTTGATTAAAACGCGGCCTAAGAGTGCGGTCAATCAAGCGGCCCTTAACGATGGCGCTGTCTTGTGCCCGGCCTTCGCGTTTAATGAACCGACTGCCTTTGATCTTGCCGGCCGCGTAAAGTTTTTCCTCATATTCCACGGAAAGAGGCAAATAGTCGCAACGCTCTTTGGTCTTGGGGTTTAGAACGGCCGTCGCCAGCACCGTTGAATCGCCATAATGCAACAAAACCGAGCCATTGGCTTGTTGGGCCAGCTCCCCTGTTTCCACGCGCAAGGCGCGCCCGAAAAATTCTCGGGTAAATATTTTTTTATCCATCTGTCGTTTGAGAATCAAGTCGTCTTAACAGGAAATAAGGCGAAAGAGTAAACCCCGTTAGAAATTTGCACAAAGTCCAATTGCTTTTATAGTTTTATCTACATAACTATAAAGCATTTTTGCAAAATGGATTGTTCACAAATTTATAACGGGGTGAAAAGAGAGTAGCACGCAATCTGGGTTGATTGTGTATTTTTCTCTTTTCCTCTTCTCGCTCACCGTCTATTAAAAACTTTTTGATTCCCGACTAGTTATAATTTGCATGGGCGGAATTCGTATGCCGAAGGCCATAGGCCGAAGGTACGCTATCCGCATGCTTAATTTATTAAGTACTTTTTATTGCTTTGCCCCAAATCAATAAAATCATCGGCAATTTCTTTAAGGCTTCCGGAAGCGCTTCGGCCAAACGCAATAACTTCCACTTGGCAGCCAAAGTTAACTTTTAAAAATTCAATCAATGGCACAAAGTCGCCGTCTCCCGTGACTAAAACGATGGCATCTAATTTCGCTCCCAATTTAATGGCATCTACCGCCAGGCCCACATCCCAGTCTCCTTTTTTCATTCCGCCCGGGAAAATCTGCAAATCTTTCAATCGCACTTCAATACCGGATTTTGTCAGCGCGTCCACGAATGCCTGTTCCTCTCCCCCCTCGGTGCGAATGGAATAAGCCAGCGCGCGAATCAAATGGCGGTTGGCAATAGCGGTCTTTAGGACTTCTTTAAAATCAACCTTGGCGTGGTAGAGATTTTTGGCCGAGTGATACAAATTCGGCACATCAATGAAAACTCCAACCCGCTGGTCTTTGTGTTTGATAACACTCATTAGTCAGTTCTTCAGTTTTTCAGTTTCGCCCCGCTACGCGTGGCTTTCAGTTCGTCAGTTTTCAAACTGATAAACTGATAAACTGATAAACTATTTCTTCAGTTCTAACTTTTTTAAAAGTTTTTTATGTCTTTCTGGGTCTTCGGTAAACAGATAATCTATCAGCTTTTTGCGTTTGGCCACCATTTTTAAAAGGCCAAAACGCGAATGGTTGTCTTTGTTGTGTTTTTTAAGGTGCCCTGTGAGCTTTTTTATCTGCTCGGTCAAAATCGCGGCTTGAACTTCGGGCGAGCCGGTATCGGTGCCGTGGACTTGGAATTCTTCAATGATTTTAGATTTTTTTGGTTTTTTTAGCATAGGGGCGATTTCAATCTATGAATAACATCCGAATGCAACGAATGGGCTCGTTCACCCCCTCTGCTTCTCCCCCTTTTCAAGGGGGAGATTAAGTGGGGGTTATTTATTCGGACAATTTAAATTATTTTCAGATTAACATAAAACAAAAAAAAATGCAACAGACGATAAAAATTTAACTCATCCCAGCCCTCTCTTTAAAAAAGAGAGGGAGTCCCTCCTTTTTTTCTAAAGAGGAGGTTAGGAT
>Ga0210057_1010546_pt1 | contig 10436 bp, 13 predicted proteins | sample CryGeyCG2114_010_2_FD_183968 | JGI IMG/M metagenome (GOLD analysis project Ga0210057, IMG submission 183968) | Groundwater microbial communities from aquifer - Crystal Geyser CG10_big_fil_rev_8/21/14_0.10 (SPAdes) (version 2) | ecosystem: Environmental > Aquatic > Deep subsurface > Groundwater ...
GCCGATCAAAATTCCGGCCTCAAAAGCCCCTGGCGAAGGACTAGCTGAAGGAAACGAAGCACCGGGAGATTGCTTGGAATAATACCAACCTCCGCCGATCAGTAAAACCGCTAAAACGATCGCGATAATAATAATTTTTTTATCAGTCATTTTTTATAATAACTTGCATCGGATAACTATAATGATAGACTCTTTAAGTTTATCATTACCAGCTTAATTGATGATTAAAATTAACATTTTACTCCGCAAAAATCAAGGCTAATTACTGGCCTCGTCGCCCTCATTAATTATCTGCTTCTCCGTGCCAGCCTGTCTGACCAGGATATTTTTATAGTAGCTATCCGGAGACGAAACAAAATCATTATAAATATGTAATAAAAAAAACAAACTCCCGATTTCCAGGATAATGACCGCCAGCAGGCCTAGTTTAATCGGTACAATTTGCATAATTGTAAAATCAAATGCTGGGTATTATTTTTATCTTAAAACTCGCCAGCCTAGCCTCACCGTCACGCTCAAACACCTCAACCTGAACCCAACCATTATAGTTAGGCAGGTTAAATTGCCCATTAAAGACTTTCCAACCACTCAAATCAGAGTTCTCTAATTTAATAATTTCTGTTTTTATCTGATTGCCGTTGTTGTCCGTGATTTTAACAAAAATGTCCTCGTTTGGCGACTGAACGCGGCCCTGAAAATTAAAAAGTGTTCCTTTGATATATTCGCCATGACGGGGCGAATCAACCTTAATCAAGCTAGTAAAAAAAGCTGTTTCATCTTCCGCCAAACCGGCAAAGGGAACTTCTTTATTTTTTTGGGCGAACCAGAACCAATATCCAGCCAAAACTAAAATCAATAAAATCACGGCGGCCGCCCCCAACGAAAGTTTTTTTAACATCTGATTAGATCCTGATATATTTCTCCCAGCGCTCAAAAAGCTCGGCTGTGGCCTTCACGTCCGCGGCGCAGTATTTGGCGATTTCCAAAAATTTGCCCTTTTTAAAATAATCCTGCACCTTATCCCCGCTCATGCCCTCAAGTTTAGCGCTGTCCAATTTGAATGTCCGACAGTAAAAATCCAAGGAAAAACGGCGAAAAGCGTCATAGAACGTCAACTGGTCCAGCAAGTCAATATGTTCCTGGTCGCTGTAGCGATAAGGCATTATATTCCTGGTCGGCCGCACTTTTAAAACACCGGAGCGCAGGGCGATAAAAGGACAATCAAATTTGCGGCCGTTGAAAGTAATGAATTGATCGTAATTCTTTATCTCCTGCCAGAATTTTTCCAGAATTTCTTTTTCTCCCATCGCCAAATACTCTATCCCCTCTTCAATTAACGGCTTAATTTTGTCGCCGGGGGCCTGAAAATAAACCCGGCCTTTATTAGTGTCCGGATTTAAAAGGCAGATCGCCGCGATTTCTCCGGTCAAAGGCCAAAAACCCAATTTCTCCTTGGCCTCATGATTTTTCTTTTCGTCTTCCCCTTCGCCCAAAATATATTTTTGAACGGCGCTGGGAAACTCATCAAAATCCGACCCGATAGTTTCGATATCAAAAACAACTCGGCTCATAAAAATAAGTGCTTAGTGACAAGTGTTCAGTGATCAGGCACAACGAAAAAACAAAATAATAAAAATTTTATTACTGATCACTTATCACTAATCACTGGTTACTGAATTTAGTCTCCCGCGAACTTATGCCCCGGTTTAGCCTTGCTTTTGGCATGGCGCGCCATATCCTGCCGGATGCAGCGATAAATATTCTGCATATCGGCAAAAGTGCCGGTTTTGACGCGTTTCATATAATGCGTCTTTTTTTGGGGCTTGATTTGCGCACGACGCATAAAAATTTAAAATGCAAAAATAAAAATGTAAAATTTAGGTGTCCCGCTACGCGGAATTTATTTAAATACATCGCAAAGCGATACCTTAATTTTTACTTTTTCATTTTGCAATTTTAATTTCTTTTATTATGTCTCCTTGCTGGATTTTTTTCACCACGTCCATTCCTTCTGTCACCCGGCCAAAAACCGTGTGCTTGCCGTCCAGGTGCGGCTGCGCTTGCGTGGTCACGATAAAAAATTGGCTGCCGTTAGTGTTTGCCCCGGAATTAGCCATGGCCAAGGCGCCGACTTCCATTTTATGCGAGGTTAAACTTTTATCGTATTGATAGCCTTGCGCTTCGTAAGATTTAATCGCGTCTTCGGATAGCCCGAGGCTCCAAGGATTGATCTCGTCCACGAAAGTATAGCCCGGCCCGCCCGTGCCGTCGCCCTTAGGGTCGCCGCCCTGGACCACAAAATCCGGCACCACGCGGTGAAAAGTCAGGCCGTTATAAAAACCCTTATCTGCCAAAGCCACAAAATTCGCCACGGTTTTGGGCGCGGCCTCCGGGTATAGCTCTAATTTAATATCGCCTTTATCCGTTTGAATTATCGCTGTTTTTGCAGTTATCATATTTTTATCGCCGGTTGAAGACGCCACCGAGGAAAAAAGATTATCAGGCTGATTGCTGACCGTCGGCACCAGATCTTTGGTGGCCGAATTTCCCTGAGACAGGCGCCAGTTTAAAAACTTAGTAACACCAAAAATTAACAGAAACAAAGCCGTCAAGCCAGCGATCACGCCAATAATTATGGTCTTGATGCGTTGCCGCCGCTCTTGTATTTCTTGCTCCGCTTCCATCTTTTTTTGCTCTCTTAATTTTTGAATTCTGCCCATGGTCTTAGTAAATCAGTAAATAAGTAAATTGGCAAGTAAGTTCACGGACTCCCTGCCTTTTCCTTATTTACTTATTCACTTATTTACTATCTGATAGATGGCCACCCCGAACGCCACGCTCACGTTCAGCGATTCCTTCCGACCGTTCATCGGAATAAAAATGACGCTATCGCAGCGCTGTAAAATTTCTTTTGATAATCCACGCACTTCATTCCCCAGCACCAAGGCCAGGGGAAACTTAGGCTTAAATTTAAAAATATCTTTGGCGAGAAAACTCTTTTCCAGCGCGATAATGCAATAGCCCTGCTTTTTCAACTCTTCTATCACCCGCCAAGTTTGCCAAACGCGCTCATAAGGCACTGCTCTTTCCGCCCCCAATGCGGTTTTACTAAGCTTGGGATGCGGCGGATAAGCGCTATAGCCGCCCAAAATGATTTTATTTACCCCCGCGCCATCAGCCGTGCGAAAAATCGAACCCACATTAAAAGCGCTGCGGATATTATGGCAGACAACAACTATTTTATCAATTGATCTTTTCCTCAATATCTTTTTCAATTTTCTCCTCTTCTTTTTTTATCGTACCGAGCCGCGATTCTATTCTATCAAGCACTTTTTTTATTTCTTCCACTCGCTCCGCCAGGGTCAGCGCTTCTTCTATCCTGATCTCGGAAATCTTCCGCCGGCCGCGGAAAGCATTGATTAAAACCTCATCCCCAATGGTGATCGCCACCAGCAGACCAGAAGAAAGTAAAATTATAGCACCAAAAATGACCGACAACCAAGGGTTTAAGCCTATGTTATCGGCAATATGCCAAACACCCCGCCAAATTAAAACAATGCCCAGAATACCGATCAGAGCGTACAAAATCGGCCAATGGCTCAGCCAATGCCTGATCTTGTCTTCCAGGAGGTCAAAAAATTTTAATAGTGTCATAATTAATCGGTTCTCCGTTGTTTTTTAACTATCTTTGGCAAACTGGACAAAAATGGGCCGACCGACCGCCGATCTTTATCCTAACCACTCTACCCTTACATTTTACACATTTTTTTCCTTCTTGACCATACACTTTAAGGCGAGCGGCAAATTTACCGGGCCGGCCAAAAACATCTAAATAATCATTAGTGGAAGTACCCTTTAATTTTATGGCGGCGGGCAGAATTTTTTTGATGCCCGAATATATTTTTTTTATTTCTGCTGGCTTTAAAGAAGCGACTCGGCGCAAAGGATGAATACGGCTAAAGAACAAAATTTCGTCCGAATAGATGTTGCCGATGCCTGCGATGTTTTTGGGGTCCATTAAAAATTGCTTGATCCTGGCTTTGGGCTTCTTTACCAACAGCACCTTAAGATCCGCCAATGTAAAATCCCGCTCCAAAGGCTCGGGCCCAAAGCCTTCTTTAAGAAAAAAGTTGCTAAGCTCAACCGTTTTAACCAGCTTAATATAGCCAAACTGCCTTAAATCATTAAATAGCAGCCGGCTGCCGTCCGTAAAATTAAAAATCACATGGGTGTATCTATTCTTCTGGGTGTATCTATTCTTCATCGTCGACTGTTCAATGTTTTTTATTATTTGAAAGATCAGCTGACCCGTCATCTTCAAGTGCACCAGCATACTCCAGCCATTATCCAGTCCAAAAACCAGAAGCTTGGCCCGCCGGCTGACATTTTTTATCCGCGCGCCCATTAAAGCACGCCTAAAAACCGCCTGCGGCGCTTTGACGATTTTGGGTAATTTTACCTTGACTTTTTTAATTTTTTTGCCGACAATCAGCCGATCAAGTTGCCGGCTGATGGTTTCGACTTCTGGAAGCTCTGGCATACTTTTACACAATTTAATCTTTATCCCGACATTTTAAATTAGCATACCTTAAAAATAGCAGAAAGAAAAGTAAAGCAAAATTATTCTTTCTCCACGTCTATCCGTGTACCCGATCCGCGTTTATCCGCGGTATAAAAAAACCGGGCGCAACAATCAAAGATTGCGCCCGGTTAGGTCTTTTTAACGATTATAGCTTAATACGTTTAGGCCTCTCAACGGGTAATTCCACGTTGTCTTCATCCTCGGATAACTCCCGCAATCGGCGAAAAATCAATTCCGAAGAAAAACGAACGAATCCTCTCATTTGTTCCGGCGTTCCCAACTGGTTTATTCTCACCCAACAAATCGGCTGATCGTCCAACGAAACCGCAATCACCGGTTCATCAAAGTCAGGCTCTTTAAGAGATTCTTCTATATGAACTTTGAAAAACCGTTCCGGCAAGTTAAGCGGCCTACGGATCAAAATTTGGCCCAGCTCATCCTTAAATATTTTACAAATATACTTATATTCCGCTGTCTGCGATTCGTTGTTATAAGTAATCAGCACGCCCATCATTCCCAACCGAACCCGAGAATTGTCGTCTGCCGCCGAAACAGCTGGCTGACGGTCTAAGGCGTAATTCACGATAAAAATAAAAAGGAACAGATTAAACACCCACACCGCCAAACTAATCTTTTTCATATCTCCCTCCCTAATACGAAAAATTGTTCTATTGGAAAAGAACCTGACCGCCGACGATAACTTTTTCCACGTCCCCGCCTTGCGCCGCGTAAACTAGATTAGATATAACGTTATGGCACGGCTGAAGATGCGGTTTAGTAAAATTAATTACCACTATATCAGCCTGCTTGCCAATGTCAATGGAGCCGATTTCCTTATCAATTTTCAAAGCCCGGGCGCCGTTAATCGTGGCCAGATCCAAGACGGTTTGCGCGTCGGCGGCGGCGGGATTTTTTTCGTGCCACTTATGGATAAGCGCGGCGATTTTCATCTCCTCCAGCATATCCAAATTATTATTGGACGATGAGCCATCCGTGCCCAGCGCCACATTTACTCCGGCTGCCAATAATTTACTCAACGGCATAACGCCAGAAACTAATTTTAAATTGGACGTCGGGCAATGCGCCACGCTCACACCGTATTTGGCCAAAATTTTTATTTCCTTGTCGCTCAGCCAGCAACAATGCGCCGCGATTACCCCTCCCCAACCATCCCCTTTTGAAAGGGAGGGAAAAGGTGGGGTTAAAAATCCAATCTTTTCCAAATACTCCACTGGCCGGCAGTTATGCTGTTTTAAACAATTTCGCACTTCCTCCTCGGTTTCGGATAAATGAATATGTAATAACAGATCGTTGGCGTCGGCAAATTTTTTACACCAAACCAACGTGGCTTGCGTCACGGCATAAATTGAATGCGGCGTTAGTGTTAATTTTATTTTACCGCTTGTTTTATTTTTTAAACGCTCGTATGCCTCGGCAATTCGCGCCGGCCCGATGTCCATTTCGTTGGTGTCCAAAGCGGTCAAGCCGACAAAGTCACGCGGGCCAGAATTGCCAGCCGCCTTAATTTCTTCCGCCGGCTGCCAATACATATTGTTAAAACAAGTTGTGCCGCTTTGCAACATTTCTTCGCGCGCCTGTTTAGTGCCTTGAAAAATATCCCTGGGCGTCATCTTTGCTTCGGCTGGCCAAATTTTTTGTTCCAGCCACTCTTTCAGCGGCATATCGTCGGCCAACCCACGCAGCAAGGTCATGGCCGCGTGCGTATGGGCGTTTACCAGACCCGGAATTACGACTCGGCCACGGCCGTCAATCACCTTCTTTTTTGCCTTGGCGTATTTTTTCTCTAATTTAACGCTTGGTCCGATATCAGCGATTTTTTCTCCCTCAACCAAAATCGCGCCATTTTTGATAATTTGGCGCTGGGCATTTTGCGTGACGATGGTGGTATTCTTGATTAAAAACATAAAATTTATCTTTCCCAAACTTTATCTTCCGGCGCGAAGTCGACTTGATATTCCGGGATACCCAAAGAAATACCGTACCGCTTTGCGTCTTTGTAAAACACGGGGTTTTGCAAATCTACTTTGAATATTTTACCTCGATAAATAATGTAGTGATATTTCTTATTTTTATAATCGGCGTACCAATAATGTTCCTTCTCTAAATCCCCGCTTAATCGCTCTGCGACAATGTCCGTTTTATCTTCTGATATTTCTACTGCGTGCAGGGTCCATTGTTTGAGCCAGGAAGTTTTATGTTTTTTACTAACCAACTCGACCTTGGTGCTAATCACAATAACGTCTTTCAAAACATCTGTTTTTTCTAAACTTTCTTCAATAATTACGCCTTTATAATTCATGAATAATTAATTAATTTAAATCAAAACGCACCTAGACGAAAGACGAGGGATTACTTTCCTGAAACGCTCAGTTTTGTGAGCGGGCACGGTTTTCCGCAGTAGCGGAAAGAGCGAGCAAAACTGGCGAGTAAAATTTCCACGCCGGGGAAATTTTACGCTTTCAGAAAGTAATCCCGAGTCGAATTTCAATTCAAATTCAAAGAATGAATATCCAAAATATATCCCCGATAATCTCCTCCGCCCGCGTATTTATATGTCGGCAGTCCTATGAGCTCACCCCCGGCGTTCACCGCCGCGCCGCCGGAATTTCCCCGATCAACCTGCGCGTCCGTGCCAAAATATACGTCATTAGAAATCAAATTGCTGATAATGCCTTTGGTGACGGAAAAATTGAATTTGGCCGATTCGGGAAAGCCAAAAACATAAACCGTATCGCCCACCTGCGCCGAAGCCTCGGCTGTTCTAAAATACTGGAATAAATTTATGATCGGCGCGGTTTGAATTTGACCATTGTTATCCTGATAAATTACGTCTTGCACTTTAAGCAAGACCGCGTCTCGGCCGCTGAAATATCCCGACACCGTGGCCCGATATTCTCTTTTGAAGCTCTGGGTGTTTGCGTCATAGTCCTGACTGAAAAGCGCCAGGCAATAATCCGGCGCCAAGCCCGAAGACAGTTGCACCACATGCTGATTGGTTAAAATCTTGCCGTCACTGCTGATCAAGGCGCCCGAGCCCAATTGCCATCCGCCTAAAAATTTATCCTGGCAAGCAACCTGCGCGACTTTGGCGCTGGCCTGCCAGGACGAAATAAGATTGGCGCCGCCGCCGGCAGCTACTGGCTGGTCGCTTTGAGTCTGAAGATCCTTTAGCTGCTGCTGTAAGGAATTTATTTTTTGGTTGGCCGCGTTCAATTCCTCTTGAGTTTTAAGGTTGGGCGCCGACTCAGGCGACGTCGGCGTCAGAACGGTTTTATAGACCGTTTGCGGCGGCCGTTTTTTCAGATCCTCCACTTCTTTTTTTAACAAAGCCACCTCATCCTCTGTGCTGGTCCCGGTACTATTCAGGGAGCTTGGCGCTTGGTCAGAAAAGACCATCGGGGAACCGCTTTTTTTACCGAAAGCCAAAGCCAGGTCGTCAGCGATTTTAGACTGGTATTTATAAAGCAAAAAACCAGCCGCGCCAATAGCCATCAAAGAAATGATAACCAAAAAAATAAAGTATTTTTTACTCATAGCCTGACCAGATAATAAAACAAAAATAAATCTCCCAAGGTCAAAATAACCATCGCCAGCCACCCGCCAACTACGATCCAGCGCGGACAACAAAGACTCCCCATCACCTTGTGGCTCGACGCCAAGCGCAAAATAAAATAGATCATGAGCGGCGTTATGGCGCCGACTATCACTTGGGAATAAAATAGAGCCTTGATGGGATTCAGGTCAAAAAGCAGCGCGGCTAAACAAAAGATAAAGCCGAAAGTGATAAGCGCGTAAAAACCTTTGGCCTTGCCCGGTTTTTTATTTAATCCCTGGGGCCACTTAAAAAATTCCGCCACGCCATAGGCCGAAGAAGTGGCTAAGATAGGAATCGCTAAAATGCCCGAGCCAATGAGCCCGATGCCAAATAATTTAGTCGCCCACTGGCCGGCCACGGGAACCAAAGCTTCCGCGATATCTTTAACGGTCAAAAGATTAACATCCGCTTTTAAAACAACGCTGGCGCTGGCCACGACAACAAAAAAGGCCGCCAAAGCGCTATAAATAAATCCCAGCGTCACGGAACGGCTGGAGGGGCCGATCTGTCTTTCACCATGATTTTCTTCAATCTCTTCTTCCGTTTGCCAGAAAAAAGCGTAGGGAGAAAAACTGGTACCAATAAGCCCTAAGGCCGCCATAAAATAGGTAATGTTAAATTTGATCGGCGGATTGATGATCGCTCGCGTCACCAGCCCCCAATCGGGCTTGGCCAAAACTCCGGCTAAAATATAGGCCAGCATAATGCCGGAAAACCAAAAAAAGTATCGGGCAATTTTTTTATAGCTGTCAAAAACGATCACATACCAGATAAAAATTATCAGCGGGATGATAAAATAAAGATAGTTCTGGCCGGTCAGCAGCTGGAAACCGGCCGCCATGCCAATGATATCGGCCACCAAAGACAGCAAATTGGCCACCAGCAAAACTATCACCGCTAAAAAAGCGACGCGCCGGCCAAAATTTTCTTTGATCAGAGTAATCAAACCTTTTTGGGTCACGTCGCCGATCCGCGCCGCTATCTGGTGGACGGCAATGAGCAACGGGGTTGAAAGCAACAAGAGCCATAACTGCGAAAAACCGGTCGTCGCGCCGACCACCGAATAGGTGGAAATAGTCGCCGGGTCGTCATCCGCGCTGGCCGTCACGATGCCGGGCAAATACGACCGCCGAAAGCGTTTGATGGGCTTTAAAAAGTGTTGAAGCATATATATTTTACGGTTTTTATAAAAGTGTCGTAGGTAAAAATACTCTTATATCTTCCGACCTCAAAAGACGGACATCATCTGCCGCTTTTGCCAAACCAAAAGACTGACTTCTAGCCGTACCGATATACTGAACTTTTTTGCCAAACGACCGGACTTCTTCAACCGCCGCGACTAAATCGGTGTCCGAGCTCACCAAATATGCGACATCGTACATTTTTTCTCTAGCCAACCTAATCATTTCTACTGCCAAACGGACATCGACACCTTTTTCGTGAAAGGTTTCGTCTGGATGCTGTATCAATTGCCCCAAAACAACCGGAATTTTTTGCTGTTGCAATTTGCCGAGCAATTTCTGTTGGTCGGCATACATTTTTTCTGATTTTTCATTATTCCTCTGCCTTTTCAAAGCGCCGATATAATACCTGACCTCAACCAACTCATTTTTATCATTAGCCGCCAGCCACTCGGCAAATTTTCGAAAGTCAAATTCCAACAAGCTGTGCTTGTCGTCTATTTGCGCTTCCAAATCCTTGAGCCGAAAATAAAAATTGCTGCCGTCTATAAAGACTATCGCTTTACTCATGTTTTTTAACAAAAAACTGCCGTCCCGGCCGAAACCGAGAAAGCAGTGAGATTAACTGCCTTAATTATAACAACACCAAGAATCCTGTCAACAGTTGACGCTAAATCACTTTCTACGCTAAAAATTGCCTTATTTTCCATAATTTTATCTCCCCTCCACAATTTTTATCTCCTCCTCCGTCAAGCCGTATAGTTTACCAATCTCGGCATCATTTTTTTATCAATCTTGGCGATTTTTGATAAATCCCGCTCCGTCGTAAATGCTATTGAAGTATGACTTCAATAATTCAAATATTTACGCATTACATATCCGTGCATCTTAATAATACTCTCTTGGGTATATTTTAAGGCATCTTCCGCGCGCAAAAGCACATCATCGTTTCTGTATTCCTCTTCAAAAGCAGAAACGATATAGCCCAATTGCGGACCGCGATATTCAGCCCTGTCTAAAAGCTGCTGAATCATGATATCATTTTTAAATTCATCGT
>Ga0210057_1010547_pt1 | contig 10436 bp, 7 predicted proteins | sample CryGeyCG2114_010_2_FD_183968 | JGI IMG/M metagenome (GOLD analysis project Ga0210057, IMG submission 183968) | Groundwater microbial communities from aquifer - Crystal Geyser CG10_big_fil_rev_8/21/14_0.10 (SPAdes) (version 2) | ecosystem: Environmental > Aquatic > Deep subsurface > Groundwater ...
TAGAGAGATTAAGATAATGACTGATGCCATTGCCCATCGTGGTCCGGACGATGAAGGTTTTTGGATCTCAAAAAATAAAAAGATTGGACTTGGGCATCGCCGTTTAGCAATTATCGACCTCTCCCCGGCTGGTCACCAACCAATGAGCTACAGGAATCGTTATCACATCGTCTTCAATGGCGAGATTTACAATTTTCAATCAGAAAAAGAAAAATTAATTAAACTCGGCTATACATTCAAGTCTAAAACTGATACCGAAGTAATTTTGGCTCTTTACGATAAATATCGAGAAAAATGCCTCGATCATCTACGAGGAATGTTTTCTTTTGCGATTTATGATGAAAAAGAAAACATTCTTTTTTGCGCTCGAGATCGGGTAGGTAAAAAACCTTTTAAATACTTTTATGATAAAAAAGTATTTATTTTCGCCTCCGAACTAAAAGCCATTTTAACACAGTACGAATATCACAAAGAGCCTGATTTTGAAGCGATCCATCACTATTTAACCCTCCAATATGTACCAGCTCCAATGACTGGATTTAAAAATATTTTTAAACTCGAACCCGCACACTACTTAAAGCTTGATCTAAATAATAATACATTGGTTAAAAAACGCTATTGGCGACTTGATTATTCTAAAAAACTCAACTTACCTGAAGAAGAATGGCAAAAAAAGATTATCAGTAAATTAGATGAATCGGTCAAAATCCGAATGATTTCCGATGTGCCACTGGGCGCTTTTCTCTCCGGCGGAATTGACTCAAGCGCAGTCGTTGGTCTAATGAGTAAACATAGTTTGAAACCGGTTAAAACTTTTTCAATCGGTTTTGAAGACGAAAAATACAATGAATTAAAGTACGCTCGAATAATTGCTGATAAATTTAAAACCGATCACACCGAATTTATTGTTAAGCCCGATGCAATTGAAGTCCTGCCAATGCTTGTCAAGCAATACGAAGAGCCTTACGCCGACTCAAGCGCTCTGCCGACTTACTATGTCTCAAAATTGACCCGGGATTCTGTTACGGTCGCCCTCAATGGCGACGGTGGGGACGAAAATTTTGCTGGTTACGAACGTTACAGCATTCAAAAGTTTTCCTTAATCTATGAAAAATTTCGATTTATTAACCGCCTGGTTTGCGTCCCAATTATAAAATATCTGTCAAATAAATATTCAAATACTTTATTTGACAGATCGTATAAATTTGCATCTACATTTGATCAAAATTATGATTATCGCTACCTTAATTACATTTGTTACTTTTCCAATGAAATGAAGCAAAAACTCTATTCTCAGGAACTTAAGAAAAAACTATTTTCAGATTCATATTTAATTATAGCAAATGCTTTTAATGATTCTCGTACAGATAATAAACTGGACCAAACTCTCTATGCTGATTTTACTAATTATCTTCCTGAAGATTTACTTGTCAAAGTTGATATCGCTACAATGGCAGTTTCCCTTGAGGGACGGTCACCCTTTCTTGATCATGAATTTTTAGAATTAACTGCGAGGATACCCTCAAGCCTAAAATTAAAAGGTTTTAACAATAAAAAATATATCTTAAAAAAATCTTTAGAAGGCTTTATCCCAAATGAGATTATGTATCGCCCGAAAAAAGGATTTGGAGTGCCAATTGACAAATGGTTTAAAAACGACTTAAATAATTATATTCGGGGAATGTTGCTTTCAGATAAAACAATTATCAAAAAATATTTTAATCTTGGATATATAGAGTATTTAATCAACGCTCACCAGAATACCAAACTCAATTATTCTAACCAACTTTGGGCACTGTTAACTTTGGAGTTGTGGTTTAGAGAATATTTTGATTAATTATTATGAAAAAAAACCATTTGCCTTTTCTATCTGATCCGATTGATTCGTCAAAATTTAGGTTAACAATTTTTAAAAATATTAATAATGAAATAGTTGACGGGTTACTAATTTCCAATACAAATTGGTTCCCAATAATCAGCAACATACCAAGAATTTTAGTTGGTGAGCTTAAAAACAATTTGCTTAAAAATAATATTCAATTCTTCAGAAAATATCAGCCAAAATTGCCTAAATCTATTAAATCCGAATGGGAAAAACAAATAAATTCAATTAATAATTTAGATAAATTTTTAGCTCACCAAAAAAAAACTGGTGAGAGTTTTGCTTGGGAATGGAGAAATATCTACCGTGAAAATAATTTCGAAAAAAATAATTTTTTACATTTTACCGGACCTTTTATCACCGAAAAAACATTAAAGCATAAAATGGTTATCGATATTGGTTGTGGGTCAGGCAGATTCACTAAATGGGGAACAAAGCTGGGCGCTAAAGTCGTCTTTGGAACCGATCTAGGTGAAAGCGTTGAAGTCGCTTACCAAATGACCAAAAAATTTGATAATGTCTGTATTGTTCAAGCAGATATTTATAATATGCCGTTTAATAACATATTTGATATTGCCTATTCTATCGGCGTATTACATCATTTGCCTCAACCGCAAAAAGGCTTTTTGAAACTACCTAAAGTCTTAAAAAAAACTGGCAAAATGCTGATCTGGGTTTATAATCGCAGAAATAATAACCGAGCTATTTACTTTTATGAACCGGTTCGGGCAATACTAAAATATCTACCTAAACCAATGCTGCTAAAACTCTGCTATCTACCCGCATTTGGTGTTCATTTATTTAACTATTTAACCACTTGGCTCAATTTTATTGAGCAATATGAAATGGCAAAAAAAGTGCCTTTCTCTTACTACGCTAATTTTCCCTTTAATATGAAATTAAACGACGCTTTTGATGTTTTAGCCACCCCAAAAAGCAATTATTACTATGTCGAGGAAATAGAAAAATGGTTTAAGTCTGCCAAATTAAAAGACATCAAATCATTCGAACATCCTGAAGCCGGAATAACTTGTGTGGGGGAAACGAAATAAAATTATAACTTTATGAAAAAAAATATTAAAGTAATGCATTTTGTAATAGGGCTAGGAGTTGGTGGCGTTGAACAAATGCTTCTCAAAACCCTTCCGTTAATGTCAAAAAACATTGAGAATATTGTTTATAGTATTAACCCTGGAGAAATTGGAGATAAACTAGCAAAACTTGGTATCAAAATTATCTATTGCCCTAAAGTGAACATTTTCTCTTTGGTCAGCGATTTTAAAAAAGTTGTTAAACATGAAAAACCAGACTTACTAATAACTTATTTAATGCATGCTGATTTGTTTGGACGTTTTTTTGGTAGATTGTTTGGAATTAAAAAAATTATCTGTGCCAAAAGAGGTATCTTGCTCAATTATGAATACTTAAAATACTTTGACAGACTATCGTCATTTTTGGTCAATAAGTATGTCTGCGTATCTAAAACACTTCAAAAACGATTAATTGACAACTGGCACATCCCGGCAAAAAAAGTAGTTGCTATCCCCAACGGGGTTAATATAAATATATTTAATCAAATTAAGCTTAATAAAACAAAAATGTTAGCTGAACTTAAAATTCCAAAAGGTAACCTAATATTCACTTACACGGCAAATTTGAGAGACCAAAAAGGACATATCGAGCTTGTCAAGGCTCTTAATTTAGTTAATAAAAAATTAAAAAAATGGACGCTATTATTGATAGGTACGGATCAGGGAGAAAAAAATAAAATAGTTAATACAATCAAACACTATAAACTTGAAAAGAACATTATATTGCTTGGTTATAGAGATGATGTTTTGAAAATATTAAAAATTACAGATATATTTCTATTTCCAAGTCTTGGAGAAGGTATGTCAAACGCTTTGCTTGAAGCAATGGCTTCAGGGTGTCCAATAATAGCCAATGATATTCCGGAAAATCGTGAATTGATTAAGCATAATAAAAATGGATTACTGGCTCAAATTGGCAATTACTCTTTTTCTAGAAAAATAATTGTATTGTCTAGAAATAGCATATTAAGAAAAAAACTTGCTAGTAAAGCTAGAGAAACCGCACAAAAGCAATTTAATGTTAATAAAATCGTAAAAGAAATAGAAACGCAATATTTTCAAGTCATTAATGAATAAAAAAACTGTCATTATTAAAAGTGATAATTTGTCTTACTCAAATTTTCCCTATCTCCCAGACAAGCTGTATCCCGAACTTCCCAGTACAAAAATAAATAAAAACAATTTTTTATATTCAGGAGTAAGAACTTTGTTTCATAATTTAAAGCTTGACCAGGATAACTTTAATACTAAAAATTGGAACCCGCTAAAAAAATACTTAAAACCAAACCAAACTGTTTTAATCAAACCGAACTGGGTTATGCATAAAAATCCAGCCAATAAAAATAGTATTCAATCGTTAGTTACTAATAGTGCAATTATAAAGGTAGTAATCGATTATTGTCTAATAGCGCTGAAAAGCAAAGGAAAAATAATAATCGCCGACGCTCCATTGCAAAGCTGTAATTTCAATAAGTTATTGATAAAAACTAAAATCAACATACTAATCGACAATTATAAAAAAAGGTTTCCCGAGGTAGTGTTTGAAATAATTGACCTAAGAATAACTAGATTAACAAATTTAAACAAGCTTAATCAATCTCAGAGACAAGAACCGGGGGATCCTCTCGGTTATACACTAGTAAATTTAGGAACAAAAAGTTTACTAATGGATATTGCTAAATATAGCTCAAGGTTTAGAGTAACAAATTATAACAACAAAATGTTGCGGGAACATCATAATTCAGAAGTGAATGAGTATTTAATATCAAATTCTGTCTTAAATGCAAACTTAATAATAAATATCCCAAAAATGAAATGCCATATAAAAGCAGGTATTACCGGCGCTCTGAAAAATATGGTTGGAATAAATGGTCACAAAGAATTTTTGCCCCATCACATAACAGGCGATCCGAGCACTGGGGGAGACCAATATATACATAAAAGTAAAATCAAAGAAGTCTATAATAAAATATACGATAATTATTGGTCAAGCTCAATTGAAAATAATTTAAAAAAATATTTTCAATTGATTTTAATGGATACGCTCAATAAACTTTCATACATTATTGACAAGGATAACCTCTTCGATGGTGGTTGGCAGGGCAACAAAACCATACCTAGAACAACGGTAGATATAAACAATATTTTGTACTATTATAACTTAGATAAAAAAATTCTTTCTTCAAAACCAGTCCGGAATGTTTTATCCATTATTGACGGGATAGTGGCTGGTGAGGGAGACGGACCATTAAGACCAATCGACAAAAAAGCTCAAGTGCTAATTGCGGGATTCAATCCTCTCTTGGTTGATTTGGCTATGGCTAAACTAGTTGGTTTTAATATTATAAAAGTGAAAACATTAGTTTACGGACTTAACAATAAAAGGTCAAAATTTAAGATTAAAAATTTAGAAGAAGTCTGTTTTTCTTATAACAAAAAACAAATCAGTCTGAACAAACTACCTAATTTAAATTTTACCAAGCCACAATATTGGATGTAGCATGCTTAAAAAAATACTATTTTTTATTCTTAAAAAAAGACTTAACCTTTCAAGAGTAGAAGCTATATACAGAACCATAGTTTCTGCTTCTGAACTAGAAAAGTTTTCAAATAATCAAATAGATAAATTAATCGGCTTTGTCAGTAAAAATAACTCTTACTATAAGAACATTAAATATATTAATAACTCAGTGCCCCTACTGACCAAACCTCTGATAAACAAAAACTTTAAAAAACTTAAAAGCAAAAAATTTTTCACAAAGACTTACTTAAATAGTTCCGGAGGAAGTACCGGCAAAAGCCAAACATTTCTTCAGGACTATAATTATTCAAATTGGTCGTCGGCAACAGTGTTGTTCTATTATAGAAATATATTAGGCGTTGACCCTAACTGCACAAAAAAAATTGTTCTTTGGGGGTCTGAAAGAGATATTTTCAACCAGAGAGACTATCCCAACATTATTTCAAATTGGCTAACCAATACTGTGTTTTTAAACTCGTTTAAATTAGACGAAAAAATACTTGACCAATACATCCAAACAATTAAAAATTACCAACCAGTTTATATCAGGGGCTATGCTGGTTCTTTATATCAATTATCCAAACAAGCTAAAAATAGAGGGGTCAGTTTTAAGGGGATTAAATTTGTTTCATCAGCCGCCGAAAAACTAAGGGACTTTATGAAAAAAGAGATTACAGAAACTTTCAACTGTCCGGTCTATGATTTCTATGGTTCCCGTGAAGTAGGAGCTATTGCAGGAGAATGTACAAAAAACAACATGCATTTGTTCACTTTTAACAATATTGTTGAGATAGTCGATCGTAGTAATAAAAGAATCTGCGATGGTAAAAAAGGGAAAATAGTCGTTTCAAATCTGCACAACTATTCAATGCCGTTAATAAGGTATGAAATTGGAGATATTGGCTCAATAACAAGTAAAAAATGTGATTGTAGGCTAAAGCTACCTATTTTAAGCGAGATTGACGGTAGAATTACTGATCATTTTGTAAAAAAAACGGGGAAATGATTCACGGTGAATATTTTACTCATCTTTTTTATTTTCGTAATTGGGTAAAAGAATTTCAGGTAACTCAAGAAAGCTATGATTTAATTATTATAGATATTGTTAAAAAAGGGCTGAGGTCTGTAAAAGATATAGAGGATATCAGTAATAAAATAAAATTAGTAATGGGAAATAGATGTATTGTGAAATGGAGATATGTAAATAATATTAAAAAAACTCCTCAGGGAAAATATATATTTACAAGATGTTTGGTAAAACAGTAGATCTATTTTTTTGCATAAATAATAAAAGAAGAACCAGTAATATTAACCCCGTTTGCCAATAATAATCGTTTTACACAATGTTCTATATAGCCAAAACCATTCATGCTACTTGAAGGGAAAACAACCCTTTTTACTTCAGTTCTCGAAAAACCCCTAAAAAGATCCTCCAGCGTAGAGATGCTAAATGACTGTTGGTGTCCCCATCTGTGAAATTTAGCACCACAATCCGGGCAAAAGATAGTCTGTTCTTGCAAATTTTCTTCTGCAGGTACTGTTGCGACAAACACCCCATCTTTTTTTAGACAACGATAAACTTCATTAACCCCATTAGTTAAGTCCTTGTTTGTTAGATGCTCCAAAACCTCACTTGCGATAACTATATCAAATTTATTATTTTCATATTTGATATCAGAAATGTTGCATACTGCCAATTCGACTCTGTAGCCTAGCTTAGTAAACTTATCTTTTATTTTTTCTATACTTCTTTTGGCTATGTCGATGCCAAAACACTCATAGCCCTTTTTAATAAAAAGCTCAAGCATTGAGCCATCTCCTAAACCAATATCCAACACCTTTCCTGTTTTTTTAAGACAGTTAACTCTCTTGACCACATAAGATAAGCGTGCCATAGAGCCCTTAAAAACATCTTTACCTTCAGTTTGGTAGTAATCCCAAATATTCTTATTTCTTTTTAATTTATTGATCATATGCCAACCATTAAAACAATCTTACCTTTTTTTACTAAAACAATAAACTCTTAAATACCTTGTAAACAAAAATACAAGCAGACTAGAAGAAACAAGAAAAGCGATAACCGCCCCGATAAGACCGAATCTTTTTGTAAGTAAAATAACAAGGGCTACATTTATAAGCCCACTAAGCAAACTAATAAATACATTTGCCCTCAATGCCTTTTCTCCGTACGAGGCTATCAACCAGCTAAAAACACTTTGAAAAGCAAAAACTGTATTTGCAAAAGCAAACAAAAATGCAAAATAGTAGTTTAGCTGATAGTCTTTTCCATATAAGAATACGATGAGTATAACTAATAAAAAGTTAGCTATTACAAAGGGGATAAAACTTATCTTAAATACTTTTACTAGCTTATTAAATACCTCCGGCTTGTTACTGTCGTCCATCGAAGAAATACTGGGGAAAAAGACATGATTAAACATCTGCTGAACTTGAGACGGCAAAAAAGAACCCGCCGAAGCATAAACTGCATAAATTCCAACACTAGAAAAGCCTAAGTAGCTATTAAGGATTAACCTGTCAACATTACTAAATGCAAAGCCAGCAACACCTCCTAGTACTGCATATAAGCCATATCTTACTAATTTTTTTGCTACTTGTGGCTGGTAATTTTTTAACTTTGGAATATTTTTACTAATTGCTACGATGCCGTATGTAAGCAAACCGATTGAAATCGCAATAATATATGATCGAAATGAGTAATCCTTGGTAATAGTGATATAAACAAAAAAGACCAACATGACAGTCAAAGCGTTAGAAACATTTAGCAAAGAGATTAACCTAAACTTCTGTAAGCCTTTTAAGGATGCCTCCATAAAGTAATTAAAAGATAGGATCGCTGAGTAAATTACTCCAAAAGTAACTAAGTTGGCACTGGTTTTAAACAGTTCGCCGATATAATTTCTAAACAGGTATATTACTGAGGCTGATACTAAAGTAAATATAATAACCAAAAAGAAAGAACTTGATATCTCCCTGCTTGGATTATTACTACTTGCGGAGTACTTAATTAATGAAGTGTTTAACCCCATTATCATCGGCAAGACGAAGATTTGACCCATTGATACAATCAACGCATACTTGCCATACTCTGCTGGACCTAAAATGCGCCCCGCCAAAAGGGTTGTGATAAACATTATAGCTACCATTGTTATAGACCCCGAAGTAATCCAACTCAGGTTTTTCAAAAACTTTTTCATCTCTAAGCTTATTTCTTGACCAAAAAACCACCTATGAAGTTTTTTAACAACTGTAACTAGACTATCTTTTAGATACATATTGAAAACTTAAAAAGTATTTTGAAATGTATTCTTCTTAAACATACCTCACTTGTAATTAATAGCCAAGCTACTGTCCTGACTGACCACATCGGTAACAAATTATTATTAATTTTTAATTGTATTTGCACTAACAAAGAGTTTTTAAAGACTATAAAAACTATCTATCTTTGAAAAGTCTATATATTCTCCCCCCGCCTTGCTCCAAATTGAAATAAACTAATAGCTAACCATTTTAGGCACTACTCTTTCTGCATAAGAAGTTCGTGACAACCTAAATTATCACTTATTTTCAATTTTTTTGTCATAAATCCAAGTCTTGAAAAATAGTTAACCAACTCATCGGCATGGACATATTCATATGGATACCCACCTAACCAATCTCTAATATCGGTCATAAAATCCATCCCCCTAACACTCTTGTCGTTGTATTGTTTTATGTACTTTAGGGGACTTCTAAAAGTTACGATATATCCGACAAAAAAATAAGCCAAGTAGAGTATCTCAATCACTTTTTTCCCAAAAGTTGAGGTGTTGTTATATACTTTTTTGAGTTTAAACCAAAACTTTGACGATCCCGAAAAAATAGCGTTTTTCCCACAATTATTATTATAAATTGCAAGGTATATAAACTGTTTTGGAGCACACAATTTAATAATATTATTAAAAGCACTATACATATCGCCCGTATGGTGTAAAACACCCCACGAATAAACCACATCAAACATTCCTAGTTTACCAACAAACTTATCGTCTAGTATAGAACCAGTAAGTATCTGCCAATTAGATGGGTTACCGGCTTGTTTTTTCAGATAGTTAGCGCACCTAATAGAGTGACGGTCGATGTCAGTGCTAACCACTTTTTTTGCTCCTAGATTATAGGCGGCATAAGAAAAAAGACCACTACCACAGCCAATATCAATAAAAGTCTTATTCTTTAAAATATTTTTATCTCCTAGGAAATCGACTAGCGATCGTTTGGCATCTGTAATTCTTTTTTGACTTATTTTTTTCAAAAAATTTGACCAATTTTCTCCAAAACTGAAATGACTTTTTTGTTTGTAACTATTTTCGTATAGCATTGATTGTTTTATTAACGTTGCTTATTTTTTTAAAATACCTTATCGCTAACTCATTAGCCATTTTTAATTGCTCTTTGGTATTAATGTGAATTTTTTCCATAGGATCTTTGAGCGGAACAGTGATGATTTTTCTATTTTCTTGAGAAGCGATTTCTATTAAATCGGTTAAATAATATTCGCCATCGTTATGCGACATAGTCATTAATTTGTCCATTGCTGTTTTTAACCAATTAATGTCATAAATAAAAACACCGACATTGACCATACAGAAATAATATTCTTTATTTTTTGTCTCGATATCTTTCAATGCTTTACCCTGCTTATCAAATAATATCACACCCGAGCCTTCTGATTTTTCCTTGAAAATTGTTAAAACTGAAACTGTTGCTTGTTCTTTGAGATGATGTTTAATTAAATTTTCAATTGTTTTGGTTTTAAAAAAAGCGCTTGAGTCACCGTGTAATACTAATAACGAATGATATTTATTTTGATCAATTTTTTTTAGCGCCACTTTAACTGCGTGCCCGGTTCCATGCTGTTCTTTTTGATATACAAATTCAATAT